>Ga0210388_10000556_pt1 | contig 30271 bp, 28 predicted proteins | sample IncBWC19OmetaG_FD_155485 | JGI IMG/M metagenome (GOLD analysis project Ga0210388, IMG submission 155485) | Forest soil microbial communities from Barre Woods Harvard Forest LTER site, Petersham, Massachusetts, United States - Inc-BW-C-19-O ...
GCAATCCCATCACGCGCTTCACCGAATTGAGCGTCCGCTGCGCGTCGTAATTGGTATTCAGCACCAGCGCGTCCATGCTATTGAGCAGCGCCTGTTCCTGAAACGCCGCCGTGACCTCAGGAAAGAACGGATTGCGAATATCGGAAATAATCAGTCCCAGCAAACTGCTGCGTCCCCGAGCCAGATCGCGCCCCGCCTGATTCTGCGAATACCCCAGTTGCTGAATCGCATCGAGCACCCTCTGCCGGGTCTCCGGCCGCGAACTGCGTGTCCCGTTCAACACGTGCGAAACCGTAGCCGTCGAGACGCCGGCCTTGGCCGCGACATCCCGGATACTTACGTTAAGTTTCAAGAAGCCAGTGTAAACAATATTCCCCCGGTGGATCTCTCCTTGACAATCTAGGAGAACCGCATTATCCTTTCCCTAGATCTTCTAGGAGACCGAAGTGGCCAAGCCCCTCGACCTGTTGCAAGGCACCCTCGACATGCTGATCCTCAAAGCGGTCTCTCTAGGCCCTCTCCACGGATACGGCATTCTTCTTCGCATCCAGCAGATCTCCAAGGATCGCCTCGAAATCCAGCAAGGCTCTCTCTACCCCGCCCTCTATCGCCTCGAACGCCATGGCTGGATCGAGAGCGTGTGGGGCGAGTCTGATAATAATCGCAAGGCGAAATACTACAACCTCACGCCCAAGGGCAAACGTCAACTCCAGCTCGAAGCCCAAAACTGGAATCGCATGACGGACGTCATCGGAGCCATTCTCAGCACAGAGGACCTATGAACTTCCTCCGCGCTCTTCTCCAACGCCGCCGCACGGAATCGGAAATGGATGCCGAACTCCGCTTCCACATCGAAGCCTTCGCCGGCGATCTAATCAAACAAGGTATCCCGGAAGAAGAAGCGCATCGCCGGGCCCGCCTGGAGTTCGGAGCCATCGAATCTCATAAAGAAGACTGCCGCGAATCGCTCGGCCTCCGCCTGTTCGACGAACTCCGCTGCGACACCCGTTACGCCCTGCGCATGATGCGCCAAAATCCCGGTTTCACAGCCGTTGCAGTGATCTCACTCGCCCTCGGCATTGGCGCCAATACCGCGATCTTCACCTTCGCCAAAGAAGTCCTGCTCACCACGATGGCTGTTCCTCATTCCGATCGTCTGCGCGTGTTGACGTGGGCGCCCGGCCCGAAATCAAATTTCACTGGCCATTCGTGGGGAGACTTCGGACCAGTACTCGCCGCGCCATTCCCTTATCTTCTTTACCTCGACATGCGCCGGCAAAACGACGTTCTGGACGATCTGGTGGCCTTCAAAGATCTTTATCAAATGACTGCGACCGTCGACGGTCAAGCCGAATCAGTCGACGGCATCCTCGTCTCCGGAAATTTCTATCCGAGCATCGCACCACAATTAATCGCCGGCCGCGCCATCACGCCCGCGGACGACTTCCTCTCTGCAACCCCCGTGACCGTAATTAGCGACGAATACTGGGCCCATCGTTTCGGCCGGTCCGCCGGCGCTCTGGGCAAGACCGTCAATTTGAACCGCGTCCCCGTCACGATTGTTGGAGTCAACGCGCCGGAGTTCAAAGGACCCAAAGCGGGAGGCACTCCCCAGTTCTTTTTGCCGGTCAGTCTGCAACAACAAATCCTGGCCGACCCCAGAGGCTCCATGCTGGCAAGGAACGATTTCTGCTGGCTGATGATGATGGGCCGCCTGAAACCCGGCGTAACGGATCAGCAAGCGAACTCCAGCCTGGACCGGACCTTCCGCAACGCGATCCACACCACCATCCCCGAGCTGAAGGACGCCGACATCCCGCGCTTCTCACTCATCGCAGGCAGCCGCGGTCTGGATCGCCGTACGCGCGTGTTTTCGAAACCCATCTATCTGCTGCTTGCCCTCGCCGGCCTGGTTTTATTGATCGCCTGCGCCAATCTCGCGAACCTGCTGCTTGCCCGATCCTCCACCCGCCAGCGCGAAATGAGCCTTCGTCTCGCCATGGGCGCCAGCCGTTCCCGTGTGATGCGGCAAGTCCTCACCGAGGCCATGATGCTCGCGATCTTCGGCGGTGCGGCAGGCTTGCTGCTCGGCTACTGGGGAAAAAATCTTATCCCCAGCCTCTTCGACGATTCCTGGCATCCCAGCGGATTAGATTCTCAAATGGACTGGCGCGTCTTCGCCTTTGCCTTCGTCGCCACTCTGATCACCGGGCTGCTGTTCGGCGTAGCGCCCGCATGGCGCTGCACTCGAGCCGATGTGAATTCCGGCCTTCAGGAAACCGGCCGCATGACCGCCACGCGCCCCAAGGCGTTCCTCGGCAAGGCGCTCGTCGTGTTTCAGGTATCGCTCTCTCTGCTTCTCCTGATCGGCGCCGGCCTTTTCCTGCGCACTCTGATCAATCTGCGCAGCACCGCCATCGGCTTCAACCCCGAACACATTCTTCTCTTCGATCTCCACCCTTCCCGCGCGGCCTATCCCGCGTCGCAGCGCGCCCCGCTCTACCGGCAAATCGAGCTAAAGATGGCCGCGCTTCCCGGCGTCGAATCCGCCACGCTCTCCTCCGAAACATTGATCGCCAACGGTCATGGGCGCGATTGTTTCAGTCCCACAGACAATCTGGCGCTCCTGGTGGACGGCGGCAGCCCATGGGACATCAGCGTCGGGCCGGGTTTCTTCGCAACCATGGGCATTCCCATCGTGAACGGCCGGAGCTTCACGTCTCGTGACAACCAACACGCTCCGAAAGTCGCCATCCTGAATCAGCGGCTCGCGAAAGAATTCTTTCCCAATACCAATCCGATTGGCCGAACAATAATCTCGTGCGACGCCGGCTCGACGCCAGTAGAGATCGTCGGCGTCAGCGCCGATGCAAAATACGATAACCTCCGTAACCCCGTCCCGCCCACGCTGTACCTTCCCTACCTCCAAGACAGCGACGCCGGCGGCATGACCTTCGAACTGAAAACCTCTGCCAGCAATGCGAGCATCATCACGGAAATCCGTGAAGCCGTCCGCTCTATCGACAAAGATCTGCCGATCCTCGAAGTCCGCACCCAAACCCAGCAAATCGAAGCGACACTCACCAACGAGCGCGTTTTCGCGACGCTAACCACCGGCTTCGGCGTCCTCGCCTTGATTCTAGCTAGCATAGGAATCTACGGCATCATGGCTTACACCGTCTCCCGCCGCACCAACGAAATCGGCATCCGCATGGCCCTGGGCGCCCGTTCCACCGCCGTCCTCGCCATGGTCCTGCGCGAGACCCTTCTGCTAGCTCTAATCGGAATCGCAGCCGGCCTGGCCGCCTCCGCAGCCTTAACCCGCCTCGCCGCGAGCCTGCTCTATAACCTGAAACCAACCGACCCCCTCACGTTTTTCGCCGCCGCCCTGCTCCTCACGATCGTCGCCCTAGCCTCCGGCTTCACCCCCGCCCGCCGAGCCGCCAGCGTCGACCCGATGCAAGCCCTCCGCCACGAATGACCATCCAGATCTTCGGAGTAAGAAACTCGCAGCCCACCCGCGCCGCCGAACGTTTCTTCAAAGAACGCAAAACCCCGGTCCAGTTCGTCGACCTCCAAAAGAAACCCATGTCCCCCGGTGAGATCAAACGCTTCATCGACCGTTTCACCCTAAATGCTCTGGTCGACCGCGAAAACCTCTCCATAAAATATCTAAGACTCTCCGACTCCGACTTGTTAGCCAAGATCGAGCGCGACCCCAAACTCCTCCACCTGCCCCTAGTCCGCGCAGATAAAATCCTAAGCATCGGCCACGACGAGCAAGCCTGGAAATCCATGCTCTCTTAAGTGGGGCAGGTTCCCGACCTGCCCTCCGGGATTATCATAAAAACCATGGAACCCACCCGCCGAAAATTCCTGACATCTTCCGCAGCCCTCGCAACCACGTCTCTAGCTTCGGCCGCCGTCCCAAGAGAGCCCGGAGTCAAATTAAAACTAGCCCTAAACGCCTACTCCTTCGACAAGCCTCTAATGGCCCACACCATGACGCTGGACGACGTCATCCACTTCTGCGCCCAGCAACGCGTCGACGCCTTGGACGCCACCGGCTACTATTTCCCCGGCTACCCCGCCGCCCCCACCGACGAATATGTTTATAACCTGAAAAAGACCGCCTTCCTCAACGGAGTCCAACTCAGCGGAACCGGCGTCCGCAACGATTTCGCTGTCGCCGACCCCTCCGCCCGCAAGCGCGATATTCAGATGGTGAAGGATTGGATCGGAGTCGCCAGCAAACTAGGAGCCCCCGTAATCCGCGTCTTCAGCGGCCGCGCCCGTCCCGAAGGCTACACCTTCGATCAAGCCCTCGAATGGATGATCCCCGCGTTCCAGGAATGCGCCGAGCACGGCAAACAACACGGCGTGATTCTAGGCCTCCAGCAGCACAACGATTTCTTAAAGACAGCCGACGAAACCATCCGCGTCATCACCGCCGTCAACTCCCCCTGGTTCGGAGACATTCTGGACGTAGGCAGCCTTCGCACCAACGATCCCTATCAGGAAATCGAAAAGCTGGTCCCCTACGCCGTGTCCTGGCAGTTAAAAGAAAAGGTAGGCTACGGCACCAAAGAAGAAAACACCGACCTGCGCCGCATCAAATCGATCATCGACAAAATCGGCTATCGCGGCGTCCTCCCCTTCGAGGCCCTGGGCCAAGGCGACCCCAGAGAAAGAATCGTAGCCTTCCTAAACCAAATCCGCACCGTCTTCGCCTTGTAGGCCTAAGTGGGGCAGGTTCCCGACCTGCCCTCCGGAATTATGATCGATTAAGCATTCCCATTAGCAGCTAACCGCAAACTTATCGTCATTTAAGACGCCGTAAGTAAACTTCCCGACCCCCAAACCGGTCTACACGTGCGGATGGAAAGAGCTCTTTCATCCGAGGTGATGTCGGATTTTGATTCGCTGGTCGAGCAGTACCGGCCAAGAATCTTCCGCTTTATTCTGGCATCGCTTCGGAACCGGGAATCCGCTGAAAACTTGACGCAGGAGTGTTTCGTCAAGGCATTCAAAGCCCGCGAGCAGTTTCGCGGCGCAGCCAGTATCCCTACCTGGCTGTTGCAGATAGCGGCAAATCTCGTGCGCGATCACGAGTCGAGCGGGCGCCTGAAATTCTGGCGCCGCGCCTTGAAAGTGGACTTGACCGATGTAATGGACGTGATTCCGGACCGGCAACTATCTCCGGAATCAATGCTTTCGGTGAAACAGGACGTGGAAGTAATCTGGCGCGCGGCGGCGAAACTGCCCGAAAGGCAGCGAACGGTCCTCCTGCTCAGGTTCGTCGAAGACCTGAATCTTTTGGAAATTGCGGAAGTGACAGGTTTAAAGCTCGGAACGGTGAAAACCCACCTGTTTCGGGCCATCGAATCGGTGCGCGCCGCGCTTGAGGGAATGAGATGAGTCAGCACCTGTCGTCGCAGCAAATCTCGCAATACCTGGTCGGCGACCTGACGCCGGAGCAGGAAGTCCACGCCCATGAATGTCCGCAATGCGGAGCACGGTTAGCCCACTTGGAATCATCGCTTTCGCACTTTCGCAGCTCGGTTCGAAATTTGAAGGAGACCAAACCCATGACCCGAATGTATTCCGGAAACGAAACCATGGCAGGCTTCACGTCCCTGCTGATTCACGCGGGCGTAGTCGCAATGATTCTATTACTTGGCACATTAAAGCCCGTCCAAAGCATGATCAAACAATCGGTAACTCTGATCGCCCCTAGCCTGAAACCATACGAGGCAGCTAAACACGGCGGAGGAGGCGGGGGAGCTAGATCACCGATCGAAGCCAGCAAAGGCAAGCTGCCAAAATCCGCCCCGAGAGTGTTCACCCCTGCCCGAGTCGATCCCACCGATTCGAAGCTGCCGATGGTGCCAACGATCATTGGCGAGGTTCCGAACATCAATGCCCAGAACTACGGCGATCCGCTCGGGAAGATGGGACCTCCCTCAAACGGAACAGGTTTCGGCGGAGGGATCGGCTCTGGGAACGGTAACGGCGTGGGGTCGGGAATCGGGGTCGGGAACGGCGGTCATTTCGGCGGCGGAGCTTACGCCATCGGCGCCGGCGTCTCTGCTCCCTCGATCATTCATAAAGTAGAACCGGAATACTCCGAAGAAGCGAGAAAAGCGAAGTGGCAAGGCACGGTTACCCTTTCGGTAATCGTCGATCAAACCGGCCATCCCCGAGACATCAAAGTCGCGCAAGCACTGGGGTTAGGTCTCGATCAGAAAGCGATTGAAGCGGTAGAAAAATGGCTCTTCAAACCCGGTCTGAAAGACGGAAAACCGGTTGCCGTTTACGCCACGATCCAAGTGACCTTCCATCTGCTCTGAATTTAATACTGGCTGCTGGCTACTTATTAAGCCAGCAGCTCCTTCACTACATTCCCCGAAACATCCGTCAATCTGAAGTTCCGGCCCTGAAATTTATAGGTGAGTTTCGTGTGATCGAAACCTAATAGATGCAGGACGGTAGCGTGCAAATCATGAACGTGCACCTTATCCTTCACCACATTGAACCCCAGCTCATCCGACGCGCCAAGAACCAGCCCCGGTTTGATCCCTCCGCCAGCCATCCACATGGTGAACGCATTCGGATGATGGTCGCGCCCGTCGTCTCCGCCTTGCACCATCGGGGTGCGCCCGAATTCCCCACCCCAAATCACTAGCGTATCGTCGAGCATTCCTCTTTGTTTCAGATCCTTGATCAATGCAGTGGAAGCCTGATCCGTCTCCTTGCAATTGATCTTGATGTCCTTAGTTAAGTTCCCGTGCTGATCCCAAGCCTCGTGATAAATCTGAACGAATCGCACTCCTCGCTCGACCATCCTTCGGGCGAGCAAAGCGTCGTTTGCAAAGGAAGATTTGCCCGGCTCCGCGCCATACATATCAAGGATATGCTGAGGTTCCTTCGATAGATCCATTAACTCCGGAGCGCTCGATTGCATCCGGTACGCCATCTCGAACGAATTGATGCGGGTGGCAATTTCCGGATCGCCGACTACATCGAGCCTCATTTTATTCAGCTTCTCGATCGAGTCCAGCGAATCGCGCTGAAGCTGCGCGTCAACTCCCTTTGGGTTTGAGAGATACAGCACCGGATCGCCACTGCCGCGGAACTGGACGCCCTGATAAACCGTCGGCAAAAAGCCGCTGCCCCAGCACGAATTCCCTCCGCTGGGACCTTTTTTACCGGAGCTGAAAACGATAAAAGCCGGTAGATCGTGCGATTCACTTCCGAGTCCATAAGTTGCCCACGACCCCATGCTCGGCCGCCCGAATTGCATGGTGCCGGTGTTCATCAAAAGCTGGCCCGGCGCATGGTTAAATGCGTCCGTTGTCATGGACTTGACGATCGCAATGTCATCCACAATGGTCGAAAGATGCGGCAGCAGCTCCGACAACTCGGCGCCGTTACTACCGACCTTTGAAAACTTGAATTTAGGACCGAGCAGGGTAGAATTCGGATTGATAAACGCAGCCCGATAACCCTTCAGCAAATCAGAGGGGGGAAGTGTGCCGTTGAACTTGGCCAACTGCGGCTTGTAATCGAACATTTCCAGATGGCTGGGAGCGCCGGCCATGAACAGGAAAATGACGCGTTTCGCTTTCGCCGGGAATTGCGGCTTTTTGGGCGCCAGCGGATCTTCCGCCGCGGCGAGCAAATTCGCCAGCGCCATCGAGCCCAGGCCGACGCCGCATTGCTGGAAGAACCAGCGCCGGGTTCTTTCAATCTTTGGTAATGGTTTCATCGAGATTGAGCAACACTCTGGAAAGAGCCGTCCAGGCTCCCAGTTGAACGGGCGTCGCGCCCTCTGGAAGCTTTGGAGGCTCGCCGGTTAGCGACCATGTATCGAGCCAACCGTCGCGCAGGCGGATGGATTGTTTTTCCAGGAAGCCCAGCAATTCATGAGCTTCGGCATCGGTCGGTTTGCGGGCAACGCAACGGCGAAATGCGTAGTTGAGACGGTCGGCGTCGGTGGTGCCGCCTTCCCGCAAAGTCTTCAATGCGAGCGCCCGCGCGCCCTCGATGGAAATAGGTTCGTTCAGAGTCGTAAGTGCCTGCAAAGGCGTATTGGAACGGGAGCGCCGGACGCACGATGAATCCCCGTTCGGTGCGTCGAAGGTCTGCAACATCGGATAGGGGACGGACCGGTATCGGAAGGTATAAAGCGCCCTGCGATAACGATTTTCGCCCTTGTCTTCGTACCAGTTTTTCGGCCCGTAACTGACCGGAGGCTGGAACAGAAAATCGGGCGCCGGCGGATAGACGCTGGGTCCGCCAACTTTATCGTTCAACAGACCACTGGCTTCGAGTTCGATATCGCGGACGATCTCGGCATCGACGCGAAAACGAGGGCCACGGGCGAGCAGCACGTTGTAAGGATCGCGCGCATAGGCTTCAGGGGTTACATTCGATGACTGGCGATAAGTGGCTGACGTCACGATGACACGCTGGAGTTTCTTGAGGCTCCAACCATTTTCCATCAGCTCCACCGAGAGCCAGTCAAGCAGTTCAGGATGCGAAGGCGGTTCGCACTGCGTACCGAAATTTTCTGCCGTGGCAACGATTCCCGTTCCGAAATACGCCTGCCAGATGCGATTTACGATAGAGCGGGCGGTGGTAGGAGTTTTGGGATCGACGAGCCATTTCGCGAAATCGAGGCGAGTGGATACCGGACGCGGATTTAGAAAATCGGGTACACCGGGAGTGACTACGGCAGCGGGCTTTAGAAAATCGCCGCGCGTCAGAAGATGCGTTTCGCGGGGATCGGCGCGATTCTGTAAAACCAATTGCGCTGCGCCTTCCGGATATTGTGCCCATAGCGCTTCGATTTTCGCGTTTTCGACTTTCCATTCGGGAACCGTGGTACGCCAGTAGCTGAAGACGGTCTGCACTTGCTCCGGCGTGCGGCGGTCGTGGGGGATCGCGAGGATGGTCCGGACGCCGGCGGGCACTGGGTCGGCGGTCGCTCCCGGGGTGTTGGTGATGGAGAGACGCAGACGGCCCAGGTTGTTGTTCTGGTTATCGTCGCTGTTCCAGCCTCCGTGATTTTGCTTGACGTGAATCACCAGCGTGGTGGCAGAAATCGGCTTTTCGGCGAGAAAAACGGCATTACGCGGCTGATTGCGGCGGCCGGGGCCGGCGTCGATGCCCCAGGCGGTTTCATCTTTGCCATCGATGGCGAAATCGATGGGACCGGTGACCCGGTGGCGCGTGGTCTTGTCGTAGAAGATCGGCTCCAGATCTTTTTCGGGTTGGTTATAGTCGGCGGTCGCTTTGGCGAATTTTACTTTGGAGCCGTCGGCTTCGACTTCGAATTCGGTTAGCGCGCAGGTGCCTTGAATCGACCGGCCGGGACCGTTCATAGGAAGGTTCGGGTCGGTCATCAGTTCCAGGCGAAACGCAGTGATGTTGGGAAGATTCGTTTTCGCGGTGAACTTGACGGAGATCTTCGTGGGCGCGTAGCCGGTGGCCAGGAAGGAACCGTCTTTCTGCAAATAGTAGCGCTGGCCACCGTCGGAAAGGGTGTCGATTTCCGGAGTGATCACGGTCCATTGCGGCTGATTGGCGCTCACTTCCGTTTCCCACTTCGCCATCTTCTCTTCCCAGCCCTGGTTGTGGTGCTGAAGGGTTCCTTCTATTTCGCGGATCTGGCGGAAAATATCCGCGCGCTTCATCTCTTCGGAAGGCGTGTAGACGGCAATGTTCGCTTCGTTGGTGCTGTTGAGGAAGGCGAGCATGCGGTAATAATCTTCCTGCTTGATGGGATCGTATTTGTGGTTATGGCATTGCGCGCACTGGATGGTGACTCCGAGAATTCCCTTCCCGATGGCCTCCATGCGATCGAACATGGCTTCCATGCGGAACTGTTCGGGATCGATGCCGCCTTCCTCATTGACCATGGAGTTGCGAAGGAAGCCGGTCGCCACGATCTGGTCCTGGGCGGGATGCGGGAGCAGGTCGCCGGCGATCTGATCGACGATGAACTGGTTGTAAGGCTCGTCGCGGTTCAGGGCGTTGATGACCCAGTCGCGATAGAACCAGACGGAGCGCTGCTTATCTTTTTCGAAGCCGTCGGAATCGGCGTAGCGGGCGGCATCGAGCCACATGCGGGCCCACTTTTCTCCGTAGTGAGGCGAGGCCAGAAGGCGGTCGACCTGTTTTTCGTAGGCTTTGGGACTTTTATCGTTTAAGAACGCATCGACTTCCGCTGGGGTGGGAGGAAGGCCGATCAGGTCCAGGCTGAGGCGGCGGAGGAGGGTGATTTTATCAGCTTCGCTTGAGGGCTGGAGCTGTTCTTTATCGAGTTTCGCGAGGATGAAATTGTCTACGGGGTTGCGCGGCCAAGACTGATTCTCGACTTTGGGTAGCGCGGCGCGGACTGGCGGGATGAAGGCCCAGTGCTTGGCTGACGTTTGGGTGGCGGCTTCGGGCCATTCGGCGCCTTTGTCGATCCAGGATTTAATGATCGCGATTTGCGCGGGGTCGAGAGGCTTTCCGCCCATCGGCATGCGGGCCTGATCGCCGATTCCGGCGATGCGCTGGTAGAGGAGGCTGTTCGCGGAATCGCCGGGGATGATTACTTTTTCCGGCTTCTGGTCGAGGCGCAGCGCTGCGGATTGGAGTTTGGGTCCGTGGCAGGGGTAGCAGGATTTTTCGAAAATCGGGCGGACTTCGGGGGGCTGCGCTTCTATTGTGGAGATCAGCGCGAGGAAGAAGACAGCGTAACTGGGCTTCGCGGCCAGCATGCTATTTGGAGAATATCATTACCCAGGCTTCAGCATTTGAGGAAATCGCTCGCTGTTGTCGAGCATAAGGAGCCGCGAACACTGGAAGAAGCTGCAATATTAGCCGCCGATGAACGCTGATGAACGCCGATCGAAAATATTATTTCTTGGTTTGGGCGCCTCGGCCGGCGGTGGATGGGGGGACGATTCCGCTGGTGCGCAGGTAGCCCACGATGTTGCCGTAGATTTCGTTGTTATGGATTACGATGTGCAGGAAGGCGTTGGTCATTTGGGGCGAGGCGAGGATTTTTGCCTCGTCCGCGGTTTCCACCGCAGAGGCGCAGTAGGCGAAGGAATCTTTTAGGGCTTTGGTCACTTCGTCTTTGGTTTTCAGAGCGGCAACGGTGGGGGCGGTTTCGGATTTCAGAATCGCGCAATCGGCGTAATTTCGTTGGGCGGAGTGGACCAGCCATTCTCCGAAGGTCATCTGGCCGTCGGTGAGGCGGTAGTTGTATTTTTCGGCGGGCATGGCGTCGGCGCTCGATTCGAGGTTGCGGCGCACGGAGGCGAAATAGCGCTGGGTGGTGGTGGTCAGGTTCTGGGCGTGGATCGCTCCCATGGCAAGGGCGAGAACAAGTACGATTTTCATAACTCATATTAAGGTACACTCTCTCTGGTAATGGCAAGCTTGCAGGCCCGCGTGACGACCTGGATTTTGAAGCGCAGGCTCAAGCCCAAGCTGGCTCGGGCGACGGAGCCTTTGGAAGTCCGCAGGCTGATGCGGCCGCCGCCGATGGAACTGCCGAGCGGCGTTCTGATTACTCAGAAACAAATAGGAGGCGTGCCCGGCGAATGGGTGGAGGCGGGAGTGCCTCCGGGCGATACGCTGCTTTATCTGCATGGCGGCGGTTATGTGGCGTGCTCGGCGGAAATGCACCGGCCGATTACGGTGGCCTTCGCGCAGCACGGGTTTCGCGTATTCGCGCCCGATTATCGCCTGGCGCCGGAGCATCTGTTCCCAGCCGCAGTGGAGGATGCGGTGGCGGTTTATCGGTCGTTGCTCCAGAGCGGGATCCCAGCCGGGAGAATCGCGGTGGGCGGAGATTCGGCGGGCGGAGGATTCGCGCTGGCGATGTTGATGTCATCGCGCGAGACGCGCCTTCCTCTGCCCGCTGCGGTGGTGTTGTTTTCTCCGTGGACCGATTTGGCAGCGACCGGCGCGTCGCTGGTGACCAACGACCGGCGGTGCGCGATGTTTCGTGGAGCTAATATCGGACCGGGGGCGCGTTTCTATTTGGGTTCGGCCGATCCACGGAATCCACTGGCGTCGCCGCTTTATGGGGATCTATCGGGCCTTCCTCCGATGTTGATTCACGCGGCTGAAGATGAAGTTCTGCTGGACGATTCGAAGCGGCTGGCGGAGCGGGCTCGCGCGGCGGGGGTTAGAGTGGTGCTGAAGATCTGGCCGGTGGTTCCGCATGATTGGCAACTGGTACCGTCGATGCCGGAGGCCAGAAAGTCGTTGCGGGAAGCTTCGAATTTCCTGCATGCGGAGATGGACGGATGATCGATTTTGAAAAAGGTGGATCTGTGATTGGCAGGCGGAACCGCCTGCCCCACCACGACAAGGCAAGTAGTGACAGAGCGGTGGGACAGGCGGTTTCGCCTGTCGAAGAACTTTTCACACAGACTCGTCCGCCGCAGGCCGGGGGGCTTGCCCGACAGTGAATCTGGTCGACACATTAATTGTGGGCGCGGGGTTTTCCGGGCTGTGCATGGCGATGAAGCTGCGCGAGGCCGGAATGGATTCGTTCCTGGTGATCGAAAAGAGCGCAGGCATCGGTGGAACCTGGTGGGAAAATCGATACCCCGGCTGCGCGTGCGACATCCCTTCGCACCTGTACTCGTTTTCGTTCGACTTGAATCCGAAATGGAGCCGGATGTTCGCGGGGTGGAGGGAGATCCAGGAGTATCTGGAGCAGTCCGTCGACCGGCATGGGATTCGCGACCGGATTCGCTTGCAGACCAAGCTGAGCGAGGCGACTTGGGACGAAGACGCGGGGTTGTGGCACGTGGTGTTAGGCGATGGGAGCGCGATTGACGCTCGCGTGATCGTATCGGGGATGGGGGCGCTGCACGTGCCGCATTATCCGGAAATCGACGGCATCGAGCGATTCGAGGGGCCGGCGTTTCACTCGGCGACATGGGATTCGTCGGTGGACCTCACGGGGAAGAAGATCGCGGTGATCGGGACGGGCGCGAGTTCGATTCAGTTTGTGCCGCAAATCGCGCCGGCGGCGGCGAAGCTCACTTTGTTTCAGAGAACGGCTCCGTGGATCGTGCCGAAGCTCGACCATGCGATTGAAGACCGGTGGCGGAAGCGCTTTGAGCACGTGCCCGGTTTGATGCGCGCGTATCGCACGCTGCTGTTCTGGATGCTGGAGATTCGCGTCATGGGGTTTCTCAAGAAAGGCTGGCTGCGGGCGCAGGGCGCGAAGCAGGCGCGGCAGCATCTGGAGGCCCAGGTCGCCGATCCGAAGCTGCGCGCGAAGTTGACTCCGACCTATGAGTTCGGGTGCAAGCGGGTGTTGATCTCGAACGATTTCTATCCGGCGCTCCAGCGGCCGAACGTGGAACTGGTCACTGAGCCGATCAAAGAAGTGCGCGCACATTCGATCGTGACCGGTGACCGAATCGAACGGCCGGTGGATGTTTTGATTTACGGGACCGGGTTTCGGGTTACGGATATGCTGCTGGGCCTTCGCATCATTGGACGCGGGGGAATCGAAATTCACGATGCGTGGAAAGAACGGGTAAGCGCGTATCTGGGGATCACGGTGGCGGGATTCCCGAATTTTTTTCTCCTGCTGGGGCCGAATACGGGGTTGGGGCATAATTCGGTGGTGTTGATGATCGAGGCGCAGGTCCGCTATGTGATGAGTTGTCTCGAAATGATGCGGTCGCGGGGGCAGAAAGTGATGGAGGTGCGCGCGGCTAGTCAGCAGGAATTCGTCGAGCGAATCCGGGAGAAGCCGGCGACGTCGGTGTGGCAGGCGGGTGGATGCCGGAGTTGGTATCAGGATCAGAGGACGGGGGAGAGTCCGGTGGTGTGGCCGGGATCGGTGGTCGATTACCGGCGGCGGACAAGGTCGGCGGCGGCGGGGGATTATCAGTTTGGAAAGGTGCAAAAAGGATGAAGGATTTTAAGGGCAAGGTCGCAGTGGTGACGGGCGCGGCGAGCGGGATCGGGCGCGGGATCGCGCAGCGATGCGTCGCCGAGGGGATGCGCGTGGTGCTCGCCGATATCGAGAAAGATGCGCTGGAGGAGGCCGCGGCGGCGATGCCCGGAACCATGCCTTATCGCGTGGACGTGAGTTACGCGCCGGGGATGGACGCGATGGCGGACGCGGTGTATAAAGAGTTCGGCGCGGTGCATCTGCTGTTCAACAACGCGGGCGTGGCACCCGATGGGAAAATGTCGTGGGCGCAGACGCTGGAGACGTGGAAATGGGTGATCGACGTGAATCTTTACGGAGTGATTCACGGGCTCCGCAGCTTCGTTCCGCGCATGTTAGCCGGGGGCGAAGAGGGCTACGTGGTGAACACGGCGTCGGTCGCGGGGCTGCATAGCGGGCCGATGATCTCGCCGTACTATGCGACCAAACACGCGGTGGTAGGGCTTTCCGAATGTCTCTATTTGGAATTGAAGATGGCCAATGCGCGGATCGGAGCAGCGGTGCTGTGCCCGGCATTCGTGAAAACGAGGATCGCGGAGAGCTGGCGAAACCGGCCGGGAGGGTCGGCTGCAACGGCGGCGGGCTCCGATGAATTTGGGGCGATGGTGCGGGGGCTGGTGGAGCAAGGAGTGTCGCCCGAGTCGATTGCCGATAAAGTTTTTGAGGCGATTCGAGAAGAACGGCTTTGGATTTTGACGCATCCGGAGTTCGACGCGGCGATACGCGATCGCGCCGAAGGGATGCTCGAAGGGCGCAATCCCCTGCTACGCGCTACTTAAGCTCCGTCATGATGCCTGGCAGGCTCCATTGCGCCTGCATCGATTTCGGTCCCCAGCCGAACTCGGCTTCCATCACTTTGCCCACTTCTTCCTGACTTTTCCCCCCGCGGATCAGGCCTTGGGCGCGATTGCGGAGCTTCTCCACGTTATTCCGATAGGCGAGCAATGCCGCTTTATTGGTGACGGGTCCGTGGCCGGGAATTACCGTTTCGAAGTCGAGCTTCAGGGCTCCGTCAAGCGTTTTGGTCCATTCGATCACGCTGCCGCCGCCGGTGTAGTCGATCAGAGGAGTGTTGCCGGCCATCAGGTCGCCGGTATGAAGCGTCCGCAGCGCGGGGAAGTAGATCACGGCATCGCCGTTGGTGTGGCCGCGGCCGAAATATTTCGCGCGGACTTCCTTACCGCCTAGAAATACGTCGGTTTCGTCGGTAAAGGTCACGCTCGCGGGGACCATATTCTCGGGCGCGTTCGGCTGCTTATGGTTCACGATGTTGGCGCGGGCATTGGCGGTCGAGATGATCTGCACCGTTGGCGCGAACTTGACGTTGCCTCCGCTGTGGTCGCCGTGATGATGGGTGCTAAGGATATATTTGATCGGCTGCGCGGTGACGCTTTTGACTTTCGCGACGATCTGTTCGTAATCCGGTTCGTACTTATCGTCCACCAGCATGACGCCTTCGTTGGTGACGTACACCGCGACGTTGCCGCCGTCGCCTTCGATCTCAAAGAGGTCGTCCTTGACTTTATTTATTTTCAACTCCGCCGGTGCAGCGGGAGTCTGCGTATACGCTACCCAGGTTCCGGCGAGGAAGAGAATTCCGCCGCAAAGGCGTACGATTTTTGTCCGGGTCATTCCCGAAACTATATCAGTTTTGACGTTCGTAAACGGATATGTTGGTAGTTGCCTGGCCGCTGGAGCTGGTACCTTTCGCCGTGATCGTCCTGGTTTTCCCGTCTTTCGAATAAACGACGTGCGACGTCTGCACAACCTTGCCGGATTTCGTGATCGTCGAATCGTAGGTGTTCGCATTCACACGCTTGATCGCGATCGTATCGCCGCCGCCCGGTCCCGACCCGGTAATGGGAAACTCTTTTCCGTCGAGCGAGGTGGCAGTGTATTGATACGACGTCTCCTTCCCGTCGGCGGTCGTTATTTTCGTGACGTTCTTGACTCCATTGCCCGCAGCCTCGATGGTGGAGGTTTGGCTCTGGGGCGCCGGGCCGGGAGTGTATTTGGATTTCGCCAGATTCATTTTCCAGGTGCCCAGCATTGGATTATTCTGGGGATTCTGGGCTAAGACTCCGGCCGCGGTCACGACGGCTATCACGGCGCAAGTGAGCACTCGCTTCATGGTTCTCTCCCAATCAAGATTTGCGGATCCCCAGGAGTCTATCCCAGATCGTCCAGGAAGGCAATAGTCGCTCTAAAATAAAGTCGTGTGGCGTTCTCTTGCGTTCGTGCTGCAACTGCTATCCGTCGATCGGACCGCGGACGTCTCGCCGCCGAAGGTGCTGCATCGGGTGGAGGCACGCTATACGCGCGAGGCGCGGGCGAACGGGATTCAGGGCACGGTGCTGATCGAAGTCGCGGTGGATGAGACGGGAACGCCTCAGGATGTTGCGGTGCTGAGCCCCATCGGGTTCGGGCTCGACGGGCGAGCGATGGACGCGGTCCGGCAGTGGCGCTTCCGGCCGGCCTATAAGGAAGGACGTCCGGTGCGGAGCGTGACCACCGTTGAAGTGAAGTTCCGCATTTTCCATCGCCGCTTCGATCCAGCGGCCGAGGAGAAGCGAATCTCCTTCAACCTTGCCGTGGATGCGATTCAGCGAGAGAGGCGCGCGAAGGAGCATCCGGACGCGGAGACTGTGGATGCGATTCGCAAGCTGGCGCAGCAGAAGTATGCTCCGGCGATGTACTTGTACGCGAAACTGCTGGAGGCGGGCGACGGAGTGGCGCAGGATCGGGACGCGGCGCTGCATCTGATCGCCGAAGCGGCGGAAAAGGGCTATCCGTCGGCGATGTTCGATATCGGCCGGATGATGCTGGAAGGCCGCAGGGTGCAAAAGAATCCGGAAAAGGGACTGGAGTTGATGCGCAATGCAGCGGTGCAAGGGAACCGGCGGGCGCAATTTTTTTTGGGCGTCGCCTATTTGAGCGGCTACGGGGTTCCGCAGGATATGGAACGGGCGCATCAGAATTTTCGTTTGTGCGCGGCGGAGGGCGAGACTCCGTGCCAGGTCCAGTTAGCGAAGCTGTTGTTGCAGAATCAGACGCGGGAGGAGCGCGATTTTTTGCAGGCGATCGCGTGGCTGGAACTGGCGGCGGCGGATCGCAACGAAGAGGCCCGGCTGATCCTAGACCAGGAGCACGCGGCCCTAACGGAACGGCAGGCGTCGTGGGTGAACAAGCTGAAGGCGCAGTTAGTGCAGAGGCAGTAATTTTTGACGCCTCCTTGTTTCCGATCGGCGCTCATCGGCGGCCAAATTGGTCTTGCGCTTTGTCTCCGCCAATTTCAATTCCAATGCATCTTTTCCCGCGATTCGATCTTTGCATCGTCCAGCTCGATTCCATATCCCGGGGCATCCGTCAATTCGAAGTGCGCGCGCTGCGGCGACGGCGCGTGTTTTTCGAAGTGATAATACGATCGCATTTTGAGAATTAAATATTCGGCTAAAGGACAAACCGCCGGAGACTGGCTGGCGATCAGGTGCAGCGCCGCGTGCAGGCTGTGGCCGTGAGGGATCACCGGCACGTCGAACACCGATGCGAGAGTGCAGATCTTCAGTAGCTCCGAAGTGCCTCCGCACCATTCCGGATCGCACTGCACCACGCTGAGCGCGCCGGCTTTCAAGTAGTCGTACACCTCCCAGCGCCCCTGAATGTGCTCGCCCGACGCGATCGGGATCGACGTACCCTTGCGCAACTGGGCGAAGCTGTCGATCTTTTCCGCCTGCGTCGCCTCCTCGATCCAGCGGGGACGGTAGCGCTCCACTTGCTTGGCCCATGCGAGCGTGTAGCTCAGGTCCCAGCCGCTGTAGACGTCGAACATCAGCTCGACATCTTCGCCCACGGCTTCGCGCAGCACGCGGACTAGATCGACATTTTTTCGCATGCCCTCCGGTCCGTCGCCGGGGCCGTAGGCGAGAAACCATTTTTGATAGCGGTAGCCTTCGCTCTTGATTTGCGCGGCGCGCGCCTGCGCTTTATCGAGCTCGACGGAATAGCCCAGGCAACTCGCATAAGCCTCCACGGATTTGCGCGTGGGTCCGCCCAGCAATCGATAAACCGGAGTTTTGAAATAGCGTCCGCGCAGATCCCACAGGGCGTTATCGACGGCGCTGATGGCCATCAGAAAATGTCCGCGGCGGGCATGGCGGTTGGAGCGGTACATCTGGTCCCACAGCTTTTCCTGCGCCAATCCGTCTTTGCCGACCAGAAACGGCCGCAATTGTTCGTCTACTACGATGGCGACCTCTTTATCGATTGGGCCGTAGAGACCTTCGAGTCCGCCGTCCGTGAGGATCTTCAAATAAAGAGCCGTAGTAGCAGACTTGTCCGTAACAGGATTCGGAGAGTCGCGATACGGCTTCTGGCGCAGATCTTCGTAGATATCGTTCGGGTTGACCTGGTATTGCTGATCGACTCCGCGGACGGAATCGCGATGGCCTCGGAGCTCCCAAATTTCAACTCCCGAGATTTTCAACGGCGCAGTCTCGGCGAGCGCGGTAGCGAGGGGAAGCGTCGCGAGAAAACCTCGTCTGGTAAGTTTGTGCATAGATCTCTAGTCCTCTTCAAGCACAGACTAAAGTCTATGCCACCCAAAAAGGCAAAATAGTTTTAGCCGCTGATGAACGCAGATCGGAGCCAAGAAGGTCTCTGTCGCCTAATCAGCGTCCATCAGCGTTTATCGGCGGCCAATGAGTAATTTTCAGCAATCTCTAAAGTCTATGCCACCCGTCCGAATACTATAATCGCTTTTTAAGCTGCGAATGACTTCAATTAGCGTGCTGATTCGCGGGGATGGGGTGGCGGCGCGCTGCTGCGGTCATTTGCTGGCGCGGGCGGGGTATCGGGTTTCGGTCGAGCGGACCGCGCGGCGTCCGGTTCCGCTCCTCATGTTGAGCGAGGCGGCGCAGCGTTTGATTCGCGACGTTTTTGAGCGCGACGATTTGTTTCGAGACTTGCCGGTCATTCGGAAGCGGGTCGTAGCGTGGGGTTCCGATCCTGTGGAGCTGGACCATTCGGCCGTGGTGGTCTCCGAAGAAGGTTTGCTCGACCGGTTGGGGATGGATTCGCGCGAAGGCGAGGCTCGGTGGACCATCTGCGCGGCTGCGCCTCTACCCGAAAACGCGGTCGAGCATCGGTTTGGATCGCGGATGGCTTCGGCGACGAGGGTGGAGATGAAAACGGCCGGCGCTTGTTTTGTGGAGGCGGTTCCGGATGGGTGGTTGTTCTTAAATTCGGGATGGCTGATTGGCGTCGGCGGTTCGCTAGAGGAGCTGCTGGAGAAGAGCCGGCTGGTTCGCGAGCAGATCACTGGCTGGAGCGTCGAGATTTCTCAATTCCCTGCCTCGCCGCGGATGGTTACGCCGCTGGGAGCGGACGCGTGGATTTCCTGCGGCTCGGCCGCGATGGGGTTCGATCCGCTATGCGGCGATGGGACGGCTCATGCGGTGCGGGAGGCCATATTAGCGTCGGCGGTGATTCGGGCGGCGGACGGTGGCGAGCCGGTTGCGGAGCTGATGGCGCATTATGAGGCTCGGCTGACGGCGGGGTTTGAGAGACATCTTTTGGAGTGCAGGCGGTTTTATTGTTCGGGGGGTGAAGGAGAGTGGTGGAGCGGTGAGGCGGAGTGGTGCGTTCGCGGAATTGAGTGGTGCCGCGGGAGGTCCGGGGCGTTTCTTTATCGGTTGGAGGGATTGGAGTTGAAGAGAATTTCTGATTAAACGGGCGGCTGTTGCACCCGAAACGAAAACTTCCTGTGCCCCAAAAAATTGTAAATCGTATTAAACCCCATCATCAGCGCCGCCGCTACATAGGGAGCCTTCCCGTCAATCGCCGTCGCATGCCGGATCGCATAAACGACGCACGGCAGAAGCACCGTCCCGATCGCGATATTACTCCCATAAACCGCCACGCACCGTAGCCACTCCCGCCAATAATTCCCTTGGGTCTTGAACACGAACCACTTATATCCCAGGAATGCAACGGTAATGCTCACCAGGCTCGACAGAATTGATCCCGGAATATATCCATACTGAGGCCAGCGCCGGCTCAGCAGGTAGGTAAAGAGAACGAATGTTCCGTATCCAAATCCGGTGTTCCAAATCCCCACCAGCAGGTAGCGAAAAAACTGCCCTGGCGGAATGTGGGAGAGTAATTTCCGGATCACTTCTTCCGCGCCCAAATCCGAAGGCAAGTAGCCTCGCCTGTCAACGCTTGCGCCCCGAATTGCGCTGGATGCAGGAGCGCCCCGGCGATACTGCACTGAGTTGTGCGAAGCCTGCTCATCGTAGTAAAACCAACTCGTTTTCGAGCCCCATCCTTCCGATCGCCGCAACAATATCGTCCTGATGAATCGTAGTGGCAATCAATAAGGATGCCGTCGCGTCAACGGCTTGCGGAGCAACCACCGGTTTTCCCATCCAAACTTCCCCGTGATGAATCGGATTGCTGTCGATAAACGAAACGATATCGGCCTCCGCCAGGCTGGTTTTCTTGAGCAGCTTGCTGGTCAACTGTCCCGTCCCCCACACCACGACACGCGGGTTTTTCGCAATTGCTTGCGCGATGGTATCGTCCATTTTCTGAAGCATCGCTTGCGATTTCTCGATGTACGACCGGATCTGGCCGACCAGCTCATCATCTTTCCCCGGCTCCGCTTCCGGTTTCCCCACCCCGTAGAATCCATAGAGCGCCGGATACGGCACACCCTTCGCGGACTCGATGGTTTTTATGCTTTCGAGGAACGGAACCAGCCCCACTGTCGACATCAGCCGGCGGAGGCTGCGGTGCGAGAAATGGTTGATGTGCTCGGTGTTGAAATCCTGAAACGGCGCAATCAGATAGTCCGAATACCGGCCCGCGTCCGGCACCTCGATGTAGACCATCCCGCCCGGCCGCAGCAGCCGCGCGAAATTGCGCGCTGCTCCGCGCAGATCTTCCAGATGTTCCAGCACATGCGATAGCGTGATGACGTCGAATAGTCCCAGATCGGGTAGCGCATAAAGAGACGCGGCGACGGCGTTGATTTGGTGAACTTCCCGCGTCGCCGCGGCGCACGTTTCCGACGGATCCACACCCGTCAAATCTAAGAATCCCTTGGATTTAAAAGCCGCGAGCAAGCCTCCGTTCGCACAGCCAAGGTCAAGAATACGCGGGTTCCCGCCGTCGATCTGTTGGGCAATCGCGTCCGCTACGGTGCGCAATCGTGCTGCGTCCCATTCGTTTAGACCGGAGCCGGTGGAGTTCTTCGAGTCTTCGTATTTGGAACGCTTCGCGTAAAACTGATCGTACGCGGCCTGCTCGACTACGGTATCGGCAAAAACGAAGCCGCAGTCTGAACAGGCCACCACGTCGTAACCGGAGGCAAGTGGATGCCCTTCAGGAAGATAGAACTCCTGACTGTGCAGAACTTCCCGTTCCGTTCCTCCGCAGACGGCGCAGTTTCTAACCATTCCGAAGGAATGATCGGCACTATTGAAGTTCTTGAACAGTCTCGAACAAAAACCAGGTGCGCCGCTCGGTTTGGTCTACCCATACTTCGATCAGGCTGGCGGTGGCGATATCGTTGTGTTTTTCGCAGATTTCGTGCGCCGACCGGAAATATTCCGTAAGTTTCTTGTTATCGGCGAGCAGTTCTTCGAGCATGTCCTTGGGCGTCACGAATTCGCGGCTGTTGTCTTTTAAACGCTGATACTTAGCGATCTCGCCGATGGAGTGGATGGTGGTTCCTCCGATTTTGCGGGCACGCTCCGCAATGTCATCCGTCATGGCGAAGATTTGGTCGCTCTGTTCGTCCAAAAGCAGGTGGTAATCGCGGAAATGGCGTCCGCTCATGTGCCAGTGGAAGTTCTTGGTCTTCACATAAAGCCCGAAAACGTCTGAAAGCAATAGGCGTAGCTGCTCGCAGATTTCTTCGACGCCTTGCTGCTCCAGGTCGGTGGGTGTTTCGAGTGCGTTTAGCCGTTGAGCCGTCTTAGTCATGCTCCATAGATGACCTTAAACGCTCATGTGTTGCGCTCTGCGGCGTCTTAAACGACCATAATTTGAGGTTAAACGCGCTGAATGCGCCGTAGTGTGTACAATTCCGGATTTACGGTTTTTTCCTTCAATTTTTTCCAATTGTCCTGGACGTGAAGCAGGCGGCCGGTGATGTGGTTCGATTGCTCGGAGGCCAGAAAAACCGCGAGCTCGACCTGCTGTTCCGGCGCGACCCCCCCGGTGAGTCTGATTTGCTGTGCGTCTTCGATTTCCCGCCATCCGGCCCGCTCCCCGGCGGCCAGGATCTGGTCCGTCATGTGGGTGTAACTTCCCCCGGGCGACATGCAGTTAATTTGCACGTTGTGTTCGCTCACTTCTTCGGCCACGCTTTCGACAAAACGGGCCAGCGCGGTTTTGGTGGCGGCGTAGAGGGAAAAATTTGGGCGCCCCTCCTTGGCGCCGCCTCCGGTCAGCACGATGATTTTTCCGCTGCGGCGTTCGATCATTTGCGGGAGCACGGCGCGGCAGCAGTTCATCACGCCGACGAGATTGGTATCGATGGTTTCCTGCCACGCTTTGGGCTGCGTTTCGACGAACGGCCCGATGGCGCCTTGCACGGCCGCGGCGCAGACCAGCACGTCGATACCGCCTAGGTCGATACGCATCTGGTGCATCACGGCGTTCATGCGCTCATAGTCGCGGACGTCGGCCAGAATTTTCGTGGCGGAGCCTCCGGCGTGGCCGATTTCCAGGTGGCATAAATCGATTTCGGCTTTGCTGCGCGCCAGCAAACCGACCCTGGCTCCGCGGGAGGCGAAGCCGATGGCGAGGCGTTTTCCGATTCCGCGTCCCGCGCCGGTTACCAGCACGGATGCTGCATTCAGAGCTGAGGGCACCTCTTCAACGTTACTGCATTGCGAGGTGAGGCGCGACCAATCCGGCGTCCACGCGGATCTCGACCGATTCGCCGTTATCGAGAGGATATCGTCCGGCGATCCATGGCAGAATTTGTTCGGTGCGGGACTGCGCGATTTCCTTATTGCCCTGGAACATCACCATGAATTCGTACTCGGTCCAACGACAGACCAGATCTTTATGGCGGAACTGTGAGCCCAGGCGCGCGGCGACTTCCTTAGAAACTTCATCGCGCACGTCGCCCGAAAGTTCGAAGACCACCAGCACCGGCTCTTCGCCCTGGGCACGTCGCTGCTCGATCTGGCGCTCCATTTCGCGACGATTCATGAGGCCAGTGAGACGGTCCGTCACTTCGGCGTCGGCGAGGCGCTTGGTTGTTGCGGCGAGCTCTTCGTGCATGCGCAAGACCATCGACTTGGTGTCGTTGCTCATGCTCTCGACGCAGCCTAAAAGCTGCGCGGACTGGAGCGCGACTACTTCGGAAAGATGGTCGGGATCGGAAGGATAAGGCGTGGTTTCCATTTGCGCCGCGAACTGGCGCAATCGAGCGGCGTAAAACTCCTGGCGTTGGGCGAGCGATTTTACGATGGTTTCGAGTCCGTCGATGGTGGCGCGCAGCTCGGCGCCGTGCTGCGCGATGTAATAGGACGATTTTTTGGCGTATTCGGCCAGCTCTTTTCCGACCACGCCGTTGGTCTCGATCATGGCTTCGGGATTTACGTCAAAGGCGAGGCGTGAGCGGAGACGGCTGAGGCGATGATGAAACGGACCGCCCACTTCGGGACATGCTGCGCCGACGCAATCGGCGATGGCGAGCAATGTCGAGAGGTAGCTGGTCACCGCGGTGTGGAGGGCGCTCAACTGCTCGGTTTCTGTCATCTGGGAGATCTGCTATCTCTTTTATCGGCTGTGGTGGGATGGGTGAGAATCGGGGGAACACCTTAGGGTTGGCAAAAGACACGTCGACACGAATGTCGACGCAGCACGCCTGGAGGCGCGCGCTACAAAGGCCGGGCCGGACCAGCAGGTTAGGTGTAATAGGGGTTTTCTGGCGGTGGACGTTTCTCCCCTCTGGTCGATGAGGGGAGTGTGAGACTTCGTACTATTTCATTCCTTTTTGCTTCGTTGATTGCGGTGGGGCAAATTGCGACTTTGACGCCTACGCCTGCGGCTTTATCCTTTGTCTGGGTGGAGGGAACGGCGCTTCCGGCCGCGCAGACGGTGAATGTCAAGTCGGGGAGCAGCGCGGTCGCCTATACGACGGCCCTTGCGCCTCTGGGGACGCAGTGGGTTACGCTCACACCTTCCTCGGGAAATCTGCCGGGTACGATCAGCGTGCTGGTGAATCCCAGCGCATTGCCGCTAGGCGTTAATACGGTGGATATTCAATTCTCGGCGACCGGTTTTGCGACGATCACGATCCCGGTGACGGTAACGGTGGAACAGCCGCAGCCCACGCTGGTGCTCAGTGCGTCCTCCCTGAACTTCGTTACGCCGCCGGCGATTCCGGCTGCGCAAACGCTGACCTTGACTACCACCGGCGGACCGGTTACGTTCAGCGCCGCGGTGGCGAGCGCTCCTTGGCTGACGGTGGCGCCGGCCAATGGAGTGGTGCTGCCCGGCCTGCCGATTACGCTGACTGTTTCGGTGAATAATACCGGCATCAATCCTGGCGCGACAGCCTATTCGGGGAAAATCACGATCCTCGCTTCGAACGTGCCGGCATCGAATGCGACGCAGACGGTTATGGTGTCGATGCTGGTGAATGCGTTGGCTCCGACGGTGACAAATTTATACCCATCAGCGGCGCTGATCGGCTCGGGGCCGCTGACGGTGACGGTGACGGGCACGGGATTTTATAAGGGCGGAACTACGGCGACGGCCGGCGCTACGCCTTTGGCGACCCCGATGTATGTGAATCCGACCACGATGTTGATCGTGCTGCCATCGAGCATGCTGGCAGCGGCGGGGCCGATCAACATTTCGGCGGTGAATCCGGCGCCCGGGGGCGTTTCCGCGCCTTCCGTGTTTACAGTGTCGGCTACGCCGGTGGTGCAGGCGCTGGTCAATGCTGCGAGCTATGCGTCGGGGCCGGTTTCGCCGGGAGAATTCGTTACTCTGTTCGGAACCGCGATCGGTCCGGCGGCGCCTGCGGGAATGTCGGTGGTGGCCGGCTATGCGACGACGAGCCTGGGCGGCGTTTCGGTGACCATCGACGGACAGGCCGCGGCGATGATTTACGTGAGCGCGAACCAGTTGACGGTGCTGGTGCCGTATACCGTGACGATCGGCGCGGGGAAAGTTGTGTCGGTGACCAACGGCGGGGTGGTCGAAGCATATGCTCCGGGTGTGACTACAACGGCGACAGCTCCGGGGCTGTTCTTGGATAGCGGCGTGGTGGGGCAGTGCGCGGCGTTGAGAGTTAGCGCGGCGACGGGCGCGTATTCCGTGAACTCCTCGACCAACGCGGCGCTGGTGGGCGACACCATCGTGTTTTATTTGACCGGCGAAGGCATTTACGATACGGCGGTGGCCGCGACGACGGGATATATCGTTCCTGTCACCCTGAATCCGCTAGTGCAGTTAAACCCTCTGCCGACCGTGACGATCGGAGGCGTGGCGGCTGCGGTGTCGTACGCGGGCGTGGTGCCGGGAGGGCTGCTGGGATTGTTGCAGATCAACGCGATGGTGCCGGCAGGGTCTACTACGGGGGCTGCGGTGCCGGTGTCGATTACGATTGGGGCGGGGACTACGCAGGCGGGGGCTACGATCTCGGTGAAGTGAAGCGGACACGCCAGCTGAAGCCGGCGCTCGAAGCTGAAGCTCGCGCCACCCGCTTAGGAGCAAGAGTCGGGGAGATCGCTTCCTGCGGTCGCGGTTCGGAATCGGCGATGCGTAAAATCACTTGCCGACCGTGAGTTGCGATTGATGGGTGGTCCACCACGATTTCCAGAAGTTCACGTAGGCGGATGCATCGCCGGATTGGTAGACGGTTCCGCCCAGGGGACAGTAACGCTGGGTTTCCGCATCCAGGTACGGAACTGGCTGGCGGGTTTGCAGCCAGGACATTGACGGAACCGATTGGGCAGTCACCGGCGGTGCATTGCGGACGAAGAGGCAGAAGCCGGAGAGGGCTCGGGATTGGATTTCGGTGTCGTTTGAATCCAGGAGAGCGGCGAGGGCTGGGAGCGTTTCCTTGGTGTGGATGGCACGAAGGGCATAGGCGGCGTTCTCTCGAACTGCGGGCTCCGCGAATTCCTGGAACGCGAGCAAACCCAAGGATCGAGCGCCTGAGGGATCTTCGTTCGAGTAGCTCATCAAGCTCTGAGCAACCAAAGACGACGCCGCACTGAGGTGCGTCCAGTCTTCCGCTACCAGTTTCATGCCAACTGGATCGTTCGCGGCGATCATTCCGGCGATTCCAAGCTCCCGCAGATAAGATGATTCGTCGTGGGCGAGTTGACGATAGATGGGAAGAGTTGTTGCCTCGCTGAGGGTTCCGAAATTCCGGGCCGCCGCGCTGAATTCGCTGAGCGGGCCTTGTTTCGCGAACCATCGGAGGGCGGATACCAGCTCATTGGCAACCGATTCCTCAGAAGTCTTCCTCGCCCGCTGGCGCTTCCTTGGCTAAGTGGACATACGCCATATGCGGTTCCCCGAGGGATTCATGAACAGGAATTACCGCATAAGGGCCGGCTGCGGGGCTTAGAAACCAAATCCCGAAGGAGGGGGGAATCGCGGCGGACTTGGGACCGGGGTCGGAGAAAAGCCTGCTGCCTTCCAGATGCGCGGCGACCAGAGTTCCCGGAATCAGATCTCCTTTGAGGACTCGGTCGATGTGCAGAATGAAGTCGGAAGAAGCCTGATTGCCGCGGTAAGAAACTGTGCCGTGGGTAAGCGTCGCCACTACGATTACGCCGGAAGATTCGACTCGCTGCGCCAGGTTTGGAAACGGGATCAGTGTCGCGGTTAGAGGGATTGCCAGAGCGAACAGGGCGGGGGTCGGGCGCATGCGTTTATTAGACGCCGGAATTCATACAATAGTTTTGTGAAGGCTTTCCTTATCGCAACGGTTGGGATTTTCCTGGCGTTCGCGCAGAGCGACACTCGGGCTCCGGAGGGACAGAGGGCGGTTTTGACGGCTACTGGAAAAGGCGTGCAGATTTATGCGTGCCAGAATGCTCAGTGGGTGTTTCAGGCGCCAGAGGCCAGGCTGTTCGATGCGGGTGGGAAGGAAATCGGGACGCATGGGGCGGGGCCGGTTTGGACGCTGCGCGATGGACGGACTGTGAAGGGTACGGTGGTTGCCAAGAGCGATGCGCCGGATAAGGGAGATATTCCATGGCTGCTGTTAAAGGGCAATGGGAGTTTTGAATATATCCGGAGGTCGGAGACGCATGGGGGTGTGGCGCCGGCGGGTGGATGTGAGGCGGGGCGGGCTTTACGGGTAGACTATTCGGCGGTTTATACTTTTTATTCTTCGGGGCGCTGATGGGCGCGAGAGATCCCCAGGCTCACGCCAGGGTTGCGGAGACGATTCATCGGTAAGCGATTGATCTTTGGGTCAGACGGGCGGGCGTTTGAAGGCTAGGATTTTTACGGTGAAGAGTTGTACGGGCTCGTTTTTTTGGTTTAAGGTTGCCATTCTTAGCCGGACGATGCCTTGGTTAGGTTTCGAACGTGACGGGATGAGCTCGACGATTTCGCTTTCTACGTGCAGGATGTCGCCGGGACGCGTGGGGCGGGGCCATTCTATTTCGCCGCCTAAGCCGATGGCTCCTGCGGCGAAGGGCAAGCCTCCGTCGATGTTCAGGCGCATGGTGGCGGCGGCGGTGTGCCATCCGCTGGCTGCCAGTCCTTGAAACACGCTGGCTTTCGCGGCGGCTTCGTCGAGGTGGAAGGGCTGCGGGTCGAATTCAGCGGCAAACTTTTTGATGCGCTCCTCCGTCATCTCATAGGTGCCGGAGGTGAACTTCTGGCCGACTTGCATGTCGTCTAAATAGAGCGGTTCCTGACTCATTTACTATGGGTAGCATGATTCCCCGTTTGATGCCTTTTCTGTTTGCAGCTCTTCTGCTGGGGCAGGATAAGGCGGCTCGGTTGACGTTTGAAGTGGCGTCGGTGAAGCCTTCTAAGCCCGGTGGGCGCGGCGGCGCGATGAAAGTGCTGCCGGGAGGCCAGGAATACGTGGCGCAGAACTTTCCTTTAAGGTTGATGATCGCCCGGATGCACTGGGTTCCCGCGCGGCAGGTTACCGGCGGACCGGATTGGGTGGATAGCGAGTTATGGGACATCCAGGCCAAAGCGGATCGGCCCGGCTATACGCGGGAGCAAATGCTCGAGATGCTTGGGAACCTGCTGGAGGACGAATTCAAGCTGAAGATGCGCAAGGAAGCCAAGGAAGGTCCGGTGTACGCGCTGACGGTGGATAAATCGGGGTTGAAAATGAAGGTCAATCAGAGCCCTGAGGATTTCGAAATTCCCATCCTGGGAGGGCCGGGCGGCGTTACGGTTGGAAAGCGAGTTGCGATGGATCGTCTCTGTTTTCAGCTGGGCGTCTTCTTGCAGAACGAACAGAGGCCGGTGATCGATAAGACTGGGCTGACTGGGTATTACGATTTCACTTTGTCTTTTCTGCCGGAGCTGCCGCCGGGGTTCGACAAGGAGAAACTGCCTGCGGAGATGCAGTCGCGGCCTTCTCTTTTTGAGGCGGTGAGGAGTCAACTGGGGTTGAGGCTGGAGGCGACGAAAGGGCCGGTGGAGTATTACGTGATTGAGCATATTGAGAAGCCGGAGGGGAATTAAGGAGCGTCGACATGATGCACATGATTCTATTCGCGGTGTTGGTGGGGCTTGTGGACGGCCAGGACAAGCCGGCTCGATTGACGTTTGAGGTAGCTTCGATTAAGCCTGCGCAGCCGGGCGCGCGCGGAGGCGGAATCAAGCCGATGGCTGCGGGACAGGGGTATATCGCGTCGAACGTCCCTGTGCGGCTGATGATCAGTTTGATGTACCGGATTCCCATGTCGAGAGTCACGGGTGGGCCGGGGTGGATCGATAACGACTTGTGGGAGGTGAACGCGAAGGCGGATCGCACGTACAGCGTCGACGATCTGCACGTCATGTTTCAGAATCTGCTGGCCGATGAGTTCAAGCTGAAATTCCACAAGGAGAGCAAAGAAGGCGGAGTGTATGTGCTGACGGTCGACAAGTCGGGACTGAAGATGAAGGTCAACGACACTCCTCAGGATTTTGAGATCCCGATTGGCGGCGGCCAGGGAGGGATCACGGTCGGGAAAAGGGTTCCGATGGAATACCTCTGCTATTGGCTGGGTTTGAATCCGCTGCGGAATGAGGGGCGGCCGGTGATCGACAAGACGGGGCTCACCGGGAACTACGATTTCACACTGAAGTTTTTGCCGGAGCTGCCACCAGGATTCGATAAGGCGAATATACCGCAGGAGTTTCTGGATCGGCCGTCGATTTTCGATGCGTTGCGGGATCAGCTTGGGCTGAAACTGGAGGCGCAGAAGGGGCCGGTGGAGTATTACATCATTGATTCGGTGGAGAAGCCGGCGGGGAATTGAGGTCGGACGGAGGGCGGGTCGGGAACCTGCCCCACTTCACACCTAGAAGCCGTAGAGGCGGGCGGGGTTTTCTGTCAGGATCTTGCGGCGCGACTGCGGATCGGGGCACCAGATCTGGAATTGGTTGAACAGGCGGCCGTCGTCGATTGCCAGGGGCTTGGAGACTTTGGTCGACGGAGTGGTATCGGGATGCGGCCAGTCGGTTCCCCAGAGGACTCGGTCGGCATTGGCGACGATGAAGCCTTTGGCGAAAGGAGCCACGTCGAGATAGTCGGGGGCTTGGGTCGAGGCTCGGTAGGCGCCGGAGAGTTTCACATAGGCGTTCCCCGCGCGGAGGAGGTCGATCAGATCGGCGAAGCCGGGCTGGTCCTGTCCTTTGGAGGCTTGAATCCCGCCGAAATGGTCGAACACGATGGGGATGGGCGAGGCGTAGACCAGATCTTTAATGGCGGCGATGGTCGCTACGCTCGTGTAGATCTGCACGTGCCAGTCGAGAGTTTTGATCCGATCGATCGCAGCGGTGAGGCGCTGGCGGGCTGTGGGCACGTCGGTTTGTCCACCGGTGGCGAGATTGAGGCGGATGCCTTTTATGCCGCCGGCAGCTAATTTGTCGAGGTCGGATTTTTCGTCGATGACGGCTACGCCTCTGGCGGTGGCGCCTCTCGTGCTGACACCGTAAAGCGTGGCGGAGTTATCGGTGCCGTAGACGCTGGGTGTGACGATGACGACTCGCTTGACTTGAAGGGCGCGGTGGAGCGCGGCCATTTCTTTCGGGAGCGCGGGTTGTGGGGTGTAGACGCGG
>Ga0210388_10000557_pt1 | contig 30234 bp, 22 predicted proteins | sample IncBWC19OmetaG_FD_155485 | JGI IMG/M metagenome (GOLD analysis project Ga0210388, IMG submission 155485) | Forest soil microbial communities from Barre Woods Harvard Forest LTER site, Petersham, Massachusetts, United States - Inc-BW-C-19-O ...
TTCCGGGTCTCATTGCGCAGCCCTGGGACATGAACGGTTACGAACTTCCCATGGCGACCGATATCTTCCGTGGCCGCTATCGCACCAGCTTCGAGCATCCTTCGGCCATCGAGCCCGACAAGCCGCTCGAATACACATTCGCGTTGCCCATGGTCGAGCGCACCATTCCAGCCGGTCACCGCATCATGGTGCAGGTGCAGTCCACGCTCTTTCCGCTCTACGACCGCAACCCGCAGAGATTTGTCCCCAACATCTTTGAGGCAAAACCCACGGACTACCAGAATGCCACGCAGCGTATCTGGCACACAAACGGCGAAGCGAGCTACATCAGCCTGCCTATCGTGCCCGCCGTGCAGTGAGCCCGCACAGTAGCGCGGCGAATGTCCCAATTTTGGCGTCACAAGCATGAAACCACCGACTCTGCGTAGCCTAATCAGAACGCAGGATCAAAAATAAGGCATTGAGTACCGCATTCTTACCACGTATTGCGGCTCTCTTCATTGTCGTGGCGATAGCAGCCTCCCTGGCGCCGGCGCTCAGCGCAGCCATGATTCAGCCGAACAAAGTCCTGCACGCGCAATGAGGTGCAACTAACTCGGCCAACCCCGGATTCGGTTGATTGAAGCAAACTTGATGTTGACCCCGGGAAGATAAGCGGCAGACACTGTCGACAAAAAATCGCGAGCTGGCGTGGGTTCCAGCCCGCAAGGGTTTTGCTATCGTTTTGGATTTCTCCCACACGGAGCCGGGTTGTAACGAAGCGCGCCGAACACACATTTGCAAACTCAGGCAGACCACGCGTTTGGCTACCGGGCGGGGGTGGTTGAGATGATAAGATGCACCTTTTAAAGTATTTACGGCTTGTGACTTGCGTACGATCATATCAACTAGCAGCAAACACCTCCTCCGTACTTCCCGTGAAGCTGTCAGCCCCTAAGCCATTTGATCGGATCCATTGCAAGTAGAGAACGTTTAGGGGTCTTTTGATTGACTTCTCTGCGTTCCCCTTGCAATACTTCGACGCGCAAGCTTCCCACTCTCAGCACGGGCGGAACACGCCATTTGTATGCAGAAAGGGAGTCGCGATGAAACGTGCTCACCTTATCTTTTTCTTTTACTTGCCGCTCGTGCTTTGCGCAAAGGCGCAAAGCGTTCTTAATGAAGTCAGTTCACCCCTCGCCCTATCCATATCTGCTGATTTTACCGGCGATGGATTGCCAGATTTTGTCACGCTGTCAACGCCCCAAAACCTGCCTGGACAAATAGGGATCACTACTCTCATAGGACGTGGTGATGGTTTCATTACAGGACTCAAGAGCTCCTATTTCTCCATAGATAGTTCAATCCACATATCCCAGCCTCCGGCAGGTCAGGCAGCCGATTTCAATGGAGACGGCAAGCTCGATATTGCGTTTGCAGCAGAGCAAAATCAGCAGGGGCTTATTTTTGTCGCCATGGGAAATGGCGATGGCACCTTCGAAAGTCCGAAGCCGATTACCCTTCCATCGGGAATTGGCTCCGCAAAGTTTCTAAGTATTGCAGACTTTAACAAAGACAACTACCCGGATCTGCTTTTCCAGGATACGAGCGGTAATATCGTCGTACTGCTAGGCAACGGAAACGGAACATTTCAGCCCGCTGTCGTAACTTCTGCGAGCAGCCTCGATGCATCCAGCAGTCCGATCCTTGGCATCAGCGACATTAACCAGGATGGATTTCCTGATATTGTCCTTGGCTCCTCACCAAGCAACAATTATTACACTGCACTTGGAAATGGCAAGGGCGGATTCGGATCCGCACATGCAGTGGATCTGAGCACGATCATCTCAACGACGACCACCATTCAATTTGTTGGCGTACATGATTTCAACGGCAATCAGAAGCCTGACTTGCTTTTCTTTTCTACTATCCAGGACACGCAATCCTCTGCCTCTACGCAAACTTTTAATTTCGTGCTTCTACCAGGCAACGGAGATGGCACTTTTGATGCTCCCCAAACGCAGCAGGTGGATATTCCGGCTACAAACTACAGCAATATTCCTGAGTCATATATTGCTTCAATGATGGATCTGAATCAGGATGGCAATGAGGATGTCTTACTAGTTGCACAAGTTTCGAATTATGTCGGGGAAATTACTTGCTGCGCAACTTATCTGAGTGCGGGCAAGGGAGATGGCACTTTTATTGCTCCAGTTGCGTTAGGTTCGTATTCTTCGGCGATACCGTATGGACCCCCGGAAATTTTTGTGCAACAGCCGTCTTCAACGTATACCTTCTTGAATTTCGGCAATGGGCATGTTGGCTTTGTGGATGGTAATGGAATGCTATTCCTTCCAGAAAACTCAGGGCCCGGAATCGCTCTACCCTCTTATTACTTGATTTTTGGACCGGGAAATTACAGCCAACAGAGTTTCGAGTTTGCAGGTACCTCTGACCTCATGGTTTCTTCAGTCACGACGGAGCCACCATTCTCTGTTTCGAACCTAACGTCTTTCGGGTCTTTTAACGATGTCTCGATGGAATTTGATGTTACGCGGCAAGGATCATCGAGCGGTGTATTCTCGATCAACAGTAATGACGCATTGAACCCGATCAATGTGCCTGCATTTGCTTATGTAGGAACACCAGGTTTCTCGGTGTCGCCCGCGGCGCTAAATTTCGGCTACGTCAAGTATGGCACGACCAGCTCGCTCCAGGTCACGGTTACTGATACATCCGCAACTCCAGCGGTGATCACACAACTGGCACTTACGGGCGACACTGTTTTCAAACAAGCATCCACCACTTGCTCGGGCCCAATTACAAGCAGCTGCACAATTACCATCACATTTTCTCCTTCATCGGGTTCTCCCGGCCCAAACGCAGGTAATCTGCTACTTACCGACCAAAATGGCCTCGTCACGACGGTGAGCCTGCAAGGCGACGGGTATCAGGTCGGCCCACTTGTCCAGCTTTCGCCGACCTCCATTGCATTTGGCAACCAAAAAGTAGGAACAACGAGCAATCAGTCTTCTCTGTCTATCACAGACACAGGTGATGCTCCACTCGTGATTCAGTCGATTGCGACAGCACTACCCTTCGCCGTCGAGAGTGCTTGTTCCACCATCCAGCCTCAAGATTCTTGTACAGTCCTTATCACTTTCTCCCCTACAACGCCGGGATCCCAGTCTGGAACAATCACGCTCGTTGACAACGCTGCATCCGGTCAGCAAACCGCAGGCCTGACAGGGACCGGTATTGGTCCCGTATTCATTGCAAATCCAGTTGCCATCACTTTTGGAAACGAGGTAATTGGAGATGCGGTGCCGCCGCAAACGGTGACGCTAACAAATACGGGCGGAGCAGCAGGTACCGCCTCGATCGTTCTGTCTGGAGGAGGCGCATTTACAGAGACAAACAATTGTTCCGGTTCGATTGCCAGTGGAAGCAACTGCAGCATCTCGGTCGTATTCAAACCAACGGTTGCGGGAACTCAAACAGCAACGCTCACAGCTACCGATCAGGATGGCCTGACTACAACTGTGCCCATCGCAGGTAGTGCGCATCTAGTGCCTAGCTTTACTGCGTCTCCTGCCAGTCTTGACTTCGGCTATCAAAAGGTTAATCTCACCAGCAATCCTCAGCAGATTACGCTCAGCAATCCAACCCAGCATGTCGTCAACGCCACCTCTATATCCGCTAGTGGTCCCTTTGCCCAGACCAATACCTGTAGCGGACCACTGGCGAGCGGTGCTGCCTGCACAATCTCCGTAACAAATACTCCGCTTTCAACCGGAGCGCAAACTGGATACATTGCAATCACCGATCAGTACAGCCAGATTGTGACGGTTCGCCTCACAGGAACTGGATATTCCATTGGGCCGATAGCAACGATTACTCCACTAACATTGTCGTTCGCGAACCAGGTCATTAACACCACTAGCGCGGCACAAAAAGTGAACGTGCAAAATACGGGAGACATCCCCTTACAGGTACAATCTGTCGCGGCCAGTACCGGTTTTCAGGAATCGAACACATGCAGCACGCTCGCGCCGGGAGCAAGCTGCTCGATCACCGTCTCCTTCAATCCGACGAGCATCGGTAATCAGACAGGAACGCTCGTCATCACGGACAACTCATCCGACAGCCTCCAGACGATACCTCTGACGGGTACGGGCATCCCTGCCCCATTTGCCCAGCTGCAAGTAACGCCAGCCTCACTGGCTTTCGAGAGTCAATTCTTAGGCAGTAGCAGCTTGCCACAAACTGTGACCCTGCTGAATACTGGAACGCTGCCCATTCAGATTCAATCGGTAGATATCGCCAGCCCGTTTGGCGCACTAAACGCCTGCGGCAACTCCATTGCCCCCGGTTTTTCCTGCGGCATCGGCGTCTTTTTTCAACCCGCGGCAATCGGGTCACAGACCGGAACGCTCACTATTACAGACAGCGCGCCCGATAGTCCGCAAACCATCCAGTTGAACGGAACAGGAGCGACTGTCAGTATTAGTCTGTCAAATGGCTCTTCCACCTCGGCAACAATTTCACAGGGTGGGACGGCGACCTACAATCTAGCCTTGATGGCAGAAGACGGGTTTGCTGGCGTCTTGACTGTGAGCTGTACTGGCGCTCCTTCAGGATTTCAGTGCCTTCCGAGCGCAAGCTCAGTATCGTTTACCAGCGCCGCTCCGACCGCCAATGTCACTTTTACCGCCAGTTCTGTCAAAGCGAAAACATCGGGACTTTTTCCCCGCTCGCTATTAGAGGGCATCACTGTCGTGGCGTTGCTCTTCAGCATCTTTCCGATGCCCTTCCGGCGCAGAAGCTGTCGGTTGAATCGATACGTAGCATTCTTTAGCGCCTTTTTCCTCTTCATTGCCATATCTGCTTGCGGCGCAGGATCGAGCATGAATACGTCCGGCGGCAATACGCAGACGACCTATACGCTTCAAGCTGTCTTCAGCACAGCTACAGGGCAAGTAGTACAACAGCCGTTAACGCTGACAGTCGTGAATTCTTCAGATTAGTGTCCGGTGACCAAAAAGATCTGGATCACTTCATTCCCATCTTCGTCCACGATGCGCCTCGCAGAAGATCGGTAGGACGCGCCAGCCAACGTTCCTGCGGTGTCAGTTTGGATTGATTTCTTACTCGATATAGTGCGAGTTGGTGCAACAGCCGAAAGTTTTCGGTGTTAATTAACTGATTTATTTTGTATGAGTTTATGGTGACCCTGGGAAGATTCGAACTTCCGACCTGCGGTTTAGGAAACCGTCGCTCTATCCACCTGAGCTACAGGGCCACTTGTCGTAACACTTGGCACTTCGTTAGTTTACCGCAGCCGGAACGCGTGGAGCGCTAACCTCTGTTGCCCAAATGTTGCCCAACTCGGGGAAGGCGGTATCCAATTGAACATCGCCGCAATTACGTCTGCGGCAGCCGACGTGATGGAGGAGGTGCCTTTCCATTGTCCCGTAAGGCGAGCGAACCAGCGGAGCCGCGCTTTGGGTTGCATCCCCGGACCCGGCTGAACTGAGGACTATGAGGCCAGGAGATTATCCGATCCGTTCCGGACGCTCCCGAGCCGCAGCGCGGTCGCTGCTGCATCAGCGGAAACAAGTCGAAGGCGGAGGGACTCTCTTCCGCGCTATTTCAATCCTGAACCGCGATAATCGAGACTACGATGTAATTGCAAAACACCACCGGCAGGGACCTGGGCGATGTGCAGGTGCTTTCTATGAAACCGGGTGATTGTTCGCTTCACTCCAGCCAGTCGCTGGCAGCCGCCCGGATGCGGTCTGCGAGGAGCACGGTTCTAGAGTCTCTCCCACGAGGTTTCCGGCCGGCAAATGTATCGCACCGCGTATTGGACGGTCGGCAGTCGTTCCGCCGTCCCCAAGCTGGGTGGAAATGGGCAACTGTAGTGGCCCTTGCATGCGTGGCCGTGCGCGGCAGCGCGCAAACCGCTGTGCCCACCCCGGTTATCACTCCGAAGTCCGGAACCTATAGCGCGACACAACCGATTGCCATTACGGATTCGCTTTCCGCGGCCATGATTTACTACACCATAGACGGAACAACGCCTTCAATCCACTCGCCCGCTTACAACGGACCTTTCACGCTGAATGGTCCTTGGGGGGCGGTGCAGGCCATTGCGAGTGCTCCGGGGTACTCAAACAGCGCGGAGGCCTCAGCCGTTTATACGCTGAATTCGACTGTTTCGGAACTGACGGTGAGTGGCGTCAACCCTTATCAGATGACGTGCAATGTGTCGGCAGCTGGAAATCTGGGCGCTGCCGGTCCCACAGGCACGGCCACCTTCACTGACACAACGACCGGTACCACGCTTGCCACGGCTCCGCTGGCAACGCCGTCGCTGTCAAGGAGGCTCGTTCTCCTATCGCAAAACGCGACAGAGACCGGCTACGATATTACGCCGGTCGTTGCGGATCTCAACGGCGACAATCATCCAGATCTGATATTCGGTAGTGCGGTTGGCATCCAGGTACTGCTTGGAAACGGAGACGGCACGTTTCAGCCTGCGGCGCTCGTCGTGAATTCAGCCAATCAAACCCGCATACCCGCGTCAATCGCAGTGGCTGACTTCAATGGCGACGGTAAGCCTGATCTGGTTTATACGATGGCACCGTCTCCCGCTGGAGTGGAATCCACCGAGTATGGCGTCCTTCTGGGGAATGGCGATGGAACCTTCCAAGCTCCTACCTATTACGATGCAGGAATCCCGCTTGGCTGGGTTGTTGCCGGAGACTTCAGAGGGAATGGTAAACAGGATCTAGCGGGCACGAATCGAACCGCCGGCAGCAACACCATCGATATCCTTCTGGGCAATGGCAACGGCACGTTCCAGACCCCCGTCGCTTATACGGTCGGTAGCCAGCCAACCGAAATTCTCACGGGTGACTTTAACGGCGACGGAAAACCTGATCTGGCGGTGGCCAACCAGAATGACTACACAATTTCAGTCCTGTTAGGAAATGAGGATGGCACGTTTCAGCCTCAGATGGCGACACCGTCTCTGGGGCAGTCCTATCCCATTTTCATGGTCGCGGCGGATTTCAATCACGACGGCCGCCTCGATTTGGCAATCAGCCTGGAACCCGCGGTCGTGGACGAATACGGCTCCGTCGCGATCCTTCTGGGCAACGGAGACGGAACTTTTCAGTACCCAGGCCAGACCATAACTGCTTTGGGAGATAACGCCGGGATTGCCGCCGCCGATTTCAATCAGGACGGGAGTGTGGACCTGGCGATTTCGGACTATCCCGGCCTTCAATCGGAGTCATCGGGGCCGCGACGGATCCAGATAATGCAAGGCGTGGGGGATGGTACTTTTTCACCCGGCTATTCGGTTCCAATACCCACCTATGCAGGCGTTCTGTCGGCCACGGATCTGAACGGCGACGGTTATCCCGATCTTGTGGCTGGGAACTTCGCGCTGATCAACGTCTTATCGGCCTCAGCATCTGCAACGGCCGCTAATGTCACGGTAACGCCTGGCAGCTCCGCGACCCATGAACTCCAGTGCACCTATAACGGTGATACGAACTATGCGTCGAGCAACTCCAATCTCGTAGCGGAAAAGTTTGACCAGGTGGCGCCACCTGCATTCTCACTGCTCGTCGGGGTATACAACGCGCCGCAAACGGTCACAATCACTGATGCAACGCTTGGACCCGTTTTTATCTACTACACAACGGACGGCAGTACACCGACGGTAAACTCGACGCTATACACCGGACCGATCACCATTTCCTCCCCAACGACTTTCAAGGCCATTGGAGTGGAAACCGGGTACCTGACCTCGGTTGTTTCCGAAGCTTCGTACATACTTGCCGCGACGCCACAGTTATCGCCGCCGCCGGGGACTTACACCGGGGCACAATCGGTCACGATCACCGACTCCACACCCAGCGCGACCATTTACTACACCACAGATGGATCGACCCCGACGACGCATTCAGCCATTTATTCGAGTGCAATCCAGGTCAATCCCGGCTCCACCGTGCAGGCCATGGCGACTTCGCCGAATTACCTGAACAGCGTTGTCGTTTCCGGCACGTACAGCGCCTCGAAAGCCACCACCACAACCTCGCTGAGTGCTTCGGCCACACCTGCAAACGAGAATCAGCAGATCACGCTTATGGCGACGGTTACCGGAAACAGTCCTACCGGCACAGTTACGTTCTCGGCCAGCAATATCACGCTGGGAACAGCCTTGCTTACGAATGGAACCGCGGTTCTGACCACCTCCTTTGCCAACGCAGGCACCTATAACGTGACGGCGAGCTATGGCGGGGACGGCGGCAACACGAGCAGCGTCTCCAGCGTGGTGGCAATCACCGTGGTCGCCCCTGGCCCTTCGATTTCAGCAACCTCACTGAGCGCTTCAATCACATCTGCAAACGAGAATCAGCAGATCACACTTACGGCGACGGTTACCGGAAACAATCCCACCGGCACGGTTACGTTTTCCGCCAGCAACAGCACGCTGGGAACAGCCTCACTTACCAACGGAACCGCGGTCCTGACCACGTCGTTTGCCAACGCAGGCACCTATAACGTGACGGCAAACTACGGCGGGGACGGCGGCAATACGAGCAGTGTCTCCAGCGTAGTGGCAATCACGGTGGTCGCACCTGCCTATTCGATTTCGGCGAATCCCTCGTCGCAGACCATCCAGGCGGGCCATTCGGCTCAATTTACGATCACGGTGACGCCGGCAGGCGGCTTCTCCAGCGCGGTCGATTTCTCGTGCGGCACGCTCCCGGGCGAGGCCACCTGTTCGTTCTCGCCGTCCTCCGTCTTTCCAAACGGAGGTCCCGCATCCACCACTTTGACCATCTCTACCATGGCTTCGACGGCGAAGCTGGAGCAGCGTAGCAGCCCATGGGTACCCGCGAGCGGCCTCGCTCTCGCCGGCGTGCTGGGCCTTTCGCTGGGCAGGCGGCGGCGCTATAACCGGATGATGCGCCTACTGAGCGGCGTTCTCATTCTGTCGGCCGCGATCGCTGCCGGTGGTGGCTGTGGCGGCGGTGCGAACAATTCGGACGGCGGAGGCGGGAATCCCGGAACACCTGCCGGTTCGTACACTGTCTCCGTGAGCGCCTCCGCCTCCGGCGAACCGGCCCAGGGACTGCAACTGAGCCTGATGGTAAATTAGGCTGCTCTCATTAAGTTGCTGCTTAAGGCGATCGAGGACGATGTTTCGCTTGCCAGGGCGAGAGATGAATGCGTGGCGCGCGTCGGCGAGATAATGTGAGCGTATGCGTGCTGCCGTCCTTCATCGTCGCGATCCATCGAGCACCGACCCGCTGGTCCTCGAAGATCTTCCCATCCCGGAGCCCGAAGCGGGCCAGGTGCTGCTGCGCGTGGAAGCCTGCGGAGTCTGCCGCACTGACTTGCATATCACTATGGGCGAGCTTCCGCCGCTGCGCGACGCAATAACACCAGGCCACCAGATCGTTGGCCGCGTTGTGAGAACCGGAACCGGCGTCTCTCCGGAGATGAGCGGCCAGCGCGTCGGTATCTCCTGGATGGGCGGTGTCGACGGCACCTGCCTGCTCTGTCGCAAAGGACACGAGAACCTTTGCGATCATCCCACCTTCACCGGTTATTCGGTGAATGGCGGTTACGCGGAGTATGCGGTTGCTCGCGCGGACTTCTGTATCCCACTGCCGCAGGAGGTTGCTGCCGAGGCGCTGGCTCCGCTGCTGTGCGCGGGCATCATCGGCTTTCGCAGCCTACGTGTGGCCGGTGTCGAGCGCGGCGAGCGCGTAGGGCTCTTCGGCTTCGGAGCGTCAGCGCATCTGGCCATCGATGTCCTTAAATCATGGGACTGCGAGGTCTACGTGGCCACGCGCGGCGAATCGCACCGCCAGCTTGCTCGCGATCTCGGCGCAGCCTGGGTGGGCGAGGCTTTGGATCGTCCGCCTCAGCCGCTGGATCGCGCCGTGACCTTCGCCCCCAGCGGCGATGTGGTTCTGTCCGCGCTCAGTTCCCTGCGCAAGGGCGGAGTGGTTGCGATCAATGCCATTCACCTCGACCGGATGCCGCAGTTCGACTACGACTCGCTGCTCTGGGGTGAGCGACAGATTCGCAGCGTCGCCAACATGACACGCGCCGACGCAAAAGACTTCGTAGCCCTGGCGCATGAGATCGGCATTCGTCCGAAGACCACCCTCTTTCCATTGGAGGACGTAAACCGGGCGCTTGCCGCAGTGCGCGGCGACGCGGTAGACGGAGCGGCAGTGGTTCTTTGTTAGCCCGTCACCAGCGCAAGCGTGAAACCGTCGTGGCCTTTGGTCCCTACAGTCTGGATGCAGGTGGCGCTTACGCGAGTTTCGGCTGCGAGCATTTCATTGAAGCGGCGCACGCCCTGGATGTTCAGGTCTGCGCTGTGGGAGTCGAGGATGCCGCCTTCGCGGATCACGTTGTCGACGATGATCAGCGTTCCGGGGCGCGAGAGCTTGAGCGCCCATTCGAAATACTCGGGGATGCCTGCCTTGTCGGCGTCGATGAAGACCAGGTCGAAGGGCTCGCATCCCTCCGCCGCCAGCTCGGGAAGCGAATCGGCCGCTTTGCCCACACGTAATTCGACGATCGCCGCGAAGCCGGCGCGCTCGATATTTCCTCGCGCGACCTCCGCGTGTTTTGCATGCGCTTCAAGCGTGATGAGCCGGCCATCCTCGGGCAGAGCGCGGGCTAGCCAGATGGTGCTGTAGCCGCCCAGCGTTCCGATTTCGAGAACGTTTTTTACTCCGCGAATGCGGGCCAGAAGGTAAAGCAGCTTTCCCTGGTTGGGTGCGACGGCGATGTCCGGCAGTCCTCCCTGCAAGCTGGCCTCACGGACCTCTTCAAGCGTCGGATCGGCGCCGATGAGGCGGCTGTTCACGTATTCGTCGATCGCTGTCCAGAGTTCCTGCGCCATCCCTACCCACCCCCTTCTTTTCCTACACACAGGTTAAATCATTCATTCGATTGAGTATTCCTGCGGAGGCTCCCAAATCTAAGTTCCCTTAAATTATTGATTCTTCGATACGTAAGTCCATGTATTTTATTTTCTATGACTTGCAGGCTGTTATTGAATCGAATAGGTTCAGGCTGGCCGCCCATTCCAAGGGCTTATGCATCTTTCGCGGATCGGGCCTACTCCCGTCTCTCTATTTCTATTGTAGGCAATTTCGGGATATCTCCAGTCGGTCCCGCTGGAGTTGCAAGTCATTCAATTTGAATGGGATAGAGATCCTGAAGAAATCCCGGGGCTTGACAAGGATTTAGCGTCAACGCTTCCAACCGCTGCACGGCAATCCAAAGGTGGACTACTTGGACTGAGGTTTGCCCAGAATTTCAATCGCCAGCGGGATGGTGGAGATGAGACCCACAGCGAGCAGGGCGCAGCCGGCGCCTTTACGCGCATCATCGTTCAATTTTTCGGAGAGCAGCAGGCCGATTCCTACGCCCAAAGCGACGCGGGTTCCCCCGATAAGCATGATTTCCGGAAGGCTGAGAGATTTTTCGATCATGGGGCACGCTCCTGCGTGCCCTGATACGCCTTCCAGACTGCGTCTTTCAAGCAGAATCGCATCGGCGGTGTCGTTGTGGGGTCAGCCGGTGATGGAAGGAGTAAAAAGCAAAAACCCTCTGTCCGAGAGGGCCTTTGTGACAAGGTGAGACAGACAGGAGATCGATTCTAGTGGACCTCTACGAGCTGTTCGGCAGCTTTGCCTGACCCATAGCGGTTCTGGACGTATTCATCAAGAATCTTCCGGAAATCCGCAACGATGGTGTCGCCACGCAGCGTAGTCATGAGGCGGCCGTCGACGTAGACCGGAGCTTTCGGCTCCTCGAATGTTCCAGGCAGGGAGATGCCGATATTGGCGTGCTTCGATTCGCCGGGGCCATTGACGATGCAGCCCATGACCGCGAGCTTCAGTTCCTCGACACCCGGATATTGCTGACGCCAGACCGGCATCGATTCGCGGAGGTAGTTCTGGATCTGTTGCGCCAGCTCCTGGAAATAGGTGCTCGTCGTGCGGCCGCAGCCCGGGCACGCCGTGACCTGCGGAGTGAAGCTGCGGATGCTGAGCGACTGGAGGATCTGCTGGCCGGTGAGGACTTCCTCGGTGCGGTCTCCATTGGGTTTGGGGGTGAGGGAGACACGGATGGTGTCTCCGATGCCTTTGAGAAGCAGCGGTGCGAGGCCGGCGGTGGAGGCGACGATGCCCTTCATGCCCATTCCGGCTTCGGTGAGGCCGAGGTGCAGCGGGTAGTCGCAGCGCGCCGCCAGCATTTCGTAGACATCGAGAAGATCGCGCACGCCGCTGACTTTCCCACTGATGATGATCTGGTCGTGACGCAGTCCGTAGCGCTCCGCGGCTTCAGCCGAGTCGAGGGCGGAGCGGCACATGGCTTCCATCATTACGTCGCGTGCGTCGAGCGGCTCGGCCAACTTCGAGTTCTCGTCCATCATGCGGGTGAGTAGAGCCTGATCCAGCGATCCCCAGTTGACGCCGATGCGCACCGGCTTCTGGTTTTCCACTGCGACTTCGATCATGGCGCGGAAGTTGTCGTCGTTCTTGCGTCCCACCGAAACATTGCCGGGGTTGATGCGATATTTGGCGAGATTCTGCGCGCAGGCGGGGTACTTCTTGAGGAGGAGGTGGCCGTTGTAGTGGAAGTCGCCGATGATGGGGACGTGGACGCCGAGCTTGTCGAGGCCTTCGACGATGAAGGGGATGGCCTGGGCAGCGTCGTCGTTGTTCACCGTGACGCGGACCAGCTCCGATCCGGCGGCGGCCAGTGCTGCCACCTGCTGAATGGTGCCTGGGATGTCGGCGGTGTCGGTGTTGGTCATGGATTGCACAACAACCGGGGCGTCCGAGCCCACGCGAACGTTGCCAACCCTGACCGTGACGGTCTTCCTACGATGAATTTCCGGCATAGATTCCTCACCTCTAGTTTACAGGGACTGAGTGAAATACGCTGGAGTGTTCCCGCGAAGGGTACTTCGCGAATCGCCGCATCCCTGACCGCGGAAACCTGTGAGCAAAACACTCAATCGGCATTAAGATAGGCGAGACTTATCCCCGGTGAAGCGGAGAAATGATTGTTCGCAAGTAGATATATTGCTGCTCTCTTTGGTTTGTTGATTCTGCCAGCGTTCACAGTATGTGCCCAGTCCGATAAGAGCCCAGATAGTCCGGAAGAGGCCTTTGCCTTAGCTCTCGCAAAGGCACATGCGCACACCAGCTTATTCACGGCTGATACTGCGCCCTTCCGCATTCGAGCGGAAGCGACATCCGCTCTGGCGTTGCGCGCTACCGGGAAGGGTGTTTTCGAGGAAGAGCGGGCTGACGAGCATCACTGGAGGCGAAGCATTCGCTTTCCGGACTTCGAAGCTTCGGCATTGAGCAATGACAACCGGCCTTTCTGGAATGTCATGTCGACAAACTTCATGCCGATTCGCGCCTCCGAGCTCTTTCGACTCTCCCTCCTGCACATTCCGGGAACAGCCGGCGCGGCCCGGTATTCGGTGGAGCAGTCGTCGGCGGTGAGCGACGACGGGATATCCCTCTCCTGCTTTTCAACGGCTCCGTCCCCTGCGCCGGATAGCGCTCCGAAGGCATTCAAGTGGTGTTTCGACATGTCAACGGGACTTCTCTATTCCGAAGACCTGCAGCCCGGCACGCACGTCACCTTCAGCGGGTACATACCCTTTGACGGAAAGCAGGAGTTCACGCGAGTTCATGCCACAACCGCCGGACTTACGATTCTGGATATCACGCTGGAATATTCAATTCTGGAACCGAATGCCCTTCAAAATCTGACGCCTTCTCCGGGAATGAAGCGAGAGGCTCCGGCCATGTCACGACCGGCTCCGGACGAGTGGACCCGCGGATCTCTCGTCAATCTTCCTCATCCTGCTTTGCCGCCGGGGACAGATGGCGCAGCCGCAAACGATCCGGTGATCCTTCACTTTATGATCGGGCCGAACGGCAAAGCGCTTGACGCTTCCGTTGAGAAAGCTCCCACGGAGGCCATGGCGGAAGCGGCGCTGAAGGCTGCCAGTGAAGTTCGATTGACGCCCTTTCAACTGGATGGCATTCCCACCGTCGTCAACTTTTTCTTTTCCATGACCTTCTCCCATCCGGAAGGTGGGACGCCGCCGGCGGCAGAGGCGCAGAATTCGGAAGCCTCCACCAGCAGTGCGCAGCAAGCTGCAGAGAACCCAATTCGACTCGACCAACTCCGGAAGATCTTCGAGGCACTTCACCTCACGGAGCTCAGCAACAACATGCTTCGCCAGCAGACGGCGAAGGAGGCGAACAAACTGCCGCCCTGGTGGCCTCCCAGCGTCCTGGCCGAGATGACAGAGAAGGCGGAGCAGGTGGATCTCGCGCCGATCGATCTTCCCTACTATCAAAAATGCTACTCGGAAAAGGACGCGCGATTTCTTATCCATCTCTTTGAAATTCCCGGAGGATATGCTTACGTGCGCTCGGCCATGAATGCTGAGGCGGAGGAGGAGCTTCAGGGGACTTCTCCGGAAGACGCCCGTCACCACATCATGAAGTCGGATCACGGACTCAGCTCCGGACTTTTTGCCCAGCTCGATGCCGAGGACCGTCATCAGGCCGAGCTGGACTTTAGCGGGCCGAGGGACGCTGTAATGTCGCGCTGCATCCAAGGTGCGTCGAAGAAGGCCACCGAGGCTGTAGGCAAGGCTCAGGTAGAAGCCATTCAAGATGTGGTAAAGGCTCATCGCGAAGATCTCGATGCTGCGGAAGCCCGGTTTGACTCTGAGCACCGCGGTGATGCTTCGCCACGGTAGGTCCTATGCGTGATCCATAAATCTGCTTGTTGCCTCGGGGCTCGGGAGGGTGCGGTCAAGGGAACGCCACGCCTTTCCGCAGAACGAGAACACCCAGCCGTCATTCCCCTTGCGTCACCCTCGTCCACTCCGAAAGCTTCGTCTCCTCCGGAGCATCCGCGGGGCTTTCGAAGTGCAGCCGGTAGCCGTCGGGGTCGTCGAGCATGGTGTCCCAGAGGCCATTGCCTACCTGCGGTTCCGAAGCTTCGATGCCACGCGATCGGAACTCGTGATAGAGCGCGATGGCGTCCTCGCACTGGAACCACATCGATGCGCCCTGCCCGAGTTTTGTCCCCGCCGGCGAGGAATCCAGGATCTTCTTCCCGCAGCTCTGCAGCATGAGCGCCGCACTCCCGAGTTGCAGCCAGCACCAGCGGATCTTGCCGTCAACGATCCACTGGTTCGTCCGGGTGAAGCCGAGACCCCCGGTGTAGTAGCGCAGCGACCGCTCCATATCGGTGATGCAGAAGAACGGGATCACCTGCTTTACGTTCGGTTCGGGCGTGGGCATCGCGTTCATGGCTCTGTCTCTCGATGAATTTATTGGTCGCGCAGCGATTGCATGGGGTCGACCCGTGCGGCCTGCAGTGCCGGCGCGGCGCTGGCGAGGAGCGCGATGAAAGCCAGCAGGGCGGAGACCGCAATGTACGTGATGGGATCGAAGGCGCGGACTCCGAAGAGCAGGCTGGAGACGAAGCGGGTGAGCAGCGCGGATGCGGCGAGGCCGATGGCCAAGCCGATTCCGGCCAGCCGCAATCCCCTCTTGAGAATGAGGCCGAGGACGTCTCCACGCTGCGCGCCGAGGGCCATGCGCAGGCCCATCTCGTTGGTGCGCTGCGCGACCATGTAAGCGAGCACCGCGTAAAGTCCCACAGCAGACAGCAGCAGTGCCATGACGGCAAACGAGGTGAGCAGGAGCATGGTGAAGCGCGGGCCGGTGACGGCGTCAGAGAGCACGTCGCCGAGCGCAGCCAGATGATAGAGCGGCACACTGCGATCGATGGAATTGACCTGCGCTCGCACAGAGGGGATGATCGCGGCGGGATCGCCCGCGGTGCGGACGACCAGTGACGGACCGTTGATGCCGGCCTGAGACAGAGACAGGTAAAACATGGGCGGCGAATCTTTGGTCAGGCTGTGCAGCTTCACGTCGCCGACAACGGCGATGATTTGGCTCGGCGCCTCCTTGTGCACGCCGTCGCTGAGACCCGCGGTGATGTGCTTGCCGATGACATCTTCCCCGGGAAAATATTTGTGCGCGAAACTCTCGCTCACGATGACGACGCGCGGAGCGGTGCTGGAATCCTGCGCACTAAAGTCGCGGCCGCGCAGGATGGGAATGCGGAGAGTGTTGAAGAAATTCGGCGTCACGATGGTCACGTGCTCGACAGGACGGTCGGCTTCCGTAGTGGGATGGCCTTCAGCCTGGAAGTCGACGCCGATCTGGCTGTCGGAGAACGGCAGCGGCCAGCCTGCAGCGACCGATCTCACGCCGGGAAGCGCGGAGATCTTCGGCAGCAACTGATCGTAGAAGCGGACGACCTTGTTGGGATAATCCACAGTGTCCGGATAATTCACGGCCGCGGTCAGCACGTTGCTGCGATCGAAGCCGGGATCGACCGAGAGCGTGCGCACGAAGCTGCGAATGAAGAGTCCGGAGCCGAGCAACAGGAGCATACCCAGCGCCGTCTCGACGATGACCAGCGTGCTGTGCAGGCGATGCTGTCCGCGTCCGGTGGTGACACTGCGCGTGCCGTCACGAAGCGCCAGCGCCGGGTCGAGCCGGGACATAACCCAGGCAGGAAAAACACCGAAGATGAGACCGGTGAGGAGCGAGGCGAGAACCGTGAAGCCGAGCACCGTGAGGTCAACCGTGATGGCGTCGAGACGCGGCAGATTCTGCGGCAGGAAGTGCAGCGTTCCTTTGAGGAAAATGGTGGAGAGCGCCAGTCCGAGCATTCCACCCAGGAGCGAAAGCACGAGCGATTCGAAGAGAAGCTGGCGGAGGATTTCTCCGCGGCTGGCGCCGAGCGCGGCGCGCAGAGCGATTTCGCCGCGGCGCCGGGAGGTGCGGGCCAGAAGCAGTCCGGCGACGTTGGCGCAGGCGATGAGCAACAGGAGGCAGACGGCCGCAAAGAGGATGCGAAGCGCCGGGCGAGTGTCACCGACCAGGGCTTCGAGCTCCGACTCAATATGCGCCGCCGCGTAGCGCTTGTTGGTGGCGGGATATTGCGCGGCAAGGTTGTGTTCGATCACGCTCATCTCGGCGCGGGCCTGCTCCACGGTCACGCCGGGCTTGAGGCGGGCGACGACGGTCAGCATGTCTTCGCCGCGGCTCGCCGTGGGCGGGTGGTCACCGTCGGTCTCTACCGCGTCGCTGGCCAGAGTCACCCAGAACTGCGGCGCTGGATTCTGCATGGGAAAAGTGAAGCCTGCAGACATCACTCCGGCCACGGTATACCCCTTGCCGGAAAGAACGATGGTCTTGCCGACGATATCGGGGCGCGATCCAAAGCTGTTTTCCCAGAGCTGCCGGCTGAGCATCACGACGTGCTGGCCGGCCTTTTCGTCGGCAGGGTCGAAGTCCCGGCCGAGCACCGGGTGAATGCCGAGCACGCGGAAGAACTCGTAGGAAACGGTATCGCCCTGGAGATTCTGCGCCTCGCCCGCGTTGGTGAGGATGTATTGCGTATCGCGGTAAGAGGCCATGGCGGTGAAGGAGTGATTCTGCGCGCGCCAGTCGAAGAAGTCCGGGTAGCTGAGGCTTCTGGACACAACGGCTCCGTCGACGTGTTCCTCGTGGCGAAGCTGCATCAGACGATCGGACTGCGGGAAAGGCAGCGGGCGGAGCAGGACGGCGTTAACCAGGCTGAAGATGCCGGTTGCGGCTCCAATGCCGAGGGCCAGGGTGAGGATGGTGGTGAGGGCAAAGCCGGGGCTCTTGCGCAGCTGGCGCAGGGTGAAGCGAAGATCGTTGCGAAGGGTGTGCATGGGCAGCTCCAGTCATCCAGGGAGCATGCGGTAGGCCACTCGCCACCGAGCTAACCCATTGAATCAGAAGGATGGAAGAGCGGAGCGATGTCCGGAATTGGAATCGCCTGTCCGGTCGCAGACAGATTTCAGCGCCGAGCAGGCCGATCGGTGGAGGGGCGCAGCAGGGCGCAAAAAAGCAAACGGGAGGCCCTAAGGCGCTCCCGTTTCACTTTCCGTTGCGTCAAAGACTAGACGGGCTGAACGTTCTCAGCCTGCAGGCCCTTGGGTCCACGAACGACGTTGAACTGAACGCGCTGTGCTTCCTGAAGGCTGCGGAAGCCGTTGGCGTTGATTGCCGAGAAGTGGACGAAGATGTCCTCGTTGTTGCTATCGCGGGTGATAAAACCGAAGCCCTTGGCGTCGTTGAACCACTTGACAATACCCTGTTCCATGATTGGGGTGTTCCTTTGGTGTTGTATTCGCTTGAAGATATCGAGGAAGGTGTAGCGGCAAGCAGTGCTAAGAGCATTACGTGCGGTGTTAGACCCACTCGGGTACGAGCGTTGACTTAGTATAGCGCAGTTCCGGAATCGAGTCGCAAATTTTCGTATGGGGGCCTGCTCAGGAAGTCCTCTGCACGAAAATCCCGGCAAAATGTTCCCGATTTCGCACAAATACAACAATCCAGAGAATCAGAACGACGACGGCCGGCTCCGCTCCGTGTGGAAAAAGGAAGATGTGGTAGAAAAGAATGTTCACAATCACCGGACCGATCAACACCAGGCTGAGCGGTACGTAGAACCCGGAGAGCAGCAGCACGGCGGCAACGATCTCAACGACTGAGACAGCCTGGAAATAGTGCGATTGCGCCAGCGCCAAAGCGAACTGGCCTGCCTGCCCCGGGGGGAGCACATCCGACCCGGGAATGAAATGCAGAAATCCGTTCAAGCCGAAGAGCAGGAACACCAGCCCCATCAGGATGCGTGCAATCAGTGCGGCAATTTTCATTTTCTTCCTCTCCTTGTGATCGACTTCCCACTGCGTCTTCCCTGACTGCGAATCGTAACTGAGAATCACATCCGCGAATTCTCAGCGCAACTCATAGCGAAGAATTATGTGATCTGGAAGGTGTTTCCGGGGCGGCGCGTCGTCAGGGTGAAGCTTCCATCCGAAGCTATCTCGCCGCTTACGCTCATGCTGCCGCCACCGCCGCGGCGCGGGTCATCTGGGCACGTAGCGAAATGATCGCCATGCGCGATGATCTGAGTGCCGTTCAATTGAATGTGCATCGAGAGCAGCGGAAACTGCTTCAGTTGCCGGTTGCCCGTGATGTTCCAATTCCCATTCAGCGGCGAGGGCGTGATGGGCACCTCGGGCGAGGCAGGAGCGACGCCTCCCGTGCTCTGCGCGCCGGCCGATCCTGCGGAGATCATCAGAAGCAGCAACACAACTGTTGAGCAGCTCATGATCCCGAGATCATAGCAGCGGAGGACCGCATAGCGGCACTGACTTCCGGCGGGCTACTCAGGCTTCCTGAAAAACGCCGGGGTCGCTGGTGCTGGGTTTGCCAGTTTCTACGTGGCCGGCGAAGCGGCGCAGGAACCCGGGCGTCTCGGGTGAAGTCACTGAGAGGTCGAACCATCCTGAGCTTGCGGCGAGCTGCCAGTGGTCCTCGACGGCCGCGCCGGGAGCAACGGTAAAGCTGCGGGCGGGCGCATCGGCCGCGTATGCATTTGCTATCTTGACGATGCAGGGTGCGGCGCTGGCGTTGGAGATGAAGAGATGAAGGTCGCCTGTCCCGGAGTCGTACTTCACCTGAACCTCAGGCTGCGAAGCCACGGAATGGCTTCCCTGAAACTGGCTGTGATATCCATTCGGCCCGTAGAGCGACAGGCTGTACTTGCCATCGGCGAGTAGCCAGTAGTCGGAGAGCTTATCTCCCGCAGAAACGGTATAGCGGCGAGGCGGCGCCTGTGGTTCGTTGCCGTTGAAAGCATAGAAGGCCATGCCCGCCTTGCCTGCGTTGACGAAGTCGATCCACACGCGGCCATCCCCGGCCTCAACGCGCGCGTGCGTATCAATCTCATACGGCAGCGGACGCGCCGGCCGCGTCCCTGGCTCCTGCTGCGGCATGGTCTGATTCGAGGGCACCGAGTAGGGCTTGTGGTCTGAGACAATCGGACGCGGCGCGGAAAACTTCACGGGCTCAACGCTGGCGCCGCTCGAGAAATCGAAGGCCGAGGTGAGGTTGCCGCAAATGGAGCGTCTCCACTTGCTGATATTGGGCTCGGGAATCTCGAAGCGCGCTTCCAGAAACTGCAGTACCGAAGTGTGATCGAAGACTTCAGAACAGACCCAGCCACCGCGCGTCCAGGGCGAAGCGATAATCATCGGCAGCCGCGGCCCCAGGCCGATAGGCTGCACTCCGCCCGGATCGGCGCCAGGGATGAGCGGGCGCTTCATCTCAGGATACTTGTTGAGGTCGATGAATTCATCGCCCAGCGACTCAACCAGATCTGCGGAGACCATCCCCCTCGCGTTCTGCTCTTGCGTGCCCGGCGGCATGGGCGGCAGCACGTGATCGAAGAGGCCGTCGTTCTCGTCGTAATTGAGGATGAAGACCGTCTTGCTCCATACCTCAGGATTCGATGTAAGCGCATCGAGCACGAGGTTGACGTAATACGCTCCATCCGTAGGCGAGGCCTCGGGATGCTCGGAGTATTTGTAGGGAGCCACGATCCACGTCACCTGCGCGAGCTGGTTGCTCATCACGTCTTCGCGGAAGGCGCGCAGCGTGCGATCTGTAACTCCCTTGGTTACAAGTGGGCCGGTGGGAGATGCGCCCTCCTGCACCTGGTACTGCGCGAAGAATTCGAGCGAATTGTCGGTGTAGTTGTCCGTGGGAGTGCCGGGCTCGCCGGAGCCTCCCTGATAGAGCTTCCAGCTCACGCCGTGAGCTTCGAGACGCTCGGGATACGTAGTCCAGGTGTATCCATTGGTGTGATGGCGCTCATCCATGCCCGGTCCGTTGGGCTTCTTGCCGTAAGCGTTGCGCGCGTCGATGGTTCCCGACCAGAGATAGATGCGGTTGGGCGCGGTGTTCGCATGAATCGAGCAATGATAGGCATCGCAGACGGTGAAGGCATCGGCCAGCGCGTAGTGGAAGCTCACATCCTCACGCTGCAGATACCCCATAGTGATCACGTCCTGCTTCTGATTCACCCACTGGTTGTGATGACCATGGTTCCACGCCAGGTGTCCGCTGCTCCAGCCGTGATCGGTGCCCGCTTGAAATTCCGTTGTCCGCTTCGGATTCAAATAGAACGGCAGCACGTGCGTCGCGTCGTTGCTGAGGCCGCGCGAGTGATAGTGCTTCGTCTTCGTCTCGACCGTCGGCTGATACCAGACAGGCTTGCCGTTCGGCAGCCGCGCCGGGCGCGGATCGTTGAAGCCGCGAACGCCGCGCATCGAGCCGAAATAATGATCGAATGAGCGGTTCTCCTGCATCAGGATCACCACGTGCTCGACATCCTTGATCGTTCCCGTCGCATGGTTCGCGGGAATGGCCAGCGCCCTGCGGATGCTCATCGGCACCATGGTCGCGCCGGCTGCGGTCGCGGCCATGCGGAGAAAATCGCGGCGGGTATTCTTCAAGGCTGCCTCTCTCGATGCAATTGCGGGCGAATACTTCCCCGCCCTCAGAATAAATCCGCAGCAATGAAAGGAGAGTGAACCTCAACGGTCATGCATCATAGCAACCCTTTCCGGAATACTGTGATCACGGTTAAAAAACGAGCTGAGCGCTAGCCGTGGGACGTCGCCTCATCCGCGTAGAAGGCTTCGATCTCACTGGCATATTTCACCAGCACCACCCTGCGCTTCAGCTTGAGGCTGGTCGTAAGCTCGCCGGTATTCAGCGACCATTCATCGGGTACGAGTTGAAATCGCTTTATCGTTTCGAAATTGGCCAGCGAGCTGTTTACCTGGTCGATGATTGCCTGATATCGAGCGACGACGCGCGGGTCCGCGACCAGCTCTCGGCGTGTTGCTGCGGCAATTCCCTGCTCCTTGGCCCATCCCTCAAGAGCGGCAAAGTTGGGTGAGATGAGAGCGGAAGCAAATTTGTGCCGATCCCCAACCAGCGCCACTTCACTCACCAGCAGATGAGCCTTCAGCTTGTTCTCGATCGGCTGCGGGGCAATCAGCTTGCCGCCCGACGTCTTGAGCAGCTCCTTCTTACGATCGGTGACGTAGAGAAAGCCGTCGGCGTCGAGATGCGCGATATCTCCGGTACGAAACCATCCCTGCTCGTCGAAGTTTTCTGGTGCATGCGGCGCGTGCTTCCAATATCCGGCGAAAACGTTCGGCCCCTTCACCAGCAACTCGCCATCTCCGGCGATCTGGCAGGCGACCTGCGGAAGCGGCTTGCCCACCGAGCCCATGCGATAACTGCCGGGCGTGTTGATCGCCAGCACCGGCGACGTCTCGGTAAGCCCGTACCCCTCGAGAATGCGGATGCCCACGCTCGAAAACCACTGCGCGCTGTCCATGCCCAGCGGCGCGCCGCCGGCAATGAAGTAGCGGACGTTGCCGCCGAACGCCGCGTGCACCTTCTTGTAGACCAGCGCATTCGCCAGCTTCCAAGCCGGCGAGCCCGGCTGTTGCCCGTTCGAGATCGCATCCCGCTGCTTCGCCCCAGTACCCAGCGCCCACTTCAGCATCCGTCGCTTCACCGGCGAAAGCCCAGCGCGGCGCTCCACTTCCTGCCGGACTTTTTCATACACACGGGGAACGGCAACAAAGACCGTCGGCTTGACCGCGGCCATCGCGGCCGGCAGCTGATCGAAGGCTGGACAATAGGCGACGGTCGCCTGCTTGGTATAGATGGCGTAATCGAGATGCCGCGCCGTGATGTGCGAGAGCGGCAGGAATGAAATGCACGAATCACTGGAGGAAATATCGAAGCCGGCAAGCGACTCGTTCACATTCGACGCGACGTTGCCGTGCGTCAGCACCACGCCTTTCGGCTCGCCCGTCGTGCCCGAAGTGTAGATCAGCGTTGCCACGTCCGACGGCTGCACGTCATACGCGCGCCGGTCGAAGGTCGTGTCCCGCTCCGTGGAAGTGTCCGCGCCGCTCATCAGCGAGGAGAACAGCACAGCATCCGGCGTGCCCGCCTCATCCATGATGACGACCTTCTCCAGCGCCGTCTGCGCGCGGCCCGCGGCCACCTTCTCGTACTGTGCGTGGCTGGAGACGAACGCGACGCGCGATCCCGAATCGGCCAGCAGCACCGCGGTTTGCTCCGCTGTCAGCGTGGGATAAATAGGAACGTCGATCGCTCCGATGGCCAGCGCCGCAAAATCGGCAATCGCCCACTCCCAGCGATTCTCGGCGAGGATTGCCACGCGATCCCCTTTGCCGATGCCCCATTGCGTCAGTTCCGCGGCCAGCGCGCGCACCCGCTGATAAATCTGCGCGCTTGAGATCGGCTTCCAAACCATCGAAGCGTCTTTGCCCGGAATCGCAGTGAGAATCGCCCGCTCGCGCTGGCTGGAGGTCACGGCGAAGAAGATATCGTTGAGCGTCTTAAGGTTAAGCACAGCCGTTTTACTTTAACGGAGGGCTTGCGGGTTCCACAAGTCAGCGCAGCCGCGGGTAGTGTCTCATTTTGAATTGTGGCTTCCGGAGTGGTCCCTGGCGGCGATGCAAATTCGGCGATACCATCGCAAACATGACCGCGGTTCCGATACTTCGTATAGGCCGCCCGAGCGACAACCTGGATGCCCTGCGCCGCTTTTATGAGCAAGGCTTAGCCCTGATGTTGCTCTGCAGCTTTGAGAACCACGAGGGCTTTGATGGGATGATGTTTGGGCAGGAGGGGTCACCCTACCACCTTGAATTTACGCGGGCACATGGGCATATAGCGGGTCGCGCTCCTACACCGGATAATCTTCTCGTCTTCTACTTTCCCAATAGGGACGAGTGGAAAACGGCTGTTCAGCGAATGCGCGATGCTGGCTTCGATCCCGTCCCCGCGTTCAATCCCTACTGGGATCGAAACGGTGTGACATTCGAGGACCCTGACGGCTATCGCATCGTTCTTCAACAAGAGGCCTGGACGCGCTGAGAAATCCTCTTTGCGCCGGCTGATGGCGAAAAATTCAAACTGAGACACCACCCAGCCGCGGCAGTCTGAAGTCTCCGATTACCTGCTGGACAGGACAAACTGATTTCCGTCGGGATCTTTGAAGATGGCCATGGTGCCCCATATCTCTTTCCTCGGCTCAGCCGCCAGCTCGACTCCTTTTGCCTTGAGAGCTCCGGCCGTGGCAAACACGTCATCGCACCAGAAGGTCATGGGCTGGAATCCGCCAATACGATCTTCGTGGCCCGGCGGAGTGAAAAGCGCAAGGCTCGCATCCGAGCCCGGAATCGAAAGCTCGATCCAGCGCTGCTGATCGTTGAAAGGCTGATCGGTGGCGACTTTGAACCCCAGTTTTTCGGTGTAGAACTTGAGCGACACATCCTGATTACTGACCGGAATGCTGACAATCTTGATGCCGCGAATCATGGCAAACTCCCTCCGAGATGCCTGAACATACCCTCCTCGTTCCGGCGTTGCAATCGGGTAAGAGTTGCTATATTAATGATCGGTAGAGTGAGCCCGGATTCGTGATGCCTCTGGTGGATGAATACGTGACGGCCGTGTTGATGCGCGATCTTGTCGGACACGACAGGCGGCCCGCGAGCTTTCTCGTCTATTTGTGGCTATTGGCCGAGCAGCAGCGCCGCAAGGTGCCGGTCGCGATCAGCTATCAGGAGCTCGCCGAGGAGATTGGTGTTTCCCGGAGCTCGGCCCAGGCCGCCGTAAGTTGGCTCGTGCGGCGAAAGCTGCTCTCCGTGACCAGGGCCAGCGTGACCGCAACGCCACATTATTCGGTTGAGAGGCCGTGGAAGAGGTAAGGTTGCGTGCCAAACGAATCCGCCCCTGCTAGCCTAGAGATATGAAGATAGGCGTTCTGGTCTTTCCGGGGTCCAACTGCGATCACGATACCTACCATGTCGTCGCCGAGCTGGCGAAGCAACCCGCGACCCTCCTCTGGCACGATTCGCCGAGCCTGGAAGGCTGCGATGCGATCCTCGTTCCCGGCGGTTTCGCCTATGGAGATTACCTGCGCACCGGCGCCATCGCCCGCTTCTCGCCGGTCATGCAATCTGTGCAGAAATTCGCCGCAGAAGGCGGTCCGGTGCTCGGCATCTGCAACGGGTTTCAGATCCTCTGCGAGGCCGGTCTGCTGCCCGGCGCGCTGATGCGCAACGCCGGGCTGAAGTACATCTGCAAACAGATTCACCTCCGCACGGAGACCGTAGACAGCCCCTTCACCAACACCCTGAAGGCCGGCGAAGTCCTGAAGATGCCCATCGGGCACATGGAGGGCAACTACTTCTGTGACGCGTCCACCCTCGATGCCCTGCGCGGCGATGACCGCATCGCGTTCCGCTACGCAACTCCGGAAGGCGAGATCACGCTCGAAGCGAACCCCAACGGATCGCTCGACAACATCGCAGGTATCCTGAACGAGGGCCGCAACGTTCTCGGCATGATGCCCCACCCCGACCGTTCGAGCGAGAGTATGCTGGGCTCGGCCGACGGCTTCAAAATCTTCCAATCGCTCCTTGGAACACTTACCGCTGCTCGCTAAACATTGCAGGAGACAGGCCAGTCCTTAAAGGTTCTTTGATTTCAATCATGATTGATATTCATCATCATCTCCTCTTTGGACTCGACGACGGTTCGCCCGACCTGGAAACCTCGGTAGCGATGGTTGAAGCCGCCGCTGAAGACGGCATCACCCACATCGTCTGCACCCCTCACGCAAATGCGCGCTACCAGTTCCAGCCCGAGGTCAACCAGGAGCGCCTTGAGGCCATCCGCGCGAAGGTGGAAGGAAAGATCACGCTGGGCCTTGGCTGCGACTTCCATCTCTCCTACGACAACGTCGAAGACGCGCTGAAGAACCGGACGAGGTACACGATCAACCAGAAGCAGTATCTGCTCGTTGAATTCGACGACCTGATGATCCCGCAGGGAATGACCGATGTCTTCTACGAGCTGAGCGTCGCAGATCAGCGGCCCATCATCACGCATCCCGAGCGCAACCTCGTTATCCAGAAGCACCCCGAACGCATGAAGGACTGGCTTCGCGAGGGCGCTCTGGTACAGGTAACCGCATCGTCGCTCACCGGACGCTTCGGCCGCACTGCGCAATCGCTGGCCTACCAGTTTCTCGACAAAAAATGGGTACACTTCCTGGCCACCGATGCGCACAATACGCAATCGCGTCCGCCCAAGCTGAGCGAGAGCTATGCTCTCGTAGCCAAGCGCTACGGCAAGGAAACCGCGGAGCGCCTCTGCATCACGAATCCACGCGCCATCTTCGAGGGCAAGGATCTTGGACCGCAACCCGAGGCCCTGGACATCGAGGCCGAAGAGGATCAACCGCAGAAGCGCAAAAAGGGTCTGTTCGGCCGGCTGTTCTCGAGCTAGATCGCCACAGCTCTGAACGCACGCCTCAGGTTAACTCCAGCTCCCATTCCTGCCCGATCAGGTCGTGGCCGAAGCTGTGATGAGGCTCTTCTTTGACCAGGCGGAACCCTGCTCTCTCGTAGATGCGATGCGCAGCCGTAAGAATGCTCTGCGTCCAAAGAACGACTTTCCGATAGCCTGCGGTGCGCGCGAAACGAATGCATTCGTTGACCAATGCATCTCCCAGGCCCATGCCCCGGGCGCATGGCTCGACAAAGAGAAGACGGAGCTTTGCCGTCCGCGCCTGACCTGGATGCTTCACCAGAAAAATGTGCCCTACATTCTGGCCGTCTATCTCGGCAATCCAGCAGCGCTCGCGGATGGGATCGAAATTCGTGACAAACTGGTCCACGATTCTGGCAACTAAAGCTTCGAACTGATTGTCCCATCCATACTGCTCGGCGTATCCGACGCTTTCCCGATAAACAATCCAGCCCATATCGCCCACACGGTGTGGACGCAGAACGTATGGCCTCCGGCTCCGGTCGGCTTTGGTGAGAATGCCCTCGATGGTCCGCATGCATTGAATCAATTCCGCGCGAGCGCCGGGAGGAAGATCCTGAAGAATGCTTTGAGCCTGTGCTTCGGAAAGCGCATTGAGCTTCTTGAACGCGGCTTTGCCCCGCACCGTCAAAGTCAGTTCGGCATAGCGGCCATCGTGGCTCGAAATCTTTTTGCGCAACAGGCCATCGCGCTCGAACTTTCCCAGCATTCGACTCAAGTAAGCAGGATCGACTCCAAGCCCCTCCGCGATTTCTTTCGCAGCAGGCGAGGTCCGGGTTGCCAGCTCATACAGCACGCGGGCCTCAGCCAGACTGAACTCGCTGTTCAGAAGCCCCTCGTTCAGTGTGCCGATGAACCGCGTGTACATCCGGTTGAAGCGGCGAAAGTTTGCAGTTTCGCCGACTACGCCTGGAGAGTCAGTCAAATCGGAAGGCATATGACATGGTCACGCTCAATAAGTGATTTTGTCAACTAATATGGCAGGATGGAAAGAGCATACGGGAATCAGCAAACTTCCTGGCCGGAAGACCCCCCCGCGCTAGAGTCCCAGTCCGCCGTCGACACCCAGCAGCTGGCCGGTGATGAAGTGGGGTCCGGTGGCAAAGAACACCACTGCGGCGGCTACCTCCTGAGGAGAGCCATTGCGCTGCATCGGAGTCTTCTTCGCGAAGTGCTCATATTCTGCCGAGACCTCTCCATTGACGATCATCCCCGGCGCAACGCAGTTCACGCTGATCTCCGGCGCAAATGCCTTGGACATGGTCTGCGTCAGCATGTGCAGCGCAGCCTTCGAGGTGCAGTAGTGGGCATGCGTGGGCCACGGATGAATGCCGCCCAGCGAACCGATGTTGATGATGCGTCCCTGCGCGGCCTTGAGATGCGGGTGTGCGGCCTGCGCGGCGAGGAAGGGGCCCCGCGTGTTGGTTTCGAACATCGCGTCCCACTGCTCGACGGAAATTTTTTCGAGCACAGCGGTCTCGAAGCGACCGGCATTGTTTACGAGCACATCGAGCCGTCCGAACTTTGCTGCTGCCTCGGCGACAGCGGAGCGAATGCTCGCCGGTACGCGCAAGTCCGCGGAAACAGCCGCGGCGCGCACCCCTAAAGCCTCAAGCTCCCGAACTGTTGTCTGCGCTTCGTCTGCCGATTCGCGATAGGTGATCACGACATCCGCACCCTCTTCCGCCAGTGCCAGGGCAATGCTGCGTCCAATCCGCTTGGCGGCGCCGGTGACGAGTGCCACCTTTCCTTGTAACATCTGCATGAACAGATTCTAAACGGCGGTCGCGGACCGCTGCGCGTAGCGATTCTACCCACAGGCAGCCCCCAGCCCCGGGACCGCATCGAAGCGTGGGAGCATATTTTTTACCATTCATGAAAGCAAGATCGAGCGAATTCCTTATCAGCGGTGCACTCTTCGCTGTTTTGCTGATTGTCTGCCTCAATTCCTGGCTCGCCCTGCGCTCAGTCCAAATCCTCGGGGACAGCGAATACTGGGTTGCGCATACCTGGCAGGTCTTGAACGCGGTCGAGCAGGTCATCGGATCGGCCCGGGACGCTGAAACCGGCAGCCGAGGCTTTCTCCTCACCGACGACGACGACTACCTCGAGCCCTACACGCGTGCCGTCCACGATCTCCCGGCCGAAATCGAAAAGGTTCAGCAGCTCACCGTAGACAATCCGAGGCAGCGGCCGCGCATCCTCGAAATGCGCGCAGTCGTTGAGCAGCGTCTGAAGCTTCTCCAGCAAGGCATCGACGAACGCCGCTCCGGCGAAAAGGATACTGTCCATCTGCTCGTAGTCAGCGGAACCGGCAAAGCGGAGATGGATCACCTGCGCTCCATCATCGGCGCAATGCAGGATGAAGAGCGCCGTCTCCTGGTTCAGCGCACTGCCCGTTCTGCAGTTGCCCGACGTGAGTCAGTGTGGGCCGTGCTCTTCGCCAGCATCTTTGATGTCGTCATGATCGCCGTGGCCTTCTGGCTGCTCAGCCGCGAGCGCGGCCTCCGCCAGCGAGCCGACCATACGGCGCAGCGCCTGGAAAAATTGCAGGCCATCAGCGACGTGGGTCTGACCCAGCTCAACATTGCGGACCTGACCACGGCCCTCCTCGACCGGCTTCGCAGCGTTATTCGCGCCGACGGAGTTGTGTTGTGCAACTGGCACGGCGGCGAGATCGAGGTAGTCTCCTCGAACGGTGTCGCTGTCCGCCCCGGCAGAAGAATTTCCTTGAAGCCCGAAGACCCGCTCTATCAGGCCGCCACCACCAACCGCATGGTGACCGCCGTGGGCAATGCGGCGCAGGCATTCCCCCTGGAAGGGCTGAGCACGCAGATGCGCGCCGTCCTTATCCTTCCTTTGACCATCAGCGGCAACGTCGCGGCCCTTCTGCTGGCGGGAAGGCACGAGGAAATCTCCTTTCAGGATCAGGATGAGGAGCTGTTGACGGTCGTCGCTGACCGCATCTCGCTGGCCCTCGACCGCTCCAATGCATACGAGGCCGAGCGCATAGCGCGGCAGATGGCCGAAGCCAGCGCCGCGGAAGTGCAGACCCTCAACTCGGAACTGGAGGAACGCGTGCGCCTGCGCACCTTCGAGCTCGAAGCCACGAACCGCGAGCTGGAAGCCTTCAGCTACTCGGTCTCGCACGATCTGCGCGCGCCGCTCCGCTCCGTCGACGGCTTCAGCCTCGCGCTCGAAGAGGATTTCCTCGAGTTCCTGAACGATGAGGGCAGGGACTATATCCGCCGCATCCGCGCCGGCGTGCAGAAGATGGGCCAGCTCATCGATTCCCTGCTGCAGCTCTCGCGCATCACGCGCGCCGAAGTTACCCGTGAAGACGTCAATATGAGCGAGCTCGCCGAGGATGTCGCTCGCGACCTGCGCGCAGAGAACGCAGGCCGCAACATTACCATCAGCGTCGAATCGGGTCTCGTGGTCAACGCCGATCCCCGCCTGCTGCGCGTTGCACTCGAAAACCTGCTCGGCAACGCCGTGAAGTTCACCTCGAAGCAGGCTGAGGCTCGCATCGCTTTAGGACGTTCGGAGGCAACAAGCGAATTCTATGTGCGCGACAACGGCGCCGGCTTCGACATGCAATACGCCGGCAAACTCTTCAACGCTTTCCAGCGGCTGCACGGCGACAAAGACTTCAAAGGCTCCGGAATAGGCCTCGCCACCGTCTCCCGCGTCATTCGCCGGCATCAAGGTAAAATGCGGGCGGAAGGCGTTGTGGATAGCGGTGCCACATTCTGGTTTACGTTAGGATAAAAACACCCTATGGCTGAGAATCCCCGCA
>Ga0210388_10000558_pt1 | contig 30217 bp, 24 predicted proteins | sample IncBWC19OmetaG_FD_155485 | JGI IMG/M metagenome (GOLD analysis project Ga0210388, IMG submission 155485) | Forest soil microbial communities from Barre Woods Harvard Forest LTER site, Petersham, Massachusetts, United States - Inc-BW-C-19-O ...
CTCTTGCCGGCGTAGAACAGAATGCGGCTGGAGTCTGTGCTCCATCTCACCTGGTCGATGAGAGAAGCGCCGGAAACGAGAACCTGGCGCATGGAGCCATCCACCTTGCTGCGGAACAGTTCTCTGCCGATCGGAAACGCAATCCAGTTTCCGTCCGGCGAGAGCTTCACATCCTTGGAGTGAATGCCGGGAAGCAAAGGCTGCACGCGGCCGGATGAGGGGTAATAGCGGGCTGTCTCCAACTGCTCGCCGCCGCTCCAGACATAGAAGCGGTGGGGGTCTTCGCTGGGAATCAAGCCGCCATAACTGTCTGGAGCGAAGGTCAATTGGACCGGCCGGGCAGGTTTCGAAAGCCAGGGATGGTTCTTTTCCCTGATGGCCCAGATGCTGCCAATTTTGTCGTGCGTGGAGTTGAACAGGAAGTAGCGGCCGTCGTCGGACCATCGTCCGCAGCACGCGCCGTCGGGTTGGGGAAGACTCAGGTTCACGGCATGCAGGTTGCTGCCGTCGGCGGATACCTCCCAGATGGAATCCAACTTGGTTTCCTTGTCGATGATCGTGAACCGCAGCCGCTTGCCGTCCTTAGACCATTGCGGATATTCGGACCGGTTGGCGAGAGAAACCAGCTTCCGCACACTGGTACCATCGCGTTCGCAGGAATAGATTCCGTCCGCTCGATCGAAGTAGATGCGCCGCCCATCCGGAGAGAAAACTGCATCGTCGGCGACGATGTTGCCTACCCTGGTAGACTGCCCGCCGACGACCGGCGTCAGCCACAAGGGCAGATCCTTGCTGCGGCCGAAGAACGAAAAGGTGAGAAGCTGGGCGCGATCCGGGGCAATGTCCACGACGCGGATGTTCTGCGTTGGCTCCGGGAAAGGCTGCGCCTCTCCGCCGGAGGCAGGGGCCTGCATCAGCGTCCAGTGGCCGCCTGTCCGGTCCAAATAGAAAACGCGCGCGCCGTCGGTGGTCAGCTTGCCCCAGGGATCGAGCAGGCCGTCGTGCGAGATCTGCACCAGGCCGGCAACTTTCGGCGTCGGGTCCGGTCGCAGCATGTCCGTCGCGATGAATGCAATCAAAGCCAGCGCGGCGATGGCCAACCCGCCGTAAATCCAGAAACGGCGTCGGGATCGACCGTGGGAAGGGCTCATCTCCAGCATCGGGGCCGAAGCTTCCGGGGTTGGCGTTTCGGCCTTCACCTCGCTTGCGGGGGCGATAAAGCGATAGCCCCTGCGGCCGGCCGTCGAGATGAAGCGGGGATTTTCGGCGCTGTCAGAGAGTGCCTGGCGAACCTTATTGATAGAGGTATTCAGGCTGGCATCGAAGTCGACGAAGGTGTCCGCGGACCACAGGAGCCGGCGGAAATCGTCGCGCGTTACTACTTCGCCATGGCGCTCAACGAGGATCGCCAGCACGTCAAACGGGCGGTCCTGCAGCTTTACTGGAATTCCCTCCCGTCGCAGCTCCCGCGCGACAAGGTCCAACTCATAGAGACCAAAGCGGATGCGTTGCGCGGGAGCGGTATCGGAGGCGGCCAATATAATCCTCGCGGGCCGGGGGAGAAAGCTGTGTTTCCAGGGCGTGCTTACCCTGCTTTCGACAGATTATCCGTCCGCGCAATCCGTTGCAAGGAAAAAGCTTAAATGGTTATCCATAAATATCCGCAGATGATTGTCAATCCATTGACTCGATCGCTGCGAACCGATATCACAGCACCGATGGAGAAAACCATGAAACGCACGTTTGCAATCGGAACTTTAGCAGCCGCGCTCACCCTTGCCGGCTCGGCCCAACTTTCAGCCCAGAATTCGGCTCCTGGCGACTGGCAACAGTTCCTGATCCCGGACGGCAAAACCGTATACGACAGGGTCAACGGCGTCACCTGGCTCACGGATGCCAATCTGGCTGCCTCCGACGATGCGGACAGCGCTAAAGATGCGGCTGCCGACGACGCGCCACCCCGCTTCGGCCTTCCGCTGTGCAACCCCGCCAGTACCGGTGCCTGCATATGGGCCGATGGCGCAATGAGCTACACGTCAGCACAGGAATGGGTGAAGCGCATGAACGCCGCGAGCTATCTTGGGCATTCCTACTGGCAGCTTCCCAGCACGCCGTTCAAAGATTCTGGATGCACATCCAAGGGGCCGTCGCATGAAAACTTCGGCTTCGGCTGCAGCGCTGGCGCGTTGGGATTCCTCTACTACGCGGCCCTCGGCATTGAAGCTCCGAATACCGCAGTGCCCATTCCATCCAATACGGTAGGACCGTTCCAGGATTTTCAGCCTGGTGTTTATTGGTCAGGTTCTTATGGTGGCGGATTGAAGGACAGCAAAGCGAACTTCTCGTTCGCGGATGGGGGCCAGGGCGGCACGAATACGTTTAATTACTCGTACGTGCTGCCCATGATCAAAGGAAAAATTCCGGGGACGCCCCCGGCCAGCGGCAACGGCCTTGAGCTCAGTCCCGACGGGCTCACCGTCTATGACCCGGTGGCGGACGTCACGTGGCCGGCCGACGCCAACCTGGCCGTCCTGAAGCCTTTCTCCTTGAAACCGTGCAAGTCTCCTGCGAAACCAACTCTCTGTATGGCCAATGACGGCTCAATGAACTACGCTTCGGCCGAGAAATTCGTTGCTGACATGAATTCAGCCAATTACGGAGCGGAAACTTCGCTGCTACTCACGGTCGCGTGGGAATTGCCGCCATCGGACCCGGCCTGCCCACAATACAACTGCACCGAGCGCAACCCGATGGGTGAGTTGTACTACAACCAGCTTGGCTTGCAGGCCGGTACGCCTGTGGTCCCTATCCCAGATAATTCGTTGAGCCCATTCCTTCATCTGCAGCCTGGCTACTATTGGTCCTGCGAAGGCTCCGCGATCAATCAACCCTGCATCGCGGACAGCACACCGGTTCCGAATACGGGTGCCCAGTTCGACTTCTCCTTTGGAAATGGATTTCTGAGCACTGCGCGCGAGCCGGGCGCCCATTTTGTCACGGTCTATTTCGTGGGTTGCGACCTTCCCAACGCGGAGGAATGCGTAATCGTGACGCCGCCGAAGCCACCAATTCCGCCCAAGTGTCCCCCGACCGACCCCAGCTGTTATCAGTAAGCACCGATAAGCACCGATGGAGAAAACCATGAATCGCACCTTTGCATTCGGAACCTTAGTCGCCGCACTCATCCTTGCCGGCTCGGCCCAGCTTTCAGCCCAGAATTCGGCTCCGGGCGACTGGCAAAAGGTCCTGAGCTCGGACGGCGTGACCGTCTATGACTCGGTTAATCACGTCGTCTGGCTCGCGGATTTCAATCTGGCTTACTCCGACGATGCGGACAGCGCTGGCGTTCAGACTGCCGACGACGCGCCACCCCGCTTCGGCCTGCCTGTATGCCCACCTCTCACCATGGAACCGACGGAACCTTGCGTGAACCCCAGCGGCACGATGAACTACACGTCCGCGGTGAAATGGGTGCAGCGCATGAACCACGCAAACTACCTGGGGCATTCCGACTGGCAACTGCCCACCGCACCGCTCAAGGATCCTGACTGCTCGTCAAAGGGGCCGTGGCCTTATCGCGAAGGTTTCGCGTTCGGCTGCGATCTGGGCGCGTTGGGCTACCTCTATTACACCGCGTTAGGCTTTACGGCGCCCAATACCGCGGTTCCCATCCCACCCAACACGGTGGGGCCGTTCACAAATCTCCAACCTAATCTCTATTGGTCCGATTCGGGCGGTGGCGGCCACGCTTGCAAGGATCCCGGTCCCAAGGCCAATTTCAGTTTCGCCAGCGGAGATCACGGCGGCGGTTGCGGAGGTGATTACGCGGATGTTCTGCCGATGCTCGCAGGCGACCCGTTCCTCGCAGCACCAATTCCCGGCAGCCTTCCGCTGTACGTCAATCCTCCAGACGGGCAGACTATCTATGACCCTGAAACGGACACCACATGGTTAGCGGATGCCAATCTTGCCGCCACCTGGTTACCGCTTTCCAGCCAGGGCGAATTCGACACGCTCGGCTTGCCACTTTGCACGACGGGTCCCGAAGGTACGCCCTGTGCCGCCCTTGACGGATCGATGAACTATGCTTCGGCCACGCAATTCATCATCAACATGAACGCCTATGATGGCGGCAAAGGCTACCTGGGCCAGAAAAACTGGCGGCTGCCAAATCTCGATGCGGACGTCACGGTATGCCCTACCTACGGCTGTGCGGGCACCCTCAATCCGTTGGGAAACCTTTACTACAACCAACTGGTTTACGATGGCCAACTGGGTTTCCCCGCCGGCACGCCCGTGGTCCCGGTGCCTGACATTGCGGTCGGCCCGTTCAATAACCTCGTGCCTTTTCCCTATTGGTCCTGCCTGGCGGACACGATTCACGAACCCTGCCAAAGCGCAGACAGTGAAAGCAAAGACAATGAACCGTCTAAAAACTCCGAGTGGGGCTTCTCATTTGGCACCGGCTTCCTGGGCACGGAGCGCCTGACTGCCAATCATTATGTCACCGCCTATTACCCGGTTCCGTACCCGGTGCCGACGAAGCCGCCAATTCCGCCCAAGTGTCCGCCGACCGACCCCAGCTGCTATCAGTAAGCATCGATGGAGAATGCTATGAAACATTACCGCGTAATTGGAATTCTTTTAGCCGCGCTCACCATTGCCGGCTCGGCCCAACTTTCAGCCCAGAATTCGGCTCCGGGCGACTGGCAAAAGGTCCTGAGCTCGGACGGCGTGACCGTCTATGACTCGGTTAATCACGTCGTCTGGCTCGCGGACGCCAATCTGCCTGCCAAAATACTGCCTGACAAAAAGCCGCCTCACAACAATTTCCGATTCGGCCTTCCGCTGTGCGACGTCTCCAACCCATTGCCCACAGATCTGTGTGTGAACGCCAGTGGATCTATGAATTACACGTCTGCGCAAAAATGGATCGAGGGCATGAACGACGCAAACTACCTGGGGCATTCCGATTGGCAACTGCCTACCACACCGTACACGGATCCTAGCTGTAAGGACAGGGCGAAGCCGGGCAACAATTTCGGGTTCGGCTGCGTTGCGAATGCCCTTGGCTACCTCTATCACATAGCGTTGGGCTTCGATGCGCCCAACACTGCCGTTCCCATTCCACCCAACACAGTGGGGCCATTCAGCAACTTCCAACCTAACCTCTATTGGTCGAAATCGCCCGGTGGCGGCCCGACCGGGAGCCTTTCGGTTTTTTCCTTCTTCAGTGGGGCCATGGGTGGCTCTATCAGGGGTGACTTCCTGGATGTTCTGCCGATGATAATCGGCGACCCATTCGGAATGCCGACCTCTCCCATCGACGAGCTATACGTCAATTCGGATGGAACGGCGGTCTATGACCCTGCAACGAACGTTACCTGGCTGGCGGATGCCAACCTGGCCGCCACGTGGTTGCCGGATTCCAACCTGGGCGAATTCGACACGCTCGGCTTGCCACTTTGCGAGACCGCTCCCGACAAGACCCCTTGTGTCGCCCAGGACGGCTCGATGGACTACGCTTCGGCCCAGCAATTCATCAACAACATGAACGCCTATGATAATGGTCCCGACAATCCCCCCGGCTACCTGGGCCAGGCAACCTGGCAATTGCCCCTGAATCCCGCGAACTGCTCGTTATACAACTGTTTGGGCACGAGCAACCCAATGGGGGAATTGTTCTATATCCAGCTTGGCAAGAGCGCGGGCGAGCCCGTGGTTGAGCCGCCTGACATTACAGTTGGCCCGTTCCATGACCTGCAGCCCTTTCCGTATTGGTCCTGCCAAGCGGACGCGATTCAGGACGCCTGCGAAGCCGGTGGCCCAAATCCGCCTAAAAATCCGCCTGCCGAGTGGGGCTTCTCGTTTGGCGATGGCTTTCTGGGCACAGCGCGTCTGCCGGCCGATCATTTTGTCACCGCCTATTACGTGGTGACGATTCCGCCGACGAAGCCGCCAATTCCGCCCAAGTGTCCGCCGACCGACCCCAGCTGTTATCAGTAAGCATCGATGGAGGAAACCATGAGACACCACTGCGCAATCGGAATTCTTCTAGCTGCACTCACTTGTCTAGTCTCGACGGCGGCGGCTCAGTCCGCGCAGCCGGATTCTAACCCCTGCGAAACCGGCATCGGCTCGTCTGCGGCGTCGCCGGAGCCTGGGACGATGTTGTTCACAAATCAATCCGGTCTGGTGAACCCACCGGACACAACCCGCGGATTATCGCCTGCGGACCAGGGTCTGGTTGTCTACGACGCGAATCAAGGGCTCTGCTGGCTTGCCGACGCTAACCTGGCCGGCGACCCGGAGCTCCGCGATGTGCTCAATGTCGACGGCATCAACCCCGACGGCACCATGACCTATGCGGTTGCGCTCAAGTGGGTCAACGCTTTGAATCATTACGATAAAAACCAGGGTCTGCTGGGTCACCAGAACTGGCAGCTTCCCGTTACGCCGCTCTTCGACGACACCAAATGCTCCACAAAAAATAATGGCGACTTTGGCGTGTTGTGCAGCGGCAGCGCGCTGGGGAACCTGTACAGCGTGGGGCTGAATCTTGACTTCCCAAGCAGCGTAGTCCCTCATTTTGACGGCGTGGTGGCGCCGTTCCGGAACTTGCAGCCCGGGCTTTACTGGACCTCTGATTCAGACTCCCGCGGTGAGACGACATTCTCGTTCAATACCGGCCTCAGCGGAGAGAACACCACAAAGTACAACTACTTTCACGTGCTGCCCATGACGAGAGAAGTGCTGGGCACGCCGCCGACCGGCAAAGGTGTGCTGCCCTACACCACCGGCAAAGCCGCAGGCAAAGCCGTGTACGACACCGAAACAAAACTCTCCTGGATCCTCGACGCAAACCTCGCCGCTGAAAACAAATTCGGCGTCTCAGGCAACTCGATCATGGGACCCACCCTCAGTGGAACCTATTTGTCCAGGCCGCGCATCGATGTCGATGGCTCAATGTTGTTCGAGACCGTCGGCGGCCCGATCGATGGGCCGATCGAGGGCTCCAATGGGTGGCTCACAAGACTGAACCTGAACGAATTCGCCGGCTCAGAAAAATGGGAGGTCCCGAACGTTGATGATTTGCAGACGCTCCGCAAGCACCTGGAACTTGCAGTGGGAGACACCAGGCTTGAAGCACATGCGACGCTTGGCCCGTTCTCGAATCTCCAGCCCTCCTTCTACTGGTCCTGCGAGCGAGATGAAGATGGAGACAGTCAATCGCCCTGCGATCCCAAGCTCTTTCCCAGCAAGAGTAAGGAGGGGGTCAAGTACAAGTATAGTTTTAACTTCGACAACGGGTTCGAGGGTACAGATTTAGTCACAAAAGAGTTCTACGTCATGGTTTACTACCCGGCGCCCGGGCATTGAGAGGTGTGCTTTCGTTAGCGCATCAGTCGGTCCGGCTTCGGACTCTTCCAATCCTGTGATCGGTCTCCATCGAGTCGCCGAACTCGGCATGAATCGCTGTGCGCAGATTTCGGGCGGTTTTCGAAACGGCAAGAAATTCCAGAAGGAGAGAGCAAATGTTGCGTCGGATTAGTACTTTGATCCTGGGGTTGCTAGCGGCTTCAGTTTTCGGGTTCGCACAGGATGAGCCGAGCCATGAATTGCGGGAGCCAAAGGGCATCTATGCGACCTTTCAGCTTGATAGCATAACGAGTCAGGCGTATGCGGCGGCTTACGACGGGCAGACGGATGTTCCCGATTATCCATATCCAGCGCTTCGAGAGAAGCCCACCAACGAAGTAGTGGTCAGGTACCTGCGCAAAGTGCTGGACGATCCGAACGTATCTGGACTTGCACCGGGAATTGGCTGGAAATTGGTCAACCCGAACGACCCTTCAGACCCGACATCCGCATCGCAAGCATATTCCTGGGAGCCGCTCGACGATGTATTCACCGCCGTCGATGAATGGAACAGCGATCATCCCAAGAAAACTCCAAAAACCATTCAGCTGATTTTCTCGCCTGGTTTCAACTCGCCGGGCTGGGTGTTCGGGGATATCGATCGCGCTGCCATCGCATGTACCAAGCTGAGGGGTGGTCTTCCCTGTACTGGCGACTGCGATGGGCTCTTCGTGGATGGGCCGCCCACCACCACCAGCTATTCCGTTTGCGGATACACAACGCTTTTCTGGGAAACGGAGGGAGCGGTGCCTGCCCAGATCCCGCTTCCGCTGCCATGGAACCCCACGTACAAGAAAGACTGGAACAATTTTCTGCTCGCTCTCAAGAGCCGGGTGGATAAAGAGCCATCGAGTACGGCGGTTGTATCGATTGAAATCGCGGGACCGACATCGTCGTCAACAGAGATGATTCTTCCCAACAACAAGAATCAGAAGCCGTATGAAACGGGCGGCTTCCTGGTGTTGCCAACGGGCCAGAAGACCATCCCCAACCTCACAGTCGCCGACGCATGGAACCTACTGCTCGCGATCAACTATGGGGACGGCTCACCGAATTACAACAGTGATGGCGCCTTTATCCAGGAATGGGAGAACGCAATCGATTTGTACGGCGAAATATTCAGCGGCATCACGCTTTCGCTCACCACCACCACCGACTCCCTCCCCACTTTCCCGCAACCCAAGGGATCTCCGGATTATGTTTCCGCGCCTGGCTTCGAGTCCGACTGCTACGATACCGGCGCGGAACACGCAATGGCCTGCGCTGCCGTGACCCAGGTGCTGGCCTACTTCACCGACACATCGGTGGGTGGGCACAACGCCAAGGCGACGCAGGAAAACGGATTGACTGCGCGCGACAAGGGCTACGATCTGGCAACCAACGGGATCAGATGGCTTGCTGCGTCGACAAAAGACAGCGCGGCTCCGGTGCTGGGCGGATTGCAGTTCGGCAAGTCCTTTTCCTCACTGAAGCCGCAAGGGAAAGATTCCAACGACATGCAGCTTGAGGGCTGCCCTACATACCCGACTACCTGCGACGGGCTTACACCGGCCGAAGGCCTTACCTACGTGCTCTCGCTAGGCTTCTTCCCCGGAACGTTTTATGCGCCGACTTATGGCGCGTCGCAGACCGTGGTCCGGGGCCACTTCGATTACACCGACGCACCCATGAATTTTATGCAGATTTACAGTGACGACATCCTCTATGCAGAAGGCCTGAGCAAGTGCCCGATTGTCAAGATCACGGGCAGCCCCGCGTTTGGGAAGAAACCCAATACGAGCAAATGCGCGCTGACCTCGACTGATCCCTCCTACGCCGATTCGCAAAATACCGACGAGGAGTTGGAAGACGCAAGCGTGTACCTGTTACGGATTGCCGAGCAGGTTCCGTAGACCGGGGTCACCTGGCAATTTGCATCACCCCATATCTCGACTCTGCGGCCGGTTTGGAGTCTTCGTCTCGTCGAGCAGACGAAGCGTGAGGGTCCAGCCGAGCGCCTGAAGAAACATTTCCACGCCAGATTGGTGGTCCGGTGGATGTGCATCGATGTGTTCAAGCAGCTTTTCTTATCTCCTTCACGCCGAGATTGAGGCGGCGTCGCAGAAGGAGGCGTAACGTTCCACCGTTCATGTACCCGACTTTTGCGGCAATCTCTTCGACACTTGCTTTGCTGGTCTTCAAGAGATGAACCGCGCGTTCAACGCGCAGGCTTTGGAAATACGACATCGGAGATTTGCCAAGGACGCTCTGGAGCCGCCGGGTGAGCGTCCTTTTGCTTGCGCCTACGGCTTTCGCTGCACTGTCGAGCGAAAATCTACGTGCGAGCCTGGCACGCGCCCAGCGTTCGAAATGTTGTACAACCGGGTCGGAGTGCATCAGGTGATCCGTCAGAGCGTAAGCAGTCTGAGAAGGCCTGGAATCGACGATAAGATATCTTGCTGTGAGCGATGCGAGTTCGGGGCTGACACCACGTATAAGCCATAAGGCCAGATCCATATGGCCTAGAGCGGCTCCGGCGGTCACAACGTTTCCTGACTTGACCACCATGTCCGATTCGTCCAGCAACACCTGAGGGTATCGTTCGCGAAACATTGGCGCCAGCCACCAGGTGGTGGTTGCGCGCTGCTGGTTGAGCAGGCCAGACTCAGCGAGAACAAAGGTTCCAGCACAGGCAGCGCTCAACATTGCTCCGTCGTTTGCCCACTTTCGAAACGCCTTCGCAGCGTCGCGGACGTCAGGCCTGGCTAGACCTGCTTTGAGAGTATCGGGTGTCTTGCATGCGATTGCCGGGACAATAACGCATTCAGGCGGTTGCTTTCCAATTGGCTGAATCGGGACCTTCAGGCCGTGTGCGGTTCGGACCCTCTTTCGCATACCTACGATCTTGACATCGAACTGCGGAACAGCGAGTCCAGACATCTCAATCAATTCGTTCGCGGTTTGGAATGCATCCAGAATGGCCGACAAACCCAGATCGAAGACACCATCGAGTGCAAGTACATAAACACGCATGGCACATATGATACCAAAAATGGCAATTCTGCCAATGGTTAAATCGCTCGCCACAGCCTAGATTGAATTGAGAAAGAGCCAATGCTGGCCCAAAGTGGAGCGATGAAATGACTACAACTGGCGTTCTCGTTCGCTCGGAATCGAAGTCCGGCAATCCACGGGGACACGTCGGCTCGATTCGTATCAAAGCCACAACGCAGCGTCCGCAAAATCTTCGCACCTGTCGGCAGCATGGCACGTTGCCAGGTTTCTGGCAGCTAGCTTCTATTCACGGGTGTTCGTTTTGCGTGGCGTGCTCTTCGCAGTCAGATGCAAGTTCCACGCCCTCAGCCATTTCCTCAATTGCCTTTGCCTGCCGCAAGGTTTGGCTTTCGGGTTGCATTTCCCGGTGCCGAGGAAATGCTTGCGATGCGCCTGGCACGAGCCATCGCCGCATGGTTCATTTTGCGATGGTCACACCGCTGGCCGTTGCTCTTGGATTCAACCCAGCAGCTCGTGCTCAGGATGTGGCAGCAGCTTCGAGTGGCCCCGGGACAGGCTCAATCGGTCGGAAATAACTCAACACAGGAGAGTAAATCAATGGAAGCAATTGGATTGTTAGTCGCGCTGCAAGCACGCCCAGGCAAGGAGGCCGATGCCGAAGCATTTCTGAAATCGGCTCAGCCCCTGGCGCTCAAGGAAAATGGAACGCTGAAGTGGTATGCAATCAAGCTTGGGTCGGGGAAGTTCGGCATCTTCGACACCTTTGCGAATGAAGGCGGCCGCAATGCCCACCTGAGTGGCGAGATTGCGAAGGCGCTGGGGGCGCGGGCCAACGAATTGTTTGCGACTCCCCCGCAGATCGAAAAAGTGGAGATTCTTGCAAGCACACCTTTGAAGGACTAGGTGGGAGCAATTCGAAACGCGGGTCCGCTCGATTGCGGTTGTCTTGCCGGCTGCGTAGAAGATCTGTACGAATCGTTATTGGCCTCCGTGTGATTGTGCTGGCAACGCTATGAACTGCGGGCCGACGAATTGCGCGGTGAATGCCGCGAGACTAAACGACGTCAAACCACCGGCCAGGGCAATTGGAGCTTGATTGCCGGAACAAGAAGGAGATATGAAATGAATAGACATTCGCTACGGCATCTCGTTTATGCCACGTTGCTGATTGCGCTGGCAATGCCGCACATGGTCCGGGCCCAGGCGAAAGCAGCCCCGCCGATTGACGGTGTGATCGGAAAGCTGCAGTCATTTGATGGTAAGTCGCTCGTTGTTGCGACGAGTTCAGGCGTAGTCAACGTCGTTGTCAAGGGACACCTCACAACCTATAAATTGGTGCCCAGCGATTTAAGCCACATTACCCCGTCGTCTTATGTCGGCGCTGCGTCGGCTGAGCAGGACGGAAAGCAAGTCGCGAAGCAAATCTTCATATTTCCTGCGGAGCTGAGTGGGGCTGTGGAAGGTAGCGTTTTGACAGACCCCCCGGGTGCAAACACTCACAGCAGAATGACCAACGGCACAGTTTCGCGCCCTGCCGCATCGCAGTCACGGATGACGAACGGTACGGTTCAGAAGAGCAACGGTACAACGCTGGTTCTTAATTACCAGGACGGCTCCCAAACGATCACCGTACCGCCTGGTGTCCCGGTTACAGCAGTCGCTCCCCAACAGGTAACTTTTCGCCCGGGCGATACCGTCTACGCGGCGACTGAGAAGCTCCCGGACGGAACACTCGTGACGGACAAGATATTTCAATTCGTTCCGGCGTCGGCATCCCACTAGACACAGCGCAGTTGAGGTTTCAAAGAGTGAGCTCTTCGGCAGCCCTTCATCATGAAGCGAACTCGACGAGCACGTTACTGGAGGAACCAGGCGTGCTCGTGGTTAAACGTCACCATTTCCTGGTGCGCTGGAGTCACTGGATGAACGTGCCGCTCCTTCTCGGACTTGTGCTGAGCGGCATCTCCATTTACTGGGCTTCGCCGATTTATCAACACAAGCCCGATCCGAATACGGGAAACTTCGATGTGGCAGCGGATATTGGAATCTGGATTTGCGCGCATGTCCCTGGTCAACACAATTACGCCAGTCCACCCGATTGGATTTACAACCACATAAGTCTGGGGCCACGCATGTTGGCGCCGGCTCTGCGCATTCATTGGTTGTGTGCCTACCTATTTATGTTGAACGGCATGGTGTATGTTTCAGGGTTGGTCATGGGAGGAGGCTGGCGCTCCTTGCTGCCTCGCCCAACGGATCTGGTTGATGCGCTCAAGATGTCTCGGTACTATCTCGGCTTTCCCTTCGCCAAACTAGCCCGGCGCCAATGGCCGCATCCTCGTTTCAACACGAAGTACAACGCGCTCCAACGCGCAGCGTATTTTTCAATGCCGGTCGCCGGATTTCTTTCGGTTGCCACAGGCTGGGCGATTCATAAACCGATGCAGCTCCATTGGCTGGCTGCGTTCTTTGGAGGCTTTGACCGAGCGCGAGTATGGCATTTCTGGCTCATGTGGTTCTTCATTCTTTTTATTGTGCCGCATGTGATTCTGGTTTTCGCCGACGGGTGGGATACGCTGCGCAGCATGATCGCAGGCTGGTCAACGAAACAAGACCGGCCGGAGGTCATCGCGAATGAATAATGAGGAGAAAGGCAATTCGTTAGGACCGGAAGTAGTTCGCTCGACGGGTACTGTGTCAAAACAGGAGATCGCAGTGCCGTCGGCGGCTGCCGGCCCCGAAGGTGCGAGGCACTCCGTTCCAATCGCTATTGAGAACCCCGTCGCTACTGAATCGCTCGAACAACAGGTGGCCACAGATGAATTGCCCTCAGTTCCAGTAGATTGCGTACCGCGAACAGACAAATTGCCTTCGTCTGTTGCTGCGACAAAAGAAAGGGGAGTCTTACCGGAGGCTGGGACTGAAGATGCGAGGTGTTCCATCCCAATTGCAATTGAGAAGCCCGATGCCGTGGAAGCAATCGAACGACCCGCGGATGCAGATGGCTCGCCTTCGTCTTCAGTAAAACCTGTGCCACAAACTGGCAAAGTGGTTCCACACATTGCAGTGGAACCTGTAATCGTGAAGAAGCCACAAAGCTTCTTTGGAGAGCAGCCGCCACCTGTAGTTGAGATGGCTCCCCCGGTTCTGCGCTATCGGACCCGGCGCGATGTTTTGATGTTCGGAATTGGCGCGGCGGCGGCGGCAACAGGCGCTGGATTTCCTTTGCCAAAAACTACGCTCAGCCGTCTGGGCGTTCGCGGAGATATGAATTCGCGTGGGAAGGAGTGGTTGCTCAACAAGGCTCTTCGTATCGACGATGACGTGGCTGAGGCACTTTACTCGCGAGATCGTATGGTGCCCATCTACACAAAATCTCAGATTACCCAGATCAAGAACAATTACAACGGGGCCACTCCTGATCCTGGCTATATATCGGGATGGAATCTGACTATCGAGGGGCTCGCTTCTGGCTTGAGTGTCGCCGTTGATATTCGGAAGCTCATGAATCGCTTCTCGATGCATGAGCAAATTACGCGGCTGGTTTGCGTCGAAGGCTGGAGTGCGATCGCGTGGTGGGCTGGTTTGAGATTCGATGACCTGCTTCGTGCCTACCCGCCGATGTCGCAGGCGAAATGGGCTCGCGTGGAGTCGTCTGTCAATCTCGACGCTTCGGGAAATCCAGATCCTTACTTTGTCTCGATCGACTTAGCGACGGCAAGGCACCCGCAAACGTTGCTCGTTACGCACCTCAGCAGTCAGCCGCTCACGGTGGAACATGGCGCACCACTCCGTCTGCTGGTGCCTGTAAAACTTGGCTTGAAGAACGTGAAAGCTGTTACCCGGATTACCTATTCCGCGGAAGAGCCGAAAGATTTCTGGGCTCAATATGGATATTCTTCGTATGACGGAATTTAGGTACATAGTGTCTGAGCCGGCGGCATTGATTTCAAAAAGGAGCAATAAATGGCAAACACTCGAAAGACGGTAATCGTGACGGGCGCCTCTCAGGGAATTGGCGCTGCAGTCGTAAGGGCGTTCCTGGAACGCGGCTATAGCGTAGTGGGCAACTCTCGCAATGCGACAAAGTCGGCTGAGTTGAAGGCTGCAGGCCAGGTTTTGCTGGTGGACGGAGACATAGGCCAGGCGGCTACTGCCCAAAAAGTGGTCGACGCCGCTGTTCAGAGTTTTGGCTCGATTGATGCCGTTGTAAACAATGCAGGCATCTTCTCGGCGAAGCCTTTTACTGATTACACCGCTGCTGATTTCCGTGCCCTTGTCTCGACGAATCTCGAAGGCTACATCTTCATCACCCAGCTTGCGGTCAAGCAGATGCTCGCTCAGAAGTCAGGCGGAAGCGTCGTGGCTATCACGTCATCGCTGGTTGACAATCCCATCGGTGGATTGCCGGTGTCACTGCCGATGATTACGAAGGGCGGTCTCGAGGCCATTACACGAAGCCTGGCCTCTGAGTATTCGAAGGAACATATCCGCTTCAACGCGGTCGCGCCCGGGGTTGTTGACACTCCTCTTCACAAAAATAACCCGAAGGATTTTCTGAAGACCCTGTCACCGATGGGCACGATCTCCACCGCGGAGGAGATTGCAAGCGCGGTGCTCTATCTCACCGAATCGCGCCAGATCACAGGGGAGGTGCTGCATGTGGACGGCGGTGCGCACAACGGCAAATGGTAAGCGCGAAGGGCTCGCAGGCGGCTAGCGCGGAGCGGCGCCTGCAGGACCTGGGAATCGTGCTCCCCGATGCTCCGCACCCGCTTGGCGCATACATCGAGGCGGTGCAGTCAGGTAGCCTGCTTTTTCTCAGCGGAATGCTGCCGATCAAGGATGGCAAGCTTCAATACATTGGGCGACTGGGTAAGGAACTCGATGCAGATGCCGGCCGCGATGCTCTGCGAACCGCGACGCTGAATGCTCTTTCTGCTGCGAAAGCGCTTATCGGTTCCCTGGATCGCGTGACGCGGATCATTGGCGTGCGAGTCTACCTGGCTACATCTGGAGACACGGATGTTAACCAGCCCCTCGTCGCTGATGCGGCATCGGAGCTTCTTCGAGATGTGTTTGGAGAGGACAAGATGTCCGTGCGATCCGTATTAGGAGTAACCGCGTTGCCTCTCGGTGCATCAGTGATGCTTGAGGTGACGTTCGAAGTCAACAACTAAGAGAGTGGGAGCCTTGCTCTCGCTCTTTTGTAGAACACATGAGAGGACGACGATGGCAGATCGAGTGGGCTCACCGTTATGGACGGAGAATCGAGTGACTTCGCGTTTGGGACTGCGATACCCGATCATTCAAGGCCCGCTCGGAGGGTTGTCTTCCCAGCGGCTTACGGCGACCGTTTCGAACTATGGTGGGCTCGGATCATTCGGCGCTCATGGCCTTAAGCCGGAGGCGATCCGCAAAGTTATTCGCGAGATCAAGGCCCTCACGGCGAAGCCATTTGCGATGAACTTGTGGGTTTCAATGGAAGACGAAGGAGCCTTGACCTCGACTGAACAGGCATTTCAGCGCAGCCTCGCTCCCCTGGCAAAGCATATTGAAAGTGTCGGAGGAGCCAGACCCTCATACCATCCGTACGAACCAATTCGTTTCGAAGATCAGATTCAGGTTCTCATGGATGAAGGGATTTCCGCATTCAGCTTTATTTATGGCATTCCTTCCAAAGAGATATTGGACGAGTTCCGGCGCAAGGGAGTTGCGCTGATTGGAACGGCGACCACCGTGGACGAAGCGATTGCCCTGGAACAAGCAGGCGTGGACGTAATTGCGGCTTCAGGGTTTGAGGCAGGCGGCCATCGCGGCTCATTCTTGCAACCGGCGGAAGATTCACTCACTGGAACGATGGCACTCGTGCCGCAGGTCGTCGATGCGGTGAAGCTCCCGGTTGTCGCCGCGGGCGGAATTGGAGACGCGCGCGGAATCGTGGCAGCCTTCGCTCTCGGAGCCAAAGGCGTGCAAATGGGAACTGCCTTTCTCGCATGCGAGGAGTCGGGAGCGAACGCACTTCATCGTGAGGCTCTCCTAAGCGGCCAAGCTAAGCAGACGGCTCTTACTCGCGGGTTCACTGGAAGACTTGCTCGCGGCATCAAGAACCGCCTGCTCGACGAACTCAACCAAAAGGATACAGAGTTTCTGCCTTACCCGCTTCAACGGGCGCTGGTGCGGCATTTGTCGATTCCGGCCGAGAAGGCGGGGAGCCGAGAATTGCTTCCTCTCTGGGCGGGACAGAGCGCCAACCTATCGCGTTGTACAAGTGTGCATGCACTACTTGACACGGTAGTGCAGGAAGTTGCTGAGGTTGGCGATGCTGTCCAGAACTGGAACACTCATCGCCGAAGAGCTCTCACAGGGGAACGATGAAGCCAAGGAGGTATAGAAGCCAGAGCTCGCAATGATGCGGCGATTTGAAATTGGATTCGAAAAGAGGAGAAAGAATTGAGCAATTCGGAAATGCCTATCTCACGGAGAAAAGTTCTAATTGGCGGCGCCGCCGTGGTGGTAGTCGCGGGGCTCCCACTCGGGGCTGCCGCCGGTCAACCCAAGCCTGCAAGCGCTCTTGCGCCGCAGAAACAATTTAAAGGAGAAATTCAGATGAACAGGGTCACAACGAAGGATGCGGTTTCAATCTTCTATAAGGATTGGGGCACGGGACCGGCGGTCGTATTTTCGCACGGATGGCCGTTAAGTGCGGACGCGTGGGATGCGCAGATGCTCTTTCTCGGACAGCAGGGCTACCGCGTGGTTGCGCACGACAGGCGCGGGCACGGCCGTTCTGAACAAACGTGGAGCGGCAATGAGTATGACACCTTCGCAGACGATCTCGCGGAATTGCTGGAAAAGGTCGATCTGAAGGATGTCACACTGGTTGGCCATTCTATGGGCGGCGGTGAAGTCGCTCGCTATATCGGTCGTCACGGCAATAAGCGCGTCAAGAAAGCTGTGATTATCGGAGGAATTCCGCCGGTGATGTTGAAGAGCGACAAAAACCCTGGTGGCTTGGCCATGTCGGTATTCGACGGACTCCGCGCGGGGCTTGTTGCGGATCGTTCACAGTTTTACAAGGATGTATCTATGCCCTTTTATGGCTATAACAAGCCGGATGCAAAAGTTTCGCAAGGTGTTCGCGATTCATTCTGGCGCCAGGGGATGCAATCCTCGGTCGTCGCCTCTTACGAATGCATCACGGCCTTCTCGGAAACGGATTTCACTGAAGATCTCAAGAAGATTGAAGTGCCTACGCTGATCATTCATGGAGACGCGGATCAGATCGTTCCGATCGCTGACTCGGCGGAGCTCTCTTCCAGGATTGTGAAGAATGCGACGTTGAAAGTGATCCCTGGTGCTCCCCATGGCCTGTGCACTACACACGCGGATCAGATCAACGCCTTGTTGCTCGACTTTCTCAAGGCATAGTCACGCGCTGTGCAAGGCGCTGGACCTGTGGGTGATGGGCCAGCTCCTGCGCAGCAAAGACGGATTGAGAACCTTGCAAGCACGACCTCAAGAGGCTGCGTGCGAGGTTCCAGTAAACCCACGAGCCGCATGGCCTAGTGGGTCGAAATGACAAGGAAAAGGAGTTTCACATGAAAGTCGATATGAAGTTCGAAGTCGCTATTGTTCCCGTCTCGGACGTCGGCCGCGCAAAAGCGTTTTACACAAAGCTTGGGTGGCGGGTCGATGACGATATCGCGGTGGGAAATGATTTTCGCGTCGTTCAACTCACGCCGCCCGGTTCAGCAGCCTCGGTCACATTTGGCAAAGGAGTTACGGACGCCAAGCCCGGCTCGTTCCGTGGCGGCCTCATCGTCTCCGATATCTTGGCGGCTCACAAACATATCGTGGCAAGCGGTGTCGAGTCGAGCGAAGTCTTCCACGGCTCGCCGTTCTCCCCGGAGGCGCGCATCAGCGGTCCTGATCCTGCGCGCAAGAGCTACAGTTCCTACGTTGCCTTTCAGGACCCCGACGGCAACGCGTGGATCGTCCAGGAAGTCACGCAGCGGGCACCGGGCCGCGAGCTGCCGAAGTAAACGGCGGTAGGAAGCAACATTCGCCTCCCCGGCTCCCAAAGGGGTGGGGAGGCGGTGGTTGAACGGACCGGTGGGATTGCGAGAGAGGTTCGAAATGATGACGAAATCGGTCTTTCAAGCCCTGGCGACCTTCACGATTGCGCTCGCCACAGCCCCTGGCTTGAATGCACAAAGAGAGGCAGGATCAATGGAACAGCCGGTGTCTTATCGCACAGTGATGGTTGAAGGCATCTCGATCTTCTACAGGGAAGCGGGACCAAAAGGAGCTCCCACGATTCTGTTGCTGCACGGTCTTCCATCGTCGTCGCGGATGTTTCAGCCGCTGTTGACGCGGCTTGCGGACAACTACCATCTGGTTGCGCCTGACTATCCGGGGTTCGGACACAGCGATTGGCCCGACCCAAAACAGTTCGCTTACACCTTCGACCACATTGCTCAATTGACGAACAGCTTCACGCAAGCACTTGGTTTGTCGCATTACACGCTGTATATGCAGGATTACGGTGGGCCGGTCGGCTTTCGCATGGCCCTGGCGCATCCGGAACGGCTGCAGGGTCTGATTGTGCAGGATGCAGTTGCCCATAACGAAGGCCTCGGGGCGAACTGGGCTGCACGGCGCGCATTCTGGGCGGACCGGCCTGCCCATGAAGAAGCGTTGCGCAAGAACCTTCTGTCGCTTGCAACCACCAAGACACGCCACATTGGAGACGACCCCAACGTTGAACTCTATGATCCGGATCTTTGGACCGACGAGTATGCATTCCTGAATGCGCCGGGGCAGGCGCAGATTCAAAGCGATCTGTTCTATGACTACCGCACCAACGTCGACGCCTATACGACGTGGCAAGCGTGGATGAGAAGAACGCAGCCACGACTCCTCGTCATCTGGGGCAAGCACGATCTCTCTTTCGATTTCGGCGAGCCGGAACGCTACCGCGCAGATGTACCGAATGCAAAGGTCGTTGTGCTCACCGCGGGGCACTTCGCGTTGGATACCAGGGCTGACGAGATTGCGGAGCTAGTGCGTGAGTTTATGAAGCCGCGCTAGAAGCAATTAAATCACCCAGGTCGGCCGCAACCAGTACTGAGCTTGAATAGGGAGAACTAGCAATGCCGCAACTTGTGTCATCACCACGGGAGGTAGAAGTGAGCTCTGCAGTTGAGCGCATCGCCGCCTTTGCCGCTTCAGCTCGACCAGAGCACTTAAGATTCGATATCCGGCAACTCTTCAAGCGGAATATTCTGGACAGCCTGGGGTGTGCGATCGCCGGGCTTCAAGGCAGGCCCTTCCAAGCTCTGCGTGAACAGTTCAAGGAATATCGAGCGCCCGGTCGCTGCACGCTGATCGGGGGCGGCAAGACATCCGCAGATCAAGCAGCGCTGTTTAACTCAAGCCTGGTGCGCTACGTAGATTTGTTGGATAGCTATATGGCGATTGGCGGCCTTTGCCACCCGAGTGACAACTTTGGGACGATCCTTGCAGCTGCCGAACACGCAGGCGCGTCAGGCGAGGAATTCATGTTGGCGCTCGCCGTGGCATACGAAATCCAATGCAGGTTCACGGCTGCGGTCCCGGTAATGGCGAAGGGTTTCAACCACGCCACCCAATTGGCGATCTCCGCAGCCGCGGGTGCGGGGAAACTCTTCGGACTTTCCGCCGGCAAAATCGCCAATGCGATATCGATGGCGACCGTTGATAACATTTCGCTCGCGTGCGTGCATGCCGAACCGGTGTCGCAGTGGAAGGGTTTCTCGCCCGGAATGACTGGGATGCGCGCCGTCTACGCTGCCTCGCTGGCCAAGCGCGATTTCACAGGTCCAAAAGGTTTGTTTGAAGGCCCCTTCGGACTGGAACTCATGTTCTCACAGCCGATCCGCGTGGATTGGGAGAATCCCTCGCTCGAGGTCATCACGCAGACTGTCATGAAAAAGTATTGTTCGCTCATTCATGGTCAGCCCGTACTGGAAGCTGTGTTGGATCTGAAGCGTCGCAACAGTTTGACAGCGGCCGACGTTGAGGGCGTGCGCTGCGACGTCTTCCAGGGGGCCTTCGACTTCGCAGGCGGTGGGGGCTTCGGTTCGAAGGATCATCCGCAGGTGAAAGAGCAGGGCGACTACAACCTGAAATACCTGATCGCGGCCGCGCTGCTCGATGATCAACTCGGGCCGGCGCAACTGGAAGAGGCGCGTATTCAGGCTCCAGATATCCAGGCTTTGCTGATGCGTGTCGAGATTCGACCTGATGAGCATTTTAGCGCACGCTATCCCCACGAGCTAAGCGCGCGCGTCACTATTCGCACCAGGGACCAACGTGTCTTTGCGAAGGAGCAGAACGGCTACGAGGGAGGCCTGACAAATCCAATGTCGTGGGAACGGACAGTGGAGAAATTCCACTGGTTGACGGAAGCGTTCGCGGATGAGGAGCTTCGGAGCAGGCTCATTGGGGTAGTAGAGCGGCTCGACACGTCGAGGCTATCGGATCTAGCGGACCTGCTTGCCCAGGTTCGACCGACCGCAGTCTTTCCAACTACACACCGCGGCATTCAGTGAACGGTTGTGACGTGACCGTACCTGACAGCGAAGATACTCGCTGATTCGCTGCCGCACCAAAGGTGATTTCTTAGCACGAGAGTACGCCGTGGAGCTGCGCTGAACGGTAAGGAAGTGTGGAATGGCATTTGATAATTTCACAGTCGAAGACATAGCAACGCGTGGGGCAACGATTCACACCCTTAGAAGAGGTGCCGGCCCTCCACTACTTCTTCTGCATGGGTAGCCGAGAAGCATCAGTAGACTAATGCGCTTTCGAACGTCCGTTCAAGCTCATTAACTGATCACGAGTCCGCTCGAGAATTTCTCGTGAAAGGTTCGGGTCTGACACGGCGCGAGAGAGGTTGATCGCTCCCAGCATTGCACTAATCATCAGAATCGCACGGGCGCGCCGATCAGAGGTTACATTTGGCGGAACAAGGCAACTTTGGCTTTTGCCTGAAGACGGCCACGCAGTTGACAAATCAAAACCGCCACCTGATCAAACAAGCTGAGCCCTGGAAATTAAATGCTTGGAGAACGATGAAGAACCATAGGTAAACTAATTCCAGGCTCTTCGCGTCGCGTGACAGTCCAATGCGAGATCGCCGCATGGCAGTTCACCACGGTCATGGGAGAATTGGAAAATGTTGCCAACGATAAATACACCTGATCGGCAGGCGGAGGCTTTTCCTGTTCTTACGCCGGCGCAGATCGCCCGCATCCGGCCCCATGCCACTGTCCGATCGGTCCAGGCTGGAGAGGTGCTTTTCGAACCGGGCAAGTCTGGCATGTCTTGTTTTGTGGTACTGACAGGAAAGCTTGACATTGCAATGGCCGGACTTTTCGGTGAGCAGGTGTTTGTGACCTATGGGCCCGGCCAATTCTCCGGGGAAGTTGTATTAATCTCCGGGGCCCGCTCTCTTTCTCGCGGGCGGCTGACCGAGCCGGGAGAATTTCTCGAACTCAGCGCCGACGCGTTGCGCACTTTGATTGCCAGGGATGCTGAGCTGAGCGATATCTTCATGCGCGCTTTCCTGCCGCGCCGTGTCGCGCTGATTTCGGAAGGGTTGGGTAACGTGACCGTGTTGGGTTCGCAACATTCATCCAATACGCTGCGCCTGCGCGAATTCCTTATCCGCAATGGCCATCCCCATGGCTACGTCGATCTCGATAGCGACCAGGGGTCGCAAGAACTTCTGGATCGGTTCGACATAAAGCTGGAAGATGTTCCCGTTGTGATCTGCAGTGGAAAGAGTGTATTGCGAAATCCGACAAATCAGAAACTGGCGGAGTGTCTGGGATTGACGGGCCATGCGGACGAGCACCACATTTACGATGTCGCGATTGTGGGCGCTGGTCCGGCGGGTTTGGCCGCGGCTGTGTATACGGCTTCCGAAGGGCTGGACGCCGTCGTAATTGAATCTGAGTTCCCCGGTGGCCAGGCGGGCACGAGCTCAAAGATCGAGAATTATCTCGGCTTTCCCAAGGGCATTTCGGGGCAGGAGCTTACCGGGCGTGCAGTTCTGCAGGCAGAAAAATTCGGAGCTCAGATGATGGTCGGTCAGAGGGTGATGAAGATCAGATGCGACGAGCAGCCGTATCAGCTTACTTTGGAAAACGCTGGGCTCATCGACACGCGGAGCATTGTTATCGCCTCCGGCGCTCAGTACAACAAGCCTAATGTTGAGAATCTCGCGCAGTTCGAGGGGCAGGGCATCTACTACGCCGCGACATTCATGGAAGCTCAACTTTGCACAGGCGACGATATCGTTGTAGTGGGCGGCGGAAATTCCGCGGGTCAGGCAGCGGTCTTCCTGGCAGAGACAGTACGCAAAGTCTACATGCTGGTTCGCGGCAAGGAATTGTCCGAAACAATGTCGCGCTACCTCATTCAGCGAATTGTTGAGAATCCGGGCATTGAACTTCATTTCCAAACCGAGATTGTTGCGCTGGCAGGTGATTCGTACCTGGAACGGGTCACCTGGCTGAATCGGGCGACGGGCGAAAAATCTGTGCATGATATCCGCCATGTCTTTGTGATGGCTGGTGGTTCGCCGCGTACAGAGTGGCTGCGTGAATGCGTCGCCCTCGATAAACAAGGGTTCATCCTCACAGGACGGGATTTGGACCCGGTGCTGGAAAGCGCGCCAATAAAATGGCCGTTCAGCCGGCCTCCGCAGATGCTGGAAACCAGTCTGCCTGCCGTTTTTGCTGTCGGAGATATTCGTTCCGGCAACGTCAAGCGCGTTGCATCTGCGGTGGGTGAAGGTTCAATCTCGATCCACCTCGTGCATAGCGCACTTGCGGCGATGTGAGGTTCCATTTCTAACTTTTATGGACGACCTCGAACGAATATCCGTCGGGGTCAAATACATCGGCGGCGTAGTATCCCGGATAATATTCCACTCGTGCACGCGGTGAAATGTTGTCCCTGGCGCCAGCGGAGATCGCCGCCTTGTAAAATTCATCGACCTTACCATTGCTTTCGGCCATGAACCCCCAGTGAATGGACGCTGGATCAGGCTTCCCTTGCTTGATCCAGAAGAACGCTCTCTTACCATCGCCAAATCCCCACAGATCAGGATGATCGCCTTCGCCCTTGTAGGGGAGGAAGAACTCGATGTTAAGAGGTTTCAAGGCTGTCTCATAGAAAGCTAACGATCGTTCGACCTTGCTCACGGTGAGAATCATGTGGTCGAGCATTTTCCCTCCTTCAAAGCACAAGTGCAGGCGTTACGTTGGTAATATTACCTTAGTGCTGCAAAGTATCCATAAGAGGGGCGCATTTTCTCCCCGATAAACGGTACATTATGTGCGACCCCTCGACCAGAAAAGACTGCGTCCTGGGCCATTTCCCCTATCCGAAGACAGAGCAAGTTCCGATTAGTCAACAACGCTCCGAAACCGGCGGCCACACGCCGCTTCGAAGGAGCGCGACAAGCCTTATTGAAGAGGCTCGATTTGATTGTCAAGACCAAGGGAGCGGTTAAGGAACATTACGTCATCTTTCCGATAATCACAATATGAATTGATCAAGACGAAAGCGTTTAAACAAATCGGCGTGAGCATTCTGAAATTCCTCAATACGTTGCCTTGGACAGTTTCAACCCAGGTCATCACTATTGTGGGAATTCACATGTTTAGGGACTGCAACTCTGAAAGCTTCTGAGTATCGCTGCTGCCGGTTTCACTGTTACTAACTTGGGCTAACTGCTCGTGCCATAATCTGCCAGTAAGTCGTGTGGACCACATCTGACAAAGAACACATTGAAATGGGGAGAGTGTTATCGAGTCACATAAACATGCGACTTGTTTTTGCCCGGTGGTGATCGTATCTTTCATTTTTTGCTCTTTGCGGAATTTCCTTCTCAGTCATCTTGCTTTCACACAATTCATAAGGCGATTTCGCCCATCCCGCGAATCTGCAGAGAGTTTCTTCTGGCAACAAACATGGAAGATGAAAGGTCACTTTGAGAATGAACAATTGTGACCGGCATGCGGTGTGTTTTCCTGGTTCAATTCCTGAGCCTGATCACAGGCTAAGTCTTGCTGAGGTTTTTATTGTTTGAAGCCACCAACATTCATGGGCCTTTAACGGGTATCTGTTTTGCTCGTTTTCGATAACTGAATAAGGATTCCGAACTCAACGGTGACGTAGTTCGGCCGCGCAGAACTTGAGATGCCTATCAAACGCGGAGATCGCCATGCGAAACAATGCAATGCTGTTCGATATTGAGAATCCCGATGAAAGCTTAACTGCCCGTCTTCCCGAAGCCGTTCGATCTCTGGTTGGATTGATTGGACAAGGCAGCACGCCGGTGGCTCCAGAGCCTGTTTCAGATGGCTCGAAGGAAGAAGTGCTCGTCGACACGGAAGTGGATGGCTCGCGCTATCTTCTTATACGCATGCCGCGCGCAATTGGCGCCGACGTCCGGCTGAGTCCGCGGGAGCAGGAGATTGTGCGGATGGTCGCCAAAGGCCATCCAAACAAGGTGATTGCAGATGTACTCAATATCAGTTCATGGACTGTATGCACCCATCTGCGGCGAATCTTCGCCAAGCTTAATGTAACCTCGCGGGCTGCAATGGTGGGGCGAATATCGAAGATAGGGGCGTTCAATTCAACCCCTCGTCAGGCCTCGGATCATTTCAAATAGACTGCCTCGTCGCGGCCGCTAATAATTCAGGACCTGGCAGGGTCTCCGAGGGTCAGGAGGCCCTCAGGACAGCCGGTCTGGAGACCAGCGCTACGATTTTCGGCGAACTGTGAGATATGTGGGGAAACGTCGTTCCGTTTCAAAGCTATTGACTTATTCGGAGAGTTTCCGGAACTTACTCAAACTTTGTAAGTGCGGCGGAGAATATTCGCGGGCACCTATAACTCATACTCGGGCTGCGGGCCGGGCTGCAACTCATTGCCCGGGACCGGAGTGTTGCTGGTCGCGCGAGTTAAATGGTGGCGAGTGGCCTGTTGGGCGATCAATCTACTAACTCTGCGATCAGCCCGCGCTCGAACATTACGCAGCAGTCGAATCAAGTTACCTCCTAAGACGAGACGCTGCTGTGCTTCGGGTAAGTTGAGCAAGCGGATCTTATAGAGTTCAAGACCCGGATGCAGCCAGGGGCCGTCTGATCCAAACAGAATCTTATGGGCGCCGGCTCTCTTAATTGCTTCTACAATGTAGTCGAATCGCCGGATGCCCGAGGTATCGGCGTGGACGTTGGGGTAACGTACAAGCTGGTCGATTACCCTCTGGTGAGCTCGCCAGTCATCGGCGAAGCTGCCCAGGTGCGGAACGATGAAGTTTACGTCGGGAAAGTGAGGAGCAAGCATATCGATGACTTCTGCTCGCCCTACAACATCCGCTAAAAGGGGCATTCTGAAGGCTCTTGCCGCTTCGCAAAGCTCACGAGTGGGCATGGCTTCGAAGCCATGACACTTGATGCCTCGAAAGCCCCATTTGCGGGCGCGCTCTACCATTTGGAAGATCCGGCCGGCATCGCGAGAGGCGTGGACAAAGGCAAACCCGATCAGCCGGCGAGGAAAGCGTGCGACAATGCGGGCGACCTGCCGGTTGGCCTCATCGTAGTTGCTGTGAAAAGGAGCAAAGACGACAGTCTTATCGATTCCCGCTTTTCGCGCGCGGCGCAGATACGGCACGATGGGCGCGTCGGTGTTCCATGGTGCGGTCATGCGGTCGCCCTTCCCCGCATGGCAGTGGCAATCGATGATCATGCGCGATCCACTTTCTGAGGGGCAGTTTGGCGGCGTGCATTTCGCAGCTTTCCCGCGGCCGCCAAATACCAGATCGATGTCTCGATGCCCCGATAGAAGTTTGGCAAATGGAATTTCTCGTTGGGCGCGTGAATGCGATCGTCGGGCAATGCGAAACCCATCAATACAGTTGGAATTCCAAGCCTCTTCTGGAAGATGCTTGCTGCCGGAACAGATCCGCCGGAGCGCAGGAAAGCCGGCTTCGACCCAAAGCCTTTTTGGTATGCGAATACCGCTGCACGCAGGGCAGGATGGTTGCGATTGACGAGGGCCGGATTGGAGACGCCGAGGCTTTTCATCCTGACGCTGACTGTAGAAGGAGCAGCCTGCGCAATGTGGCGGCGGACCAGTTGTTCGACTTCGCGCGGGTTCTGGTCGGGAACCAGACGAATGCTGATTTTTGCCAGGGCTCGCGCTGGAATTACGGTCTTGATTCCGGCGCCCTGGTAGCCGCCAACGATTCCATTCAACGTTAGTGCGGGACGAATTGTTACGCGCTCATAAAGGCTGTAGCCGGCTTCTCCCCACGCGCCGGGAACATCGGCGTCGCGCAGGATGTCCCGGTCTCTCGGCCCTGTCCTCTCCATGTACGCGCGTTCTTCGGCACTCCACTCGCGCACCTTGTCGTAGAAGCCGGGGACGGTAACGCGGCCTTCGGAGTCGTGCAGGCCGGCGATGATTTCGCTTAGCGCCTGCAGCGGATTATGAACTGCGCCACCGAAGTTGCCTGAATGCAGATCGTGATGGGGTCCGCGAACCTCAAGCTCGAAGCGGATGTTTCCTCGCTGGGAATATCCGAGGGCGGGACGTCCTGGGCCGAGCATCCGCGTGTCGGACATCAGCGCGGCATCGGCGCGCAACGCGGATTGATTGCGGTTCACAAACGATTCCAGGCCGGGGCTGCCTCCAAGTTCTTCCCCTCCTTCGAAGATGCACTTCACGTTCACCGGAAGCGCCTGTCGCGTCCTCAAATAGGATTCCATCGCCTTCAGATGCGTGAAGAGTTGGCCTTTGTCGTCGCAGGCGCCGCGGCCATAAAGATTGTTGCCCTTGACTACCGGTTCGAATGGCGGCGTGCGCCACTCCTCTAGGGGCTCCGGGGGCTGGACGTCGTAATGGCCGTATATCAATAGTGTCGGCTTGCCACGCGCGTACTGCCACGCCGCATAGACGATGGGATGGCGACTGGTGGGGACAATTCGGACTTGCTCCAGTCCAATGCGGCGGAGATGAGCCGCCAGCCAGGAGGCGCACCGGCGCAGGTCGCCGGCATGTTTGGGCTGATTGCTCACGCTGGGAAAACGGATGAACTCTTTCAGTTCAGCGACGAAGCGTGGGTGATGCCGGCGAGCGTAGGCAAGAGCACGAAGGGGTTTCATGATGCATGGTGTCTCCGTGGGCATCCGGCGGTAATCGTGAAGTGCTTTTTTCGGTTTGAGTCCATATGGCGAACATTGAGATCTGGGGCTTCCCACCCTTGAATCAAAGGACGACTCAAGGATGGGGCACCCAAGCATTCGTCAACACATCATGCGAATACGCTCTAGTTGATGCTCGCGGCATGGGCGCGGTCCCTGGACCTGCCTTGCCTGGAGTGGCCGTTTGCTTTGGCAGGCGTTGGTTGCGACTGATCCCACGGCAGTACACGCGTCGACGCCGGCCGTTTCGCCAGACCCATGGCCTGCGCGCTGGTGAGCCATTCTTCCGATTGGTCGGCAATCTCGAGCAACAGGGATTCAAACTGCGCTCGCGTGCTTTGCAGGATGTGCGGCTGTGCCAGCCAGCGCAGCACCTCGCGACCTGTGACGCCCATCCGTTGACGCGGCGAGGTGACCAGGCGTTCATTGAAATAGCGGACCAGCACCTCTTCCACCACGTCCCAGGCACTGTCGGCGCCGAACAAACGCTTGACGTCCGGCGCGTTCAGAATCTTGAACGATTCTTCGAGCAACTGCATTACTTCAACCCGGAGTACGTTCAGATGGCCGAACGACAACCACTTCATGTTATTGCGCAAATCCAGACCGGCACGTCTTACGATGGCGACAGAACCAAAGCTGGGATCGTAGGCGCGCTCGCGAATCACGTCGGAGATGCGTTTGTCTCGCCAGAACAACGTGACCTGGTGCACGAAGTGCGAAAACAGCTTCTGGAACTCAGCGTTGGGACGAGCGCCCGCGGGTGCGGAAGCGCTGCCGTAGCCGAAGATCCGCTTGTAGGCGGAGAGACGGTCATTCTGCGTGTAGTGCAACACTTCACGGCGGTCGAACTGGTAGAGAGCGAACGCGCCTGGTCCACCGGAGAGCCGCACCGTGCCGGCCTTGAACAGTTGCTGCAGCTTCTGGACCACGCGGAAGACGCCAATCTTCTCATGCTGCCAGAGGTAATAAATGTCGCCGACAGCCATGATTCGTTCCGACGTGATGGTCTCGTCATAGGCCTCGATTCCCGGAGGAACGCGCGTGGCGCCGAGCTCCGAAGCGGCTTCCGGCCCAATGCCGATGAGTGCCCCGAGACCGTTATCCGGTGGAGGCGGAGTCTTGGCGTCCGATTCCACAACGGACTTCAGCATGTCGTCGATCTGCTTTGTGAGAGCATCGGCGAGCTGCGGATTGGAGATCAGGTCGGCGCCCAGGCGATCTGTCACCTGCTCGCGCAACGCCGCAATGCGGTCATATAAGCCCTGGTTATCCTTATGCAACGCCATGGAAACGCCTCCTCGTGAACAGCGCTCTCAGCCATGGAGCGCTCTGACTTCAATCCCTTTCGTTACGCGGCAGCCTGCGCTGCCTGAATGCCGGCCCCTTCGCCTATTGCTGCCAGGGTTGCGGAACCGGCATGCCCACTTGTTCTGCCAGGGTCAGGAGATAATTCAACTGGTCGCGTAGATCGTCCAGAGAGCGGCGAACTCGCGGCGTCCTGAAGCCGTCTGGCAATTCCAGAATGTTCGCCGGATTGTGCGCGCCCTCGACCATATCGATCAACGTTTGCACTACCGGCTGCACGTTGTTGCGCAAGGCAATGCGGCCGCCTTCCTTGATGAGACGCGGACCTTCGTCCGATACCGTGCCTTCAATTTCCGTCAATACGTCTTCGAGATACATTGACGGAAGCTCATGCCCGGGGAGACCGGGGAAGACAAGCAGCAACTGCTGCCGCTCGTTGGGACCAATGAACACCGAGTCGAGCGCAAACCGGACTTCATTCACGGTCTCGGCGACTACGTTGAATTGCCGCGAGATCAGAATCAGCTGCGTTCCGAGGAATGCCGGCGCGTGGCCCAGAGTCAGCTTGAAGTAGTTGTAGTTGCCAAGCCAGGTGAGCAGCAGGGAAGTCATGTAATCGGAAACGACGCGGAAGTTGGTGATGTTCTGCTCGTCCTCGACCGAGTTTGAAAGCGGGTTGTCATGGTGGTCCCTGCGAAAGTAGATGCCGTAGATCTTGCGGATATCACCTAGCGTGCCGCCAATCAGGTCGGGATCCGTGAGCACTTCGGGAATTGCTTCAGGCCTTAGTTGATGCCGGTCAACTCCGAGCAAAATGGAGAAGTAGGTGTTGACGCGCAGGATGGATGGAGGAACGACGCCGAACTGCTTGACGATTTCAGCGATCTGGCTCTTCGCCATGTCCCGCAGGGCTCTCACAAATTCGGGGTCGGCCCTGGGATCGAGAGGGTACAGGCCATCCAACAGAGGCAGGCACTTTTCCTGAGCGACCTGCGCACGGGTATAGAGGCTCGCCTGGGCTCCGGTGATTCCACCGGCCAGGTCAGTTTGCACGGTGTAGCTCTTGGGGGTCCACTTGGATAGCGTGCGGCCTTCGAGCGCGACCAGCGAGAATGACTGGGTAAGGGCACCCACAAAACCCTTGGCATCGGACGCGTTGGCTTTCCAGCCCAGCACTTCGCCGATGGCTTGCATGGCGACCTGTCCGACCCCGCCCTGGGAGCCGC
>Ga0210388_10000559_pt1 | contig 30178 bp, 32 predicted proteins | sample IncBWC19OmetaG_FD_155485 | JGI IMG/M metagenome (GOLD analysis project Ga0210388, IMG submission 155485) | Forest soil microbial communities from Barre Woods Harvard Forest LTER site, Petersham, Massachusetts, United States - Inc-BW-C-19-O ...
TTGTTTGAATGTTAAGTCAGAGGAGCGCGTGGTGTATAAAAGGCTGAACTCAACGGGCACGTTGATTCAGAAAACAACCATGGAGGTTCCTCACGAGACATTATGTATTACATCGGACTGGATGTTCACAAGAAGACGATCAGCTACTGCGTAAAGGATGCGAGCGGTCAGGTCCACCGGGAAGGCACGATCGGAGCAAACCGGAATGAACTGGACTGGTGGACGAAGACACTCCCGCAACCGTGGACGGTGGCAATGGAAGCGACGATCTTCACGGGCTGGATTTACGATCATCTGCTCCCTCATGCGGCGCAGGTGAAAGTCGCGCACCCGGTAATGCTGCGTGCCATCGCACTGGCTAAGAAGAAAAATGATCGGATCGATGCCGGCAAGATCGCCGATTGCCTGCGCTGCGACTTTCTGCCGGAATGCCACATGGCTTCCACCGCGATACGGGACCGGCGCCGCAGCTTGCGCTACCGACACCTGCTCGTGCGGCAGATGGTGCAGATGAAGAACCGGATCTCAGGGTTGCTGCTGGAAACCGGAGTGAGCCACAACAAGAAGCGACTGCACAAGGTAGGGTACTTCCGAGAACTGATTTCAAACAACGAAGAGGTCCCGGAAAGCATCCAGCCGTTGCTGCGGCTGAGCCGAGAAACGGTTGTACGGTGCCAGAAGACGGAGTACGCTCTGGTGAGTTCTCTCCAGCGTGATCCACTGCTGGCCGAGAGGATCAAGCGCCTCAGGACGGTTCCCGGCGTAGGCCCGATCACTGCCCTCACCTGGGCATTGGAGATCGGGGACGTGGCGCGCTTCCGGTCGATCAAGCAAGCCATCAGCTATTGCGGACTGTGCGGGGACGAGAAAAGTTCCGCAGATAAGATCCTGCGCACACCGCTCTCCAAACAACGTAACAAGCATATACAGCACGTACTGGTCGAAGCCGCGAAACTAGCGCCGAGACTGAGCCCCGAGCTGGCCCTGGTCCATGAACGAGAACGGCAGAAGGGTAATGCGAATCGCGCGACCCTGGCGGTGGCCCGGAAGATGGTTGTCTACCTACTAGCCGTGGATCGCCGGGAACGGGACTTCGTGCCACCAGAAGAACGGAACACGGCGGTGGCTTAGAAACGCTGGGCGGTAGGAAAAGATATCAGGATTACACGACGCGCAGGCTGCCAGGTCCCGCAAGTGGCCGACTGAGCGACGGAGATCAAACTCCGGAGGGCTCCCTTCGAATTGTTTCGGGACTGGCAGCGGACACAAACTCAATCTTCTGTGAAGGCTCCACGGGGCCGGAGACAGCAAATGGATGTCTGGTTCTGCGAAGGCAGGAACCACCGCCGAGAGGCACAAGTTGCGCGCCACGGTTCTGAAGATATCGTTTTGCGCGCTCCTCCGTAGCGCGCGTCAGGAGAACTGTTTTTCTCTTGACAAATGACTTACATGGACGTCGGCCACTCGGAGAATCCCCCTGGACCAGGATCGGAGGCTCCGACAGACCCCGCCTATGGTGTCGCGTGCTCACATCCCCATCAGCAACCTCGCGGCGAGCGTCGCGGGCATGCCGGCCAGGACGATCTTCTCCGCCGTGGGGCCGACGTTGTAGGGAACGCGTACAAACTCGACCCGTCGCTCTTCGGACGAGTACAAAGCATAGGCCGCCCGCCAGTTGCCATCCCTCGGCTGGCCCACCGACCCAGGATTCACGAGGTAGAAGCGTCCCTCTGGCTGAATCTCCAATGCACATCCCGGATCAATCGGCGTCACGCTACCCATCGTCGCTACGAATCCCCCTTGCAGATGGGTGTGCCCAAAGAACGTCAGAGGCGTTGTCAGACACGCCAGCACCGGTGCAACATCGCCGGCATCGACGAGATATTTATCCTCATCAAGCGGCGATCCGTGCACCATCGTGAAGTCGTCGTGTGCCAGCGGCCCTGTGCGCATCTGTGAAAGATAGTCCAGATTTTCGGCGCTGAGAGCATGGCGCGTCCATAGCAACCCGTCGCGGGCTTCCTTGCGGTAAGAGTCGAGCGGAGAATCGTCGCTCACCTCTCGATCGTGGTTGCCTCGAATGATCGCGGCCGCGTTTGCTCGCGCCCAGTCGACGGCGAAGTTGGGGTCGGCGCCGTATCCCACCAAGTCGCCCAAACAGAGAATGCGGTCGTAGCGGCCCTGTGCGTTTGCGAGCACGGCTTCCAGAGCTTCGCGGTTTCCGTGAATATCGCTAAGAATCAGGTATGGCATTTTCGGCTTGACCTCGTCCTTTCAGAGACTTCGGCAGAATCCGCCGATTTCCATATGTTCATCCGGGCTGTCTCAAATCCCTCCGACCGAATGATATGAGTGAGCAGATTTCCAAACTGGAGCCGCACCGCACGATGTATCTGCGCGGCTTCGACCGCCGCGGATGCGCTGCGTCCTTGAACAACGCATCGTCCTCGGGCTTCACAGTCAGCGGCGTCTTCAGCGATCAGGCCGATTTCACGGTCCTGGTGCTGTTCGATGCCGACGACCAGTTCGGTCATCTCTTCACCACCAAATACCTCCCCGATTTCTCGCTCACCGGCGTCACGCTCGACTTCGATCTCGCGATCACCAACGCGCAGAACCCCGCCAGCCGCAAGTTCCAATCGGTTCCCTGGGGTGCGCTCAGCTACATCACGAAATCGGAAACGCCCGGCACCATCTCGCTCCAGCCCATGGCGACATCCGCCACCGGCATGGCGGCGGCTTCGCAGACGTTCACGGTCAACGGCACACCCGCGCTGTACGACCGCGTGCAGCTCGTCTACTTGAGCAACCTCGTTTACGACTACCTGGTCTCAACCGCGCTGTCGTCCGGTCCGTCGACGGTGACCTTCGCGTTCTTTAATTACCTCGGGACCGGCTACAACCACACCATCACCATCGGGTCCAACACGTACTCGCACATCCAGCTTTCAACCGACGGCTCCGGCGACATCGCCATCGCGCTCGCAGCCGCGGTCAACGCAGCAAACGATCCCAACGCGACCGCTTCCGTGAGCGCCAACAACGTGATCCTCACGGCGCGGTTGAACAGCGGCGGGAGCGTTAGCTGTTCCGCGTCCGATGGCAACGGCCCCGGTGCGCTCATCGAGTCGCAGAGAGCCTGCCCGTTCATCGCCGCGCAACTGGCGTCGCAGATCAACGGGACAAACTGGGCCAGCATCAATCCGACAATTGCGCTGATGGCGACGGTGAGCGGCGCAAGCTTCACCGTCTACGCCGCTCGGTACGGGACGGTAAACACCTCGGGCACCGCGGTATCGTTCGCCTCAGGGCAGAACTTTGTAGGGTCGCAAGCTGGCGATCCCATCCTTATTAATGGAGTGCAGTACGCCATCGCGTCGGTGACATCGCCGACATCGGCTACCCTGGTGACCTCTGCTGGCACGCAGGCGGGCGTCAACTACCTCGCACCAGGAGGCGGCCGCGACGGCAACTCCATCGAACTGCTGGAGATGCACAAGACCTCGACCGCGTACCTGACGCCAGCGGGTGCATCGAAGCTCACCGGCGGCGCGGACCCGTCGTCCGTCCATTTCCACATCGACTTCACAGCGAGCGGAATCGATTCGCTGCGCCAGGCGTGGCTCACCTTCGCGCTCGCTCTGAATTACGATTCCGGGTCCGTCAACCCCGCGCTGGTCGCCTACCAGCCGAGCACCTGGAGCGCGGTGTTCTCGAACTGGACCTTAGCTGATCCCAACGGCGTTTTGCCGCTGAAGATCGCAGGGCCGGGCAGTGTGACGGTCGGCAGCAGCGACTTCTGGGCGAGCTTCATCGGCACAGGCTGGAGCCAGCAGGTGGGCTTCTACTTCCGCGGCTTCGGGCAACAATCCGCGAACGCGACCGACCGCGTGACCGTCAGCTACTCGTGCCAGTACCCGCACAACCTGTACGTCGGAACTTCGCTCTCGTCAGCAAGCGGCCAGTTGACCACCACACTTGACGGCGTGGTACAGCCGACGATCGACACCTACGCCGACACCACGTCACCGATTTCCGCGCGTCGCCTCATCGCCTCGAGCGTCGCGCCCGGCACCCACGTCGTGGTCCTGACCGTATCCAGCACTCACAACTCCTTCTCCACCGGTACCAGTTGCTTCTTCGATTACCTGCAAGCTGCCGTCCTGTCGGACGTGCAGTTGCCCGCGACGAGCTACGCGAACGTCAACTGCGCTTGCGATTTCGACACCGCCCAGACATACGCCATCGCGCCTGCGCGCGCCTTCTGGATGCTGAGCAAGGCCGGATTCGCCGGCGATATCGACTTTTATTCCGGCGTCTTCTTCGCAGTGAAACGCGTGCGCTCGGGCGGCAGTTTCCACCTGGCCACCGTCACGATTTCCGCAGGGTCGAGCGGCTTCAATCTCGGATCGCTGTTCGGCGACGGCGACGCGATGTTCCTGCAAGTAGGTGGGAATAGTTACGGTGATGGCCTCGGCACCGCGTTCGGGGCAGCGGTCTATCCAACCGATACCGTGGACACGCTCGCACAGCGATTCGTCAACGCGATCAACACGTTGTTCGTCGGGATCTCGGCGGCGAAAACCGGGACGGGCCAGTTGACGATCACGACGCTCAGTCCCGTGGCCGGATTCACGCTGTTCTCAAGCTACGCGGCGGGGACAGGCGCGAACGGCGCGAATCCGTCAACCGGATCGATCGCCGCTAGCGGCGACATCAAGGCAGGTAACGAAGGCGTCTGGCAGGTGGACGCGTCACAATCGCAGCCGCTCAACCGGGCGTTCACGGATTATCTGGCAGACTTCTGCGCGCAGGTCCAAGCTGCGTGCCAGACGATGACTGTCGCGTTCTCGCAGGAACTGCTCGCGCCGCCGGATGTAAACACCGCCGCGGGCGCGTGGGCGCAACGGTTCGCGAACGGCAACCAGGTCCTGACTGATACCGGCTTCGGAAGCTGGGGCGCTGGATTCGTCGAGGCGGTCACCGGCTCCAGCCCGATCACAATCCAGCAAACCGGCCACGGCTATACCACCGGGAACACGGTTCACATTTCCAGCTCAATCCAATCCGGCGTCTGGGCGATCAGGGGGCGCGCTTCCCCAGTCGGCGGGTATAGCGGCGCATGTCTCGCGCTGGCCTGAATTTCGATCGAAGCTTCTGGTGATCGCATGGTCGTGTCGATTTCGACACCCACAACGATCTCCGTCTGGCGGTCGATTCGCTGTCTGGTGGGCTTCTGGAAACTATATACGCGGATGGTTTGAAAAGTGTCCGGTCAGTTGTCACGCCAGAAGTTCATGCTTGCGGGAGGGAATGCCGACTTTGGAGGTCTGAACGGACCACAATTGCGGCTTTCCGTAAAGGATTGAAACGATTTCCAGGTTCGTCTCACGATTCAAGGAGGGCTTCTATCCTGGAGTGGGGAAGTCTCGGCCAGATCCGGGTGCAAAATTACGACAGTGCCCTCCGATAGGGAGGCCCTTAGCGTGCCCGATCACTACAGTCCGAGGCTATTCCTTAAGCAAATACCCAAGATGCAGTTGAAGGAGTTCTTCACCAAGCGCGAGGAACTTACCAATCTAGACTGGGATGCGTTGACCGAAGGCGACGTCGATCCGATCCTGACGGCGTGGCACCACTTGCCTTTACTGCGTCAGGCTAGGCTCGCGTCGGCGCACTAGAGCTCGGTTGATGCGCACGGATTCTCACGCTTGGAACGCCCGCTCGACTGTCGCGCTCCGCCGAATTCGGCCCGCCGGAGTTCGCGCACACGATTCGCAGCGCGCTCCGAGCGGGCGCGAATGGCGCGGGGATGCGACGATCGGGGCAAAGCTGGACTACGTTTAGCTGACCCTTAAACAGGTTATGGATGGATCGCGAAATCAATCACTTCGAGGCAGCAAGTTCCTTAAGCCGGACTGCGATCGCAGTCAAAATCGGGCCAATTGCATCAACCATCTGCATAAATAGCCGACTAGGTTCTGCCAGTTCCTGTCCGTGCTTTTCTCCAAACGTTTCGAGGCATAGAATGTGTGGCCATGCGAACGCCGTCAGCCATATCTGAAGGGCGCTGAGCACGCCCGCATCTGAAATGCGTAACATCGCGAATTCGTCGCGCCCGGGCGGGGCGAACCCGCCGACGACTTCAAAGTGCATCGCGTCACTGACATGCCCGTGAACGCCGAATTCAGAACATAGATCATACGCCTTCCGGGCCATCGCTCCTGCAGCGGTTCCATCATCGAAGCGGAATAGCCTACGGTATTCGCCGCGCCGTGCGGGATCACGCCGCTTCAACCACAACTCAAGACGCTCATCATGGTCCTGAATCACGGCCACGTCCCTCCCCAGTTCCATTGCGAGTCGGATCAACGCTAAGCCCGCATCAGTATTGCCGCTGACAATTAGGAGAAGAGACTGCTGTTGGTAACCGAGTAGAGTCTGCCACATCATCCAGCGATGCGTCTCCGTGACTGTTAAACCGCGAATCAGGGAGATCGAACCGACAATGAGGTGACCGACATTCAGCGCCGCGCTTAGGACTACGTCTAGATCCGGATAGTCCTCGCGAAACTGTGTCAACCGCTCGTGTTGTGTGTCGCAAAGCCTTGCGAAGGAATTCGGCTCATCTCCATCAGCGTAGGCATCATTCACTCGCATATTCTTTGGAACCGTGACATCGACATCGTACCGCGTGGCAACCTAGGTCGTATTCGAGGTCTACTGGCAAGTGCGCGGATCGCGGGAACCTACGGCCAGGACGCCATACGGAGTGGATGAAAAATCCATCCGGTACGAGTCATCGTGATTCCGTAGCCGCTTGGGCGCTCTTCGCCGGATTTGACCGATGACGCGAGGGATGGGCCGACCCGCCGTTCCGCAACGCCGCGCAACGCGCCGTCCCATACAACAGCGGTCGCGCGCGCCGGTGTTTCCGAATCCTCATACGCGAGGAGCATCGGCCTGACCATTGAGCTCGCCGACATCACGGAAGAAGAACTGATCAAGGTAGAGCGCCAGGAGCGCTCAAAGAGCTGGGACGGCGGCACTCGATAACAGACCCATTGCTGTTTCCCGCCGCCATTCTGACGCGGGCGTATGCCACCCCGTTGTACTACAATTCCTTGCTTGGATGACACAATACTGGAACCCCGACCTCCTGGACTTGAATGACTCCCTGAATCGGGAGATCTGGGAGCGCTCGCCCGGAGTGCAATCCGCTGAGATTGGCTTGCCCACGCAGTACGGGGCACAACAGGCAATGGCTGACACACATGAGGTGTTGGCGTGGCCACCCGACATGGTAGGAAAGTCGTGCAGCACCTCGGCCGGACTTCTGGTATGCGGATCAGCTTATGCAGGCTTCATCAGTCCGTTCTCAGACCGTAACGGTCACTCGATGACTGTGAAGGAGTACCAGCAAGCAACTGCGGCTGTGTTTCAGCCGATCTTTCTTGACAAAGTGGTTCGCAATGCTGACCGACATTATGGAGTAATCGAAAACCTGCTCAAGGAAATCCGACCTCTCGACCAAGCGGTCGTGTTTGACCTGTGCCGAGCTAGCTTCGTTGAAAAAGGACGCCGGGACGGCATCAGTTTCGACAAGAGCGGTGACAAGGTTGTAGTGGCGAGGGAGGCACGGCCGATATTCGAAAAATATGTCGAGTCCCCAACGCCCGCGTCTTGGTTGTGGGGTCGCCTTTCAGGCGGGTTTGGGCGGCATATACTCGCCCTCGGCAGCATCGCCGAGCATGGTTTGTTGCGCCTATTTGCCCGGCGAGGTATGAACCTCTATGTAGGCGATACTGGCCCAATTCAGTTCGAACCGGAGGACGCCCGATGTACCTTCGGAGAATGGGTTCGATATTACAGCGCCGATTTAATGTCGATAGGTGCAAAGAGACCTCAACATTGGTTCCGCCGCCGACTCACCCTAAGGTTTTGGCTAGATGAGAGTACTTGGTGGACGATCCGGAATCCCCAGAACCCCGAGGATTGCTGGTTCCTCTTGCCTACGTTCCATCCGGCGTCTCAGTCAAGCGCGAACATTGAATCTACGCGCGCCGTGTTGCAACAAATGCTGAAACGCAGCTGAGCTTCCGTTTTGTCCGGCGGCGGTAGAACATGCCACCATAACCCTCCTTATGTGACGTTCGCGGTCGTCACATTCATCGCTCGGAGGTCGATGGAAGGCAAGCTAATTCGCGATTAGAGGTAGGCGTGGGAAATTGTCGGTGCGAACTCCTTTTTAAAGGGCGACAAAATGATCGGCAGCATCTCGCTAATGCTGGTGACAGCTCCGAATCCGCATATCGGCTATGAGAAAGAGTCCCAGATCTCGCTTAAGGCGTATCGGGAGGACCTGACGCTTCGCGAATCTGCGGTCCAGTTGGGTTTCCTGACGGCGAAGCAGTTCGACGACTGGGTCCGACCGGAGGACATGACGCATCCGCTGAAACTTTAAAAAACCAACGCTTAAAAGGTGCGCAAATGAACTTGCGGGAAGAAGGCATCAATCCCAGCGAAGTCGTGGCGAAGGGCGCTGTGCTGGCTGTATCGTGCGTGATTACATACGCGGTAAGTACAAACCTGCTCAGCGCCATCCACTCCATATCGAGGGACACGACCTGCTTGGAGGGATGTGGGCCGTGGTCGCAACAATATTCGTTTATCGAAATGGCCAGAAGGAGAGTGTGCAATCCGCTCTTTCACGCATGGCCGCTACATTGATCAGCTTTGTTCTGTGTCTGATCTACCTGGTTTTTCTCCCATTTCATCTGTGGGGCATGGCGGCGCTGACGGAATCGGGACCGTTGCTATCACTCTGGCAGGTCGGCCAGACGACACCATCACGACGGGAATCACGATTGCCGTTGTAATGGTAGTCGCCGCGATCAATCCGCATAATGCGTGGCAGCAACCCATTTTGCGGCTGGTCGATACCGCGGTTGGAATTGCGGTGGGCGTCGGGCTGTCTGGATCACCAATAGTCTGGTGCGACCGCGGGCGGCGTAGCGACCTCGTCACCCGCGGTTGGCGGCCTTGGCAATAAGGTCGGCCACTTGTACGGGGTGGGCAACCGGAGACGCGTGGCTCGAACGCACTTCGACTGTTGTTGCACCCATTCGCTTCGCCATAAAACGCTCCAGGTCCGGATTCACCAGGCGATCCTCTGTTGAAACGAGAAACCAAGAGGGCTTAGCCTTCCACGCTGGGATACCCACCTGTGTTCCGAAACACTTCTTGGCGACCGGCTTCTGAACTGCAGCCAGTATGCGAGCCTGTGCGGGATCGACATCATGCACAAATGCCTCGTGAAACTTCGCCCGCTGGATCCACAGAAACCCCTCCTCATCTAGCCTTATCGCCGATATGCCGGAGGGTGGCGCGAAGCGTTTGACCACATCATCATGGGACTCGCCTTCCGCCGGACCGTACGAAGATATGTAGACCAAGCCGGTCACGTTCGGTACGTTGCCCGCCTCGGTGATCACGAATCCGGCATAGGAGTGGCCTACTAAGATAGTCGGTTGAGTTTGCTGCTCTAATAGTCTGCGAGTGGTCGCTACGTCGTCGGCCAGGGATGTGAGCGGGTTTTGAACCGCAGTAACGGTGAAGCCCTTGCGTTCGAGAAGCGGAATCACCTTACTCCAGCTCGACCCATCGGCAAATGCTCCGTGTACCAATACTATGTTCGTGGCTCCGGAACGTTGCTGACCCGGAATACTTCGCGAGAGCGACGCACCGGCCGCTACCGCAATCGCGCTCCTCCCGAAAGCTCGTCGGCCCATGCCCGCGCCTGGCGCTGTGTAGTCTGCTCTTTGATCCATATCCGTCGGCGCCTTAACGAAAAAGACGTTCACCATCTCCGGGTCGGACAGATAAGTGTCGATGGTGCAGATTCTGTCGCCACGAAGCCGGCAAACCGTGGCCAAATGTTCGTCAAGAATCTTGCCCTCGTGCGTCGCGGTGCTGTGGAGAAATAGCGCCACGCCCTCGAACCCGAAAAGGATGTGCTTTAGATCGAAAGTCAATCCGTAACTCACGATAATTCGGGATCGCTCAATCACCGCATCGATGCCACGAGCTTCGCCAGAAATACGGCTATGTCCGGGTAGAGTCCAGACAATGTCGGACGTCATGAGTTTCCGCAACACAGACCAGTCGTGGGTGCGCATGCCGAGAAGAAAGGTTTCGGCGATTTGTTGTTTGTTGTCGTTATCAGACACTTGTAATTTCCTTTGGGCGTGATTCAGGCAGCGCGCAGCAGCCCAATTCCTAAAGTCAATACCGACATCGCTAGCAAGACTGCCCCGAAATATATCAGCGAAACGGCACGGTTCGGTACGATCGCGTGCGGCGATGCCATCGAGAGAAAGAATCCTAACGGCACGAAAATCGCTGCGGCCGGGATCCCTAGCCTCACCAGCCAAATGAGCGCCAATGGCAGTGCCGCCGAGTCTAATAGGGTTTGGCAAATGAGTGAGAGGAGCACGAAAACGCCTGCGTGTGCATGTCCCGCACGAAAGAAATTTTGTCGGAGAGGATTGTCCATGTATCCGCTGTTGTGGGCCATTAGGGATCTGAGAAGGAAATAACCGCCGTATTGAATGGAGGGAACCGCAATGAGCGTGATACCGGCGATTGTTTTAGTTTCTGGACTCATGGCCGTTCTGGTCCAATGCAAATCGCGTTCCATTTCCCCGGCCCTTCCGCCACAACCAATTGCAGCGAGAGCCCTGTCCGGCGGTGGCCACAAGGTCGGTGGATGTTGACGCCCAGTGTTGTCGCGCGGCCTACGGGCTTCGCCGGAAACTCTTGCGCGTCTGTGGCTAAGCCCAAAGCCGGTTGCGGACCGCGAAATGCATCCTTACGGTCATGCGTGTGATCATGCTTCCGGTTCTTCTCACCTTATTAGTGCTGATGTCGACTGATTGGGCTTGCGCGCAAAAGAATGACTCTATTTCGCAGGTCCCTTCGTCGAATTCTCAGAGGCAGACGTTGCGCGACAAATGGACGGCTTACGCAGTGGGCACCTTCGGTCCGCGAGTGTTGTTCGAGCCGATTTTTCCAGCGACGTATTGGATGGCATCCCCGCCGGACCACTATCCGCGCGAATGGCGGCAAGGGGCGCAGGGTTTCGCTCGCAACTACGCCGCCGAGTTGGCGAGCCAAGTGGCCTTCAAAACTGCACGGGCAGGCGCAGGCGCCCTACTTCACGAAGATCTTCGATGTCATCGGGCGGTCGCCCGGAATCCGCTGCTTCGCACGGGGCATGCGCTGGCCTATGGATTTGTCGATCGGTCGGACAGTGGGCGTCCACGGATCGCGCTGGCGAACTTTGTTGGCGTGGGCGCGGCGGGATACTCCGGGCGCCTCTACCTGCCCGCCGGATTTAACGATGTGAGCCACGCGGACACTCGACTAGCGATCCGTTTCGGATTGCTCGAAGTAAATCACGTCTTGGCGGAGTTTGCCCCGGAATTCGAGCACCTCGGTGAGAAGGTGCATCTCAAGTACCGTCGTCTGATTCCTGAGTGGTGGACGTCGGCCAACAAATAGGAGATCGGCATGAATCACATTTGCCTCGATCGCCGCAAACTTCTTTCCCGCCTCTCAGCGATGACGGCGGCGGGATTCGTCGAAGGCGCTTTGGCGGCGCCAGTACTGGCGGGCAGCAGAGAGCTGGGATACCTTGCCGTTCAGGCCCCGGCGGCTGAGGGGGTGTGGGGCGATCTCAAAATCGAGGGCGCGATTCCGAAGGAGCTCAACGGCAATCTTTATCGTGTCGCGCCGGGAAAGAAGTCGACGTTTGGCGTACCGCTGCGCCATTTCTTCGATGGCGACGCTTTCGTGACCATGTACCGACTTCGCGATGGAAAGGCAACGGTCAGGGGCCGCTTCATTGCAACGCCGGAGAGGTGCGCGGAACTGATCCAGTCGCGGATGCTATTCAATGAGTTCGGCACCCTCGCCCCTTCCCCGGGCCAGGGTGGAAAGAACCAGCCAAGCATTAATATTATTCACTGGGATGGCCATCTGCTGGCCCTTTCTGAGGGCGGCCATCCGAGTGCGCTTGATCCCGAAACGCTCGTTTTCGAGCGCCACTGGGATTTTCACAGTACGCTTCCGGCTGATGTTACTTTTACGGCACATCCGAAAATCGATCCTGAAACCGGCGTTGGCTACGCTTATGGCACGCACAAGGGACATGACCTGGCATTGATCGTTTACCGAATGGAACTCGATGGCCGACTGACGCAAATCGCTTCGATTACCCAGCCGAGCTATTTCATGATCCATGACATGTTACTGGGCCGCGAACATATCGCCTTCGTCGTTCCTCCAGTCCATTACGATCTGCCGTCGCTATTCTCCGGCAGCGTTGCTCCGGCGGACGCGATTCGTTATTTGGCGAATGAGCCAACTCGCTTGATCGTTCTCCGCAAGGATGGAACAACGGCGCCTCTGATCCTTGAGCAGCCAGCATGCATGGTCTTTCATCATGGCAACCTGGCTGAGGCGAACGGAGTCATCACTACCGACAGTCTGTTAACGCCCGACGACTCAATTCTCCATTACATCTCAGAATTCTCGACCGCCCACCCCATTAAGCCGCAGCCGAATCAGCTTACTCGTGTGACCATCGACGTCGCCGGGAGTAGAATTGCAAAGCGGGAGATTCTCGGGGAGGCGCAGGAGTATCCGAGATTCGACACGCGAAGGAACGGGCGCAATATCCGCTATCTGTACACACTCGGCAATGAGGAAACGTTCGCAATGCGAACACTGTTTCGCCACGATTTCGCAACGGGACAAATCAACCGGATGGATGCGGAACCGGGGCATGCGCTCGAAGAGGCGATTTTCGTGCCCCGACCGGGGAAGTCTATGGAGGAAGAGGGTTGGCTTCTGCACCAGGGATACAGCGCTCCGCGCGACGAGAGTTATCTCGCCGCGATGCTTCGACGCTCGAACGAGCAGCTCGTGTCTGGACTGGTCGGCATTTACCCCTGGGCCTGCACGGCAACTTTTATTTTGCGAGTTAGCCCTACCGGAAAGCCCGCCATTCTGCGATCATCTGAAGTAATCGTCCTATGCCTGCGGCACCGATTCGAATTCTCAGCGTCGAGGATCACCCCGTATTCCGGCAAGGTCTCTCGACGATCATCGGCTCCCAACCGGACATGCTGCTGGTGGCGCAGGCTGTCACGTCCGCGCAAGCCGTTAAAGAATTCAGGACCCATCGTCCCGATGTCACACTGATGGATTTGCGTCTGCCCGGAACCAATGGCACGGACTGCATGATCGCGATTCGCGGGGAATTTCCGCAAGCGCGCGTGATCATTCTTACCACTTCGGACGGCGATGCAGAGATTCAACGGGCCCTGCGTGCGGGAGCGTCCGCATATTTGTTAAAAAGTGCTCCATCCGAAGAACTGCTGGCGGCAATTCGCTCGGTGCACGCCGGCAATCGCCACGTGCCGGCTGAAGTCGCGTCGCGGCTCGCCGAACACCTGGGCGACGAAGCGTTAAGCGTTCGCGAACTCGAAGTCCTGCGATGCATCCGGGATGGTTTCAAGAACAAGGAGATCGCCGCACAGCTTAACATCTCCGAGACTACGGTCAATTTTCACATCAAAAACCTCGTCGGCAAACTTCAGGCGAACGACCGCACTCACGCGGTCACCATCGCGATCCGACGTGGAATTCTCGAACTTTAACATCAATCGTCGCGAAGCCTGCCTGTAGAAAAATGCAGGCGAACGCCTGTGCCTTTCGAGGTGGGGAATTTCGCAATTCCGAACTACTCTTAGTCATCAGGTTGTGGCGACGGACCGGCAACCATGCAACTTTGCTACTGGTTCAACCCAACCGGGCGGCTGGTTTTCTTTTCTATCCAACGGACGAGGTGCATATGGCTGCGACACAAATTCACATGATGGATCCCGAGGCGATCTCAATGAAAAGTAACCTTATTGGCTCTGATAAGGGGCTTCGCGAAGTTTGGGACTCCGTCAGTATTGTCGCGCCCACAGACTCCGCTGTCCTCATTCAGGGGGAGACAGGTACAGGAAAAGAACTAATCGCGAGGGCCATCCACGAAGAAAGCCTCCGGAGAAGAGGACCTTACGTCAAGATTAACTGCGCGGCCATTCCTGCCGGGTTACTCGAGAGTGAACTGTTCGGGCACGAGCGCGGAGCTTTTACCGGCGCGGTGGCGCAGACGATCGGCCGCTTTCAGTTAGCCCACTCCGGCACGTTGTTCCTCGATGAGATCGGCGAATTGCCGCTTGAACTCCAACCCAAGCTGCTTCGAGCCCTCCAGGAGCAGGAATTCGAGCGGTTGGGCAGCACGCGAACACTTAGAGTGGATGTTCGCATTGTCGCGGCCACGAATCAGGATCTGGCACATATGGTCGCTGAGCGCCGCTTTCGAAGCGATCTGTTTTATCGGTTGAATGTGTTTCCGATCTCGCTTCCCCCGTTGCGCGCGCGTAGAGACGATATCGCGCTTCTGGTCTACCACTTTGTTCGACGGTTCTCGCGGCTCATGAACAAAGACGTGGAGCACGTTACCGAAGACACTTTGGCGGCACTGCGGCGCTATGAATGGCCCGGTAACATTCGCGAGCTCCAGAACGTGATCGAGCGCGCAATGATCCGTTGCTGCGGGTCAGTGCTCTCGATCAATCCGGAAGACCTCAAGTGCGCATCGGCTAATCGAGCTTGTGAGCCGGTGTGCACTCTCGCGGAGGCAGAGAAAGCGCATATTGTTGAAACGCTTCGCAGGGTCGGATGGGTTGTTGGCGGACGCACCGGCGCGGCTGCGCGACTCGGGCTGCCTCGCACAACGTTACTTCATCGCATGCAAAAGCTCGGCATAGTTCCCCAGTCGAATGTCCCCGTGGAACCCGGCCGGGAGATGCACGGCCGAACCGAGTCTGCCTGGCTCGGCGCACGCGCCTAAGTATGAGTTACCCAGAAAGGAGTCCGCGAATGAACGTGCAGCCAATTACGGGCATTGTGAAAGCTGACGGAGAGGCGCCACGATTCCATCGAGGGGATCGCGTCACAATCTCCGTTCGCTTCCCGATAGGCCACTACCGCGTCCCCCTCTACATTCGTGGGAAAACTGCCGTGGTCGAAGCGGTGATCGAGCCGTCTGCCGTGAACAACGAAGAAGAAGGATTCAGTCGGAACGCCGGAATGAAGCGCCATTACTACCGCCTGGCGATACCGTTGGCCGATTTGTGGCCCGGCTATTCCGGGTCACCGAATGACGGCTTGCGTATTGAGGTTTCTGAAAACTGGCTCGAAAGGAAATAGTATGCACCCTCACGATCACACCCCAATCGTGGCGCCGGAAAACGCTCCGGGCTACTACGAGGTCATGGAGACAGCAGTCCGCGAATTGCTGATCGAGAAACATTTCATCGGACCGGACGAGATTCGTCGGCAGATCGAAGTGCTCGATTCGCGCACACCCGCGCTGGGCGCGAAGGTGGTTGCGAAAGCGTGGCTCGATCCGGAGTTCCGGGCGCGCCTTCTCGAAAACGGCCGCAAGGCCTGCGAAGAATTGGGAATCACGTTCTACGACGACACCCAACTTATCGTGCTTGAAAACACGGACAAGATTCATAACCTGATCGTGTGCACGCTGTGCTCATGCTATCCGAGGCCGGTGCTGGGCTTACCGCCGGATTGGTACAAGCTGAAACCTTATCGGGCGCGGGCGGTGAAAGAACCTCGCAAGGTCCTCGCCGAATTCGGGACGCCGATCGACGACAATGTCGAGATTCGCGTCAGCGATTCGACGTCCGCGGTTCGGTACCTGGTGCTTCCGCAAAGGCCGCCCGGTACGGAAATGTTCACTGAAGAGGAATTGGGGTCGCTGGTCACGCGCGATGCCATGATCGGGGTCACAAAAGTCAGTACCGAAAGGAGGAACGTTCAATGAATGCGTCTCAGAATCTGATTCAGCGCCTTCCGACCGAATTGGGAGGACTGCCGGCCGGTCCCATCGAACGGGTCGAACATCAGCTCCTGCCGTGGGAGAAGCGATGCCACGCGCTGGCTGATGTGCTTGACTACCACAAGCTCATTAACACGGAGGAGAAACGCTGCGGCGTGGAAGCCCTGGGCGGGGAAATCGTCGGAGCGCTTTCCTACTATGAGCGCTGGATCGTCGCGTTCGCGAATATTCTCTTTCGCAAGCAACTTCTGACACCCGAGGAACTAGCGTTGAGGATGGACGAGGTCGCTGCGCGACATGCGCGAGAGGAGAACGCCTGATGCCGTTCGTCAACATCAAACTCGTCGAGGGAGTGTTTTCAGAAGAGCAGAAGCACGAGATGGCGGCGGCCATTACGGAAGTCATGGTTCGCTTCGAAGGCTCCGAAGCCTTTCGCGAAGTGGTGTGGGTTTTAATTGAGGAACTGCATCGCGATGGCTGGCACATCGGCGGGCGCCCATTCGAGGGTCCGGCATCGTTGATGGGAACGCTCGGCCGATCCAAATCGATTTTCGAATCCATCAGCGGCACGCCGAAGACGCGGCCGGAATTTGCCGCTGCGCTTCCCGCGAAGAAGGCGCCATGACCTGGCCCTCTGCGCTTTTGGCGTGCACGGCGCTTGGCTTGCAACATGGAATCGACGTCGATCACGTCGCGGCGATTTCAGACGTAACCAGCATGCAAGGGACGCCGAGCGAGTCCATTCGCTCCGGGCTGTTCTACGCCGCCGGCCACGCGGCCACGGTGGGATTGCTGGGAATTGCGCTCATCCTGTTTAAGACTTCGGTGCCGGACGCAGTCTCGACCGGGATGGAAAAGGTGATTGGGTTCACGCTGGTCGCCCTGGGAGTCTACATCCTCAGCGCCATATTCAGGGGCCAGCAGCGAGCGCAGGCCATGCTCGCGCTCTTTCAGATGTTACGGCGCCCGCGCACGAACAAGAACGCCGCTCTGAGTTATGGGCCTGGATCTTCTGTTAGCCTGGGCATCCTACACGGCGTCGGAGCGGAAACGCCGACGCAGCTTTCCGTACTGTTGATCGCGGCGAACCTGGGCGGCCTCGCGGGCGGGATCGCGGCACTCTCGTTCTTTGCCGTCGGGATGTTCGCTTCCAACATGTTGCTGACGACGGCGGCGACTGCGGCATTCGTGGCGTCCCGGATCAAGCCTGGCGTATTTCGCTGGCTGGGCGTGTTGACAGCCGGGTACAGCCTCTGGATCGGCGTGAGAATGATGATCGGATAAGCGCTTATGAACACCGAATACTCGCTGCAAACAAAACGGCTGGTGATTGGTCACGTAATGGTATGTTCAGGCTGCTGCTGCGGTGCGGTGAGCCGCGGAAAGCCGGAGGTGCCGGTCGAGTGGTTGAAGCGTGAATGGCGGAGCCGAGGGCTGCTGAGAAACATTCAGCTCAGTATCAGTTGCTGCTTAGGCCCGTGCGACTTGACGAATGTCGTGAAGGTCGCGGGTCCGGCGAATGAGGTGTGGCTCGGAAATCTTCACCGCTTCGATCAGTACGCGAGTCTGGTCGAATGGGCGGCGGAGAGCAAGGCCGCCGGCGCGCTGAAGCCGCTGCCGGAGAGTTTCACATCGCACCGATTCGATCCTTTTTCGAAGAGAGCGGATGCCGGAGCGGCAAAGTAGCAGTTTGCAGTTCTGGGCCATCTTGCTGCCTGCCGTGAGCGGATTTTGGATGGCGGCCTATCTAGTATCTTTACGGGAGAAGCCGGATCTGGAGAAACCAATGAATCAAGAATCGAACAACGGCTGGTTACCATCGAAAGCCGCCATTCCGTGAATGAGACCGTTCAAAAGCTGAAGCAGATTCTTGACTCGAAAGGAGTCAAACTATTCACCGTAATCGATCACAGCGGCGCCGCAGAGGATGCCGGGATGCACATGCCGCCCACCAAGCTCCTTATCTTCGGCAATCCGAAAGCGGGCACACCGTTGATGATTGCTTCACCCACGATCGCCATCGACCTGCCCTTGAAACTGCTGGTTTGGGAAGATTCGGGCGGTACAGTGAGGATCTCTTATAACGACCCCGCTTATCTGCAAGCACGGCACGGCTTGCCCGCAGAGATGGCTAGGAACATCGGGGTGGCCGGCGCGCTCGCCGCTGAGGCCGCGAAATGATCATACCTGGATATTCCTACGGCTCGGGTGATCTGCCAAGATCGCCAGTGTCGCTGGAACAACTGCAAGACTTGAAAAGGAGTGCGGGATTTACGGACGAAGACGAACGTTATCTTCGGCTGGCCGGCGAAGTGTTGAAGGATCAGACCAGTCAGATCGTCGCGCACTGGCGCGGCGGAATTATCGCCGGCATCCCGAACCTCGCGCGGCATTCCCGAACGCCCGATGGCGAACCGATTCCGGAATACCTCGCGAAGAGTAACAAGCGCTTCGAACAATGGATCCTCGACACTTGTCTCCGACCTTACGATCAGGATTGGCTCGACTATCAGCAGGAAATCGCGGCGCGTCATACTTCGCTGAAGAAGAACAAAACCGATGGAGTGAATTCGACAGCTACAGTGCCGATGGGCGATGTCATCGCGTTCGTCGCGGTGATGAACGAGACTATCAAGCCGTATTTTGCGGCCAAGGGCCATGCGATCGAAGACGTTCAACGCATGCATCTTGCCTGGTGCAAATCGATGCAGATTCAACTCGCGCTGTGGCTCGGTCCGTATGCCGCTGCGGGCGACCTGCCTTGAAACGAAGAAGTTTCATTGACGGCATGCTGGCCATCGCAACGAGCGTAGCCACCGCCAAAGGCCAGCCCAAACAGGAAGAGTTTTCTATGCCCCTTACAACGATCCACAGAATATCGGCCGACGGAGTTAAAGTGTTTTACCGCCAAGCTGGTCCTCCTAGCGCGCCTGTTGTACTTCTTCTCCATGGATTCCCCACGTCGTCATTTCAATATCGGGAGCTTATTCCCCGCCTTGCCGATCGCTATCGCGTAATCGCGCCCGATCTTCCCGGATTCGGCTTCACCGGAGTTCCCGCGGAACGAAAATACGTCTACTCGTTCGATGCTCTGGCGAAGACCATTCTTGCTTTCACCGACGCGATGAACCTGACGCGATACGCGCTCTACGTCTTTGATTACGGCGCGCCAACAGGATTTCGTCTCGCAATGTTGCGGCCCAATCGCATCGCCGCCATTGTGTCGCAGAATGGGAACGCATATGAAGAAGGACTGGGCGACGCCTGGGCTCCCATTCGGCGCTACTGGTCAGATCCGAGTCGCGAAAATCGCGAGGCGGTTCGCCGGGAACTTTCGCCCGAGGGTCTACGATCGCAGTACACCTTCGGCGTGCCGCATCCGGAGACGATCGCGCCGGAAGGTTACACGCTCGACGCCGCGATGATCGCCAGGCCTGGAAACATGGACATTCAGTTGGATTTGTTTCTGGACTACGCCAACAACGTCAAGCTCTATCCATCGTTCCAGGAATATTTCAGGAAATCGAAGCCACCGCTGCTTGCGATTTGGGGCCGCCATGACCCATTTTTTATTCCGGCTGGAGCAGAAGCGTACCGCCGCGACAATCCCAACGCGTCGGTTCAATTCCTCGATACCGGTCACTTCGCGCTCGAGACGCATGTCGAAGAAGTCGCGTCGGCCATGCGCATGTTTCTGAGTCATTCCGATTTACTAATCCGCAAGTCTGTCAATCCCACTCGTCAGTGAACCCTCCGGCGGACAATTGGTGTTCGGTCGCAAATGTCAGTGAAATGTCTGAAGTACTTGAATGACAACAAGGTCGCGGAGTTGGACCGAAATGGACCGGTGAATGCACAACTCAGACCATTATGATCTCTCTATCTCGTCGTCACTTTATGCGCTCCGCGGGCCTCGCCACGGGTGTGCTCCTTGCCTCCAGCAGGATCGCCTTAGCCGGGCCCAAAACCGGAATCGTCGAATTCGCGCTACGCGAAGCCGCCACCAGTGAGGTGACGTTGCATCCGCTTCGTCAGGGCGTCAGTTTGCTCGAAAACGCGGGAGGCAATATTCTCGTTCTTCCCGGCCCTGACGGTAAGGTGCTCATCGACGCGGGCCTCGCTCCCTCGCAGGCAAGAATAAAGCAGGCCCTCGCCGGCATCGGCACCGATCCTCTCAAGCACCTCATCAACACCCATTGGCATTTCGATCACACTGGCGGCAATCCCTGGGTGGGCGCGGAAGGGGCGACCATCGTCGCGCACGAGAACACCCGCAAGCGAATGGCGAAGGCGACCCGCGTCGAGGATTGGGGCTTCACGTTTCCTCCGGCCGAGAAACTCGCCCTTCCGACCGTCCTGGTGTCTCAACACCGTGTCATGAATCTGAACGCCGCGACCATCCGGCTGGAGCACTACCCACCCGCGCATACCGACACAGATCTCTCGGTTCATTTTGAGGAAGCGGACATTTTCCACACCGGCGACATCTGGTGGAACGGCGACTATCCGTTTCTCGATTACTCGACCGGAGGCAGCATCGACGGCACGATTCGTGCCGCCCGGGCAACACTTGCGAAGGTCGGCGCCAATACGATCATCGTTCCGGGGCACGGTCCAATCGGTGACAGATCACATCTGAGCGAATTCATCGCGGTGTTGACTGAGATCCGTGAGAAGATTGCCGCGATGAAGAAACGAGGCATGCAGCTCGGCGAAGTTGTGGCAGCAAAGCCGACCGCATCCCATGACGCGAAATGGGCGAATTTTCTGATCAACGGAGATCTCTTCGCAAAGCTGGTTTACGAAGGCGTGTAGATTCTCAATAAAAAGGGGCAAACAATGAACACATTCGAAACACAGGACGGCACAGAGATCTATTACAAGGACTGGGGCGCGGGACAGCCGGTGGTCTTCTCCCACGGCTGGCCGCTCAGCGCCGATGCATGGGATGCCCAGATGATGTTCTTGGGACAGAATGGCTACCGCGTGATCGCCCATGACCGGCGCGGCCACGGGCGATCCGGCCAGTCGTGGGAGGGCAACGAGATGAACACCTACGCCGACGATCTGGCCGAATTGATGGACAAGCTGAATCTCACTGGCGCGATGATGGTGGGTCATTCGACCGGAGGTGGCGAGGTCGCTCGCTACCTCGGGCGTCACGGAACGAAGCGGGTGTCAAAGGCAGTCCTGATCGGGGCCGTTCCTCCGTTGATGCTGAAGACGCCTGCCAATCCCGGAGGCCTGCCGATGTCGGCGTTTGACGAAATCCGCGCGGGAGTCCTGGGCGATCGATCCCAATTCTTCATGGACCTTACCATGCCCTTCTACGGATATAACAAGCCAGGCGCGAAGGTCTCTCAAGGTGTGCGCGATTCGTTTTGGCTGCAATCCATGCAGTCTTCGATCAAGGGAGCCTTCGACTGCATCAAGGCCTTCTCCGAGACGGACTTCACAGAGGACTTGAAGAAAATCGACGTGCCCGTCCTTATCCTTCATGGGGACGCGGACCAGATCGTGCCGATCGATGACGCCGGAAGACTCTCAGTGAAGCTGATCAAGAACGCGACTCTGAAAGTATACGAAGGCGCCCCGCACGGAATGTGCACGACGCTCGCTGATCGAGTGAACCAGGATCTGCTCGAGTTTCTGAAGAGTTGAGCGGCCTGTAGAAAACTACAGGTGTTTGACTGAGGAATCTGAGGGCTCGCCGGGGAAACTAGTTTCATATCCTTAAAATGGTTAGGTGTGATGGTCGCAAAAGCGCTCCAGCTTCCCCGGTTTCGAGTTCTGCACGTCCTCATTTGCTGCACATCGCTCTTGGGATGCCGGACCATCCGGGCTAGGGGCAATCCTTCCATCGAGTTCACTAATGTCCCTGAGGCGCGCATCGGCAGCCCGGATAGAGTCGAGTTAATCGAAGGCCGCGTCGCCAGTGCGGCGCGCACCGACCGCGTGGTGTTGTACGCACTGAGCGGCATATGGTGGGTGCAACCTCTTGCCGACCGGCCCTTCACGGACATTCGAGCCGACTCGACTTGGAGCAGCAGGACCCACCCCGGAATCGTCTACGCCGCGCTTCTTGTCGATTCTCGCTATCAGCCGCCGCTCACTCTGGATGCCCTTCCGGAGAAGGGTGGCTACATCCTGGCCGTTGCAACCGTGCGGGGCTTAGCCCCCCGAGTCTCTCCCTTCTTATTGCACTTCAGTGGCTATCAATGGGAGGTTCGACAAAACGCGGCTGAATTTGGCAGTTACGATCCCAAGAACGCATGGACGGATAAAAAGGGGTACCTCCATTTGCGAATCACCGGGAGGCCGGGGCAGTGGGCGAATGCTGAGGTGAAGCTGGCACGGAGTTTGGGATACGGATCTTACCGTTTTGTGGTGGAGGACGTTGCTCACCTTGAGCCCTCCGCCATCTTTGCCATATCCAGTATTGACGACCCAGGGCGCCGGGAGATGGATCTCCAGGTCAGCCGGTGGGGCCAGCCCGAAGATAGCAATTCGCAGTACATCGTTCAGCCTTGGGACGTTCCCGCAAATTCGGTGCGCTTCTCGTCTCCTCCTGGCACGCTCACCAACTGGATCACCTGGGAGCCGGCACGTGCCAGATTCCGCACTTTGAGAGAAACGAAGCCGGGTATGCCTGCTATCGCCGATCATGTGTTCACATCGGGAGTTCCAGCCGCCGGTGGCGAGCGGTTCACAATCGCACTGTATGTGTACGACCACAGCCCTCATCCCATGCAAAATGAAGCGGAGATCGTGCTTGAGAGCTTCGAATTCCTACCCTAACGCGTGCCTAAACGTAGGATGGCTGGTCGCCCTCTGTCTCGTCATCGATTCAGCTTATGCAATCGATCCAAATCGCGCAATTTCGCAGTATGTCCGCGGACATTGGGGCGTCTCGGAGGGATTCCCTGGCGGTCCTGTCTACGCCATTACCCAGACGGAGGACGGGTATTTGTGGATCGGAACGGAAGCCGGCTTGGTCCGATTTGACGGACGAAATTTTCGAACTGTAAAAGATACTTCGGGTAAAGTCTCCATTTCGAGTGTCCGCGGCCTTGTGCCGGACCGCGATGGAAGCTTGTGGATACGACTTGGAGACAGAGGGCTGGTTCGATATCGCGACGGCGTATTTGAGATTCCGACGCCCGACAGAGAGGCGTCCAGGGGCGTCTACGTCCTTGACCGAAACGCCAGCGGAGAGATTCTGCTCGCACAGATGGTGGACGTCATCCAAGGCAAGGCGCCCGGGATCCTGGTGCCCATGATATTCCGCGACGGCAAATTCCAAAGGATGGCAGCCGGGAGCCGCGCGTTGCGATCCGCGGTGCTCGCGATTGCGCAAACGCCAAACGGAGATTTCTGGATGGGCTCCCGGGAGTCGGGACTCTTTCGCTTTGCAGACGGCAACATGGTCGGCGTTAAAAACGGGCTGCCCAGTCTGAAGATCAATTGTCTATTTTCCAACGGCGACCGTGATGTTTGGATTGGCACGGACGACGGCGTTGCGCGCTGGAATGGATCGTCAGTAGAAACGAAGGGAATACCTTCGCTGCTGAGCCATGTGCAGGCGCTTTCTATCGTCATGGATCGGGATGCAAACATCTGGGTTGGAACCGACTCCCGCGGACTAATCAGACTCAACGCAGAGGGTCTTGATTCTCTGCACGCGTTGGATGGCGAGTCGCAAGAAGCGGTAACGGCCCTTTTTGAGGACCGCGAAGGCAACCTTTGGATCGGAGGACCCCGCGGGATAGAGAGGCTCGGCGACAGCGCGTTCATCACTTACTCCACGCCCGAAGGTCTGCCGACAGACGGCAGCAACCCCGTGTTCGTCGATACTGAAGATCGCCTGTGGTTTCCTCCCGTTTCTGGAGGCTTGTGGTGGGCGAAAGGCACCGGGCACGGCCAAGTCACGCTCGACGGATTGGATCGCGACCTGATCTACTCGCTAGCTGGCGGGAATCGAGACCTTTGGATCGGCAGGCAGAAAGGGGGACTGACACGGCTTCGTCTTGATGGCAACAAGATCGATGCTCGGACCTTTACGAAATCCGATGGGCTCGCGGAGGATAGCGTTTATTCAGTATATCGGGCCCGCGACGGATCCGTCTGGGCAGGGACGCTCAGCGCGGGCGTCAGCGTCCTTAGGAACGGAAAATTCACGAATTACACGGCCGACCAGGGACTCGCCTCTAGCACCGTCGCATCGATCTTGGAGGACTCCGAAGGAACAATGTGGTTCGCCACACCCAGCGGTATTAGTTCGCTCTCGAAGGGGCTATGGGAATCATACGGGGGGCGAGACGGTTTGCCTTCAGAGAACATTGCCTGCCTTTTTCAGGATTCCACGGGCGTGCTTTGGACGGGCACTGCCGCTGGGATCGCCTTTCGCGATCGCGGAGGATTTAGAGTACCCCCCAAGCCTCCGCCTGAGCTTTCTGCGCCCGTGCTGGGGATCGCGGAGGATCGGTACGGCTGGCTTTGGATCGCGACATCAAACCGCGTCCTGCGCGTCCGCCGAGAGCAGCTTCGGAGCGGATCTTTGGGCGACGGCGATCTGCGGGAATACGGAATCCCCGATGGCCTCAGAGGCTCCGAAGGTGTGAAGCGGCATCAGTCGGTGTTTCGAGACCACCTCGATCGCATTTGGTTTTCCTTGAATCGCGGCATTTCCTTCGTTGACCCCGCGCGCCTGACCAGAAACTCGGTGCCCACCATAGTTCACGTTCAGGCGGTTAACGGTAACCCGATCAGCATCGAAAAGGTCACGCGCGTTCCGGGAGGCCAGCAGCGTGTAACGTTTAGTTTCGCCGCGTTAAGTTTTTCCGCGGCCGACCGGATCCGCTACCGCTACATGCTCGAAGGCTACGATCATGATTGGAGCGCTCCCGTCGCCGCTCGGGAAGCATCGTACACAAACCTTTCGCCCCGCAATTATCGCTTCCGGGTAAAGGCAAGTAATCCCGATGGCTCCTGGAATCCGGCGGAATCGGTCATCGCCATAAGAGTGGACCCCCTATTCTGGCAGACCTGGTGGTTTGTCTCAAGCGTTGTGCTCGTTGTTATCCTGCTTGCGGTCGCTTGCTACCGCATCAGAATAAACTACGTGACGAAGAGGCTCAATCTTCAATTCGAGAACCGCCTAACGGAGCGCATCCAGGTCGCTCGGGATTTGCACGACACACTGCTCCAGACGATTCAAGCAAGCAAGCTGGTCGCGGATGATGCGTTGTCAGGACGAGCCGATCAGCATCGCCAGAGAGATACTCTCGAGAAACTGTCCGGATGGCTCGGCCAGGCAATCCAGGAAGGGCGGCTGGCGCTTAGCTCATTGCGCAACTCGACAACGCAGCAAAATGACTTGGCCGAAGCATTCCGAAGGGCTGGCGAGGAATGCAAAATGGAACGTCCGATTGAGTTCGATCTCGCCGTGGAAGGTGCAAGCCGCCAGATGCATCCGATCGTTCGTGACGAGGTCTACCGAGTCGGTTATGAGGCGATTAGAAACGCTTGTACACACTCAGATGCTAGTCGATTGACAGTAGAGTTGAGCTATGTGCAGAATCTGATTCTGCGGGTCCGTGACAATGGGATGGGCATTCCCGCCGAGATGGTCGCAAAAGGGAAGGAGGGGCATTTCGGTCTCCTGGGAATGCGCGAGCGCGCTGCGAGGCTTCGAGCCAAGCTCACGTTTTCGAGTCCAGGAGGCTCGGGAACACTGGTGGAGCTGATAGTCCCGGAGAAGATTGCCTTCCGGCAAGGAAGACCCAAGCGCGTCGTGTCGACCTAGATTGCCAGTCGTGGCGGCCCCTCGACGGATACACTGGCACGACATCGAAATCCTGGCAATAGCCGATTACTTTGAGTCAACTCAACACGGCTCCCATCGCGGTATTGCGAATGCAGAGTTAAAACGACATGATGCCTCTTGCCGCGAGTTTACAACTGCTGGAAGGCTGGTGAGGCACTTATACGAGTTCGACAATCCGAATGATTGAGCTACTCGGACTCAGTGAAAGGAAATCATGCGAAGTTCGGCGATCGGAGTCGGCATCATCGGCGCAAACGCGGAGACGGGCGGGTGGGCCGCGACGGCGCATATTCCCGCTCTCCGGGCTCTCCAGGAATATAGGCTCGTTACGGTAAGTACCAGTCGTCGGGAATCCGCGGAAGCGGCCTCGCGGAAATTCGGGGTCCCAGCTTTCGATAATCATAGCCAATTAATTGCCCACCCCGAAGTTGACCTGGTGGTAGTGACGGTTAAGGTGCCTCTTCACGAGCGCTTGGTCGCTGACGCCCTCGAGGCGGGCAAAATGGTTTATTGTGAGTGGCCGCTGGCTACCAATTTGGTCGAAGCCAGACGTATGTACGAGCGAGCCGCGAAAGCCGGCGTCCCTACAGTCTGCGGGCTTCAGTCCCGTTTCTCGCCGGTCATTCGCTATGCTCGCGATCTTATTACTGAGGGATACATCGGCGAGGTGCTAGCCACGACGCTGGTAGGATCGGGTCACCTCTGGGGCTCAGAAACGCTGCTTCAATACGCCTATGCATTTGACGCCTCCAACGGGGCTACGACCTTGACGGTTCCCGTCGCCCACGCTCTGGATGCTCTGACTTTCGTTTTGGGAAATATCGAAAACCTTACGGCTTCGATGGCGATTCGTCGGCGTGAAGTCCGCGTCGTGGAAGACGGCTCAAACAGAGCAGTCACCGCTCCGGACCACATCGCCATCACAGGAGTTTTATGCGGAGGTGCTATTGCGTCCGTGTTTTATCGTGGCGGAGCATCCCGTGGTGAAAACCTCCGGTGGGAGATTAATGGCACCAAAGGCGATTTAGTCTTGACCGCCGACATCGGAATCATTCAGGTCGCAGACTTGAAACTGGAAGGCGCGCAAATCGGAGACAAGTCCCTTCGCGAAATTCCAATTCCTCCTGCTCACAAACCTCTTGCCGCGAGTCTGCCGCAAGGACGACCTACTAATATCGCCTATCTTTACGCCCAATTCGCAAAGGATCTTCGGGAAGGCACCCGCCTCGCTCCCGACTTTGCCGACGGGAGCAGATGCCACACCCTCGTTGACGCAGTTCGACTGGCTTCTCTTAGCGGAGTACGGCAAACACCGAATGCTTAAAGATCGACTTTCAGGGTTTCTCGCGGATCGCGAGAGTTCGAATTTAAGCTTCTTCGAGTCGGGTTTTCCGCTGGCCCGCCGCGCGTCATGACCCGTCATGACCCATTCCCCGTAACTCTATGATTCTATGGTAGCGCTAACGGGAATCGAAGGTGCCAACGGCCAGTTCAGTTCGGTTCACTTGAGTCCAACTGATAGCAGTTGCGTTCAGTTGGTATTGGGAAGGCCGAGCAAAAGTCGCCACAGGTTCCCGACGTTGTCACTCGGTTGTCACTCTTGAGCAGATTTCAATAGGGCGGCGCCTCGAAGCGCAAGCCCTCGATCATTGCGAAGTGCTTCCGGTTCCTGCTCACAAGAATGCAGTTCAGTTCCATCGCGGTAGCGGCGATCAGGGAGTCGAATGTGCGCAGGCCATCTGATTTCGCATAAAGCTTCAGCAGTTCATATGCACGCTGGCCGATCGCGGCATCAATGTGAATCACCCGATACATCGACACGAGCGAATCGATCGCATTCTGATCTCGCTTGTCTCGCGCCCCAACGATCAGCTCCTGAGCAGTGACGATTGAGATTGCCGGGTCGCTGAGGGAGTCAACGCAATCCGCGCCATCGGCATTCCCGGGACAGATCGATCATCACATCGGTGTCGATCAAAGAGACCCTTGCTCGGCGCCGTTAGCCGCGCGGATTGTCCCGCAGCTCGTTCACGTAGTGGACGCCGTCGCCGATATCCGCGCGGTCCTTCCAGAGGCCATAGAAGGGTAGATCCTTGATGGAAGGCCGCTGGCGAGTCGATTGTTCCTCCACGGGAACAACCACCTCGACGACGGTTCCTTCCTTGATCTTCACATCTTCAAGAGGCCGGAAGACGCCATTCTCGTATTTGGCCGCGATTGTCATGGCTCTTGATCAATCCTAGCACCGAGATCGTCCCGCCGCGCCACGCGTTGTCACTCGGCCTAAATCGACATTTCTAAGTGATTGAAAACAGATGGCGATGGTAGCGCTAACGGGAATCGAACGTGCCAACCGCCGGTTCAGTTCGGTTCAGCTGAGTCCAACTGATAGCAGTTGGGTTCAGTTGGTATGGCGAAGCCCTCGCAAAAGTCGCCACACTTCCCCGACGTTGTCACTCGGTTGTCACTCGTCGAGGTTCACGTCCAATCAGGGCGACTCTCCGTTCCTCGCGTCGCCTATCCGCCATACCGATTCCCGACATCCAGTGAATCGCGAGGCATTATTCCGATCTGAATGGCTATATCAACCCGGGTGGACAGTTTTCGCGCGAGAGCCGATCTTCTGGTTTCTTGAATAGAAGATCAGTCGCAAGCCTAGGGATCGGCCCGCTCGTTTAGCGATTCACCAAGACGTGGCGAATTGCTTGACAGCGCATTTCGCCCCATCGTCCGTGCCATTGGCCTCCTCCGAACCGACCGTGTAGTAGTAAGTTGTCCGCGGCTTGAGGTTGTCCAGGCGCACGCGGAAAACTGTCGAGGCATGGTCCGGGTTCAACCTGATAAGAGATTTCGCAGTCTCGCTCAGGTTCTTGGGATCGGTACCATAGTGCACGACACCGTAATGCTCGGGCGAGGCTCCGGGGTTGTTAGCGGTCCACCTGATTATCGTCAGAAATTCCTTGGTCATTTCGATCGCTGGCCCCTGAGTAATCAGGACGCGCGCGGCTCGTGGAGTAGTTGGACTAACTTGAGTAGCTATCGGGTTTGAAGTGAGCGGACAGGTGACCGCAGCTGTGATTGCGAGCTTCAGTAGCAACGTGTTCATGTTCAGATCTCTTACAGGAGTGTTATTCATGTCCAGGCAATGCGATTAACCCGTGCGTTTTGAACTACGGAATCGGCGGACTAGTGGCCGGCGGTGCGCTGCAGATCACCGATGCACAAGACGGAAGGGGCGGAGTTGGTATAAGGCTCCCATTACCCTGCCTCGAAGGCGAACAATTGGGGTCAGTTACAGGGTTACAGGTCATGCACGTACCGGTAAAGATGTCGATGTTCGGGTAAGGTCTCGTGAATCCGTCTGTAAGTGTCTCAAGGAACGTGACAATCTGGTCCTCCTCTTTATCGGAAAGGCCGAGATTACCGGTGGTCATGTCGATATTGTTCTTGACCTCGGGCAGAGGCCAGCACGTTACTTTTTCGATCGTTCCGGGCGGGCAGTGTCCGGAGGTGACGGGGAACGCAAATTTGTCGCGCGTGTTGTAAAAGTGTACGAGCTGCTTCAGGCTCTTTAAATAGCCGTTATGAAAGAACCCCTTCTGGAAATAAGGTCTCGAGCCGGCTTCGGTCGTTGGACACTCTGGCGGTGTCATGGCCACATCGCGCGCACTCGATACCTGCATCTGGCCGTCGACACTTGGCGCGGATTGTGTCCAATTCGAGTTCGGGTTGGGCCCCGAGCCAAAGCCGCTCCTGAGGAAAGTTCCCAAACCCAAATCTCTGTAGCCGAAGCCATAGGGATTTCCGACGAATCCTAAGGAATCCGGCGTCGTCTCATAATAGAAAGCATTCCTGGGGTTTAGAGGCACACCTTCATTGGCTGAACCGAAGCAGGTGAACAGCGGGTTCACGGTGGCCGCCGAACCAGTGTCGTGTTGATTTGGCCTCAGAGTGGTTCCTCTTCCGTCCAGGTGACAGGAATTGCAGTTGCCTTTGCCATTGAACAGCTCGAACCCCGCCATCTCGTCAGGTGTCAGCTTATATTTACCAGCCATGAACGCGTCGAATTTAGATGAGAAAGGGCTGACCTGCACGGACTGTTCGTATGAGTCTATAGATTGCCCCCAATGACCGTAGGCGGCGTTAGCTTTGGTACGGTCTTCGGGAGTCAAGTCGATTGGCGTCGTGTTCCCCCGGAATGTCGAGGCCCCGCCAGGAATGTCGCAAATTGCCTCGGCGTTTCGTGGAAACTTGATGTCTAACGAGCCGGCGCCCCACACTAGTTCAAAAAGAGGTCTGTACGCGGCGGTGGTAAGGCGGAATGCCACGCAGGCAGTGTCGGGGAAGCCCATTTCCTGCGTATCGACGGGGGGACG
>Ga0210388_10000560_pt1 | contig 30169 bp, 20 predicted proteins | sample IncBWC19OmetaG_FD_155485 | JGI IMG/M metagenome (GOLD analysis project Ga0210388, IMG submission 155485) | Forest soil microbial communities from Barre Woods Harvard Forest LTER site, Petersham, Massachusetts, United States - Inc-BW-C-19-O ...
CTTCCGATCTCAGGCGATGTGCTTTACAGGCTTAAAACCAGCTATGGCTTTGCGAAAGAAGGGATTATTTTCGGGGATGTAGAACAAAAAATAAAATCACTTTATAGCTCCAATCTTTTTATCTGGCTACTAAAACAACCCGGATTTATTTTCATTATACTATTCTCTCTTCCTGCATTATTTACAATTAAAAACAAGCCTAATGACTTCAAGCAATACCTGACAATCTATTCCCTATTTCTATTAGTTCAGTTCGGTGTTTTATTCTTCTTACCGAAATACGGTGTGATTTTTATGCAGGAAAGGAATTGGCTGTTAATCATAATCCCACTTTCCATTCTTACAGCGTATTTTATTAATGAACCCGAAAAAAAGTGGATATATATTATTGCTGCCTTATTATTAATACTGATACCAATAAACTACCTTATTGTAGATACAAAAAGAGCCTTGCTTTATGCTTTATTCCTTATTCCCTTGCTGTTAATATTACTGAAACCTGAGTTAAAAAAAGCATTACTCCTGCCCTTCTTTATTTTAGCTATTTACTTCCTTTGGACCAATACCAATTACAAAGCAATAAATGCAAATACTACCCCTACTTTAATAATTAAAGGGGATACGTTAGTGGAGAAGAGGTAATTAGTGTAATGTAGAGCGAATGAGGCTTATAAACTCCTCACGTGTCTTTTCATTTTCAAGGAATTCCCCTGTAAATGCGGATGTAGTTGTAACCGAGTTCTGCTTTTGAACTCCACGCATTTGCATACACAAATGCTGCGCCTCTATTACAACCGCAACGCCCAATGGCTCAAGTGCATCATCTATACAATCGCGAATCTGGTCGGTAAGTCTTTCCTGTAATTGCAGTCTTCGTGCAAAAGCATCAACCACGCGTGGTATTTTGCTTAAGCCCACCACTTTGCCATTTGGTATATAAGCAATATGTGCTTTGCCAAAAAACGGCAGCATGTGATGCTCGCATAATGAGTATAATTCTATATCCTTCACCAAAACCATTTGGCTATATTTCTCTTTAAAAATGGCAGAACGCATAATTGCCGCAGCATCTATATTATACCCTTGCATTAAAAATTGCATAGCCTTAGCCGCACGTTCCGGAGTCTTGAGAAGTCCTTCACGTTTAGGGTTCTCACCTAAGTCTTTAATAAGCTTATGGTAAGCATCCCCAACACTCTTTACAAGGCCTTGGTTATACTTATCTACTTTAACGTAGCCGGTTGTTTCGTCTTCGCCAATATTATTTTTTGCAGATTTCTTTTTAGCCATTATTCTCCAAAATATTCAGCTACGTTATTTTCTGTCTCCCTTAGCTTAATTGAGTGCAGTTTACATCCGAGTTTAGCAATAGGCTTTTCCAATTGTTTCCAAAAAGCTATTACAACATTCTCAGTACTTGGCATCATGCCCTTCATAAATGGTACATCAAGATTGAAGTTCTTATGATCAACCTTATCGATTACAAGCGTTTTAATAAGTATACTTAGTTTCCTAAGGTCAACTACAAACCCCGTGTCTTTATCAATCTTGCCTTTTACGGTTACAAAAAGTTCATAGTTGTGCCCATGCCAGTTAGGGTTGGCACATCCACCAAAAACTTCCTGATTCTTCTTATCGCTCCACTTAGGGTTAGCTACTTTATGCGCTGCATTAAAGCATTCGCGCCTGGTTACATACATCATAATGCCTGCAAAGGTAGTTAATTCTGCTTTTCGGTAGATTCTTCCACAAAAGCCATATCAAGTTTTAGTGGATTCTTTACGAACTCATCCAGCAAGGCGTAATCAAGTACTTCTTTCATTTTCTCTACATACATGAATTTAAGGTCCTTCAAATATTTAGGGTTGATGTCCTCTATATCGCGCTTGTTAGCAGCAGGTAGAATTATTTCTTTTATACCGGCACGTTTTGCGGCCAGTATCTTTTCCTTAATACCGCCTACAGGAAGCACGTTACCACGCAGAGTTATTTCACCTGTCATAGCTAATCCTTTACGCACCTTGCGTTGTGTAAATGCAGAAGCTATTGCTGTCAGCATAGACACACCCGCCGATGGCCCATCTTTTGGAGTAGCGCCTTCAGGCACGTGAATATGTATGTTCCACTTTTCAAATGCTTTGTATGAAATGTATAATTGCTCAGCATGCGACCTTATGTATTCCATGGCAAGCGTAGCAGATTCTTTCATTACATCGCCAAGGTTACCAGTAAGCGTTAACTGGCCCTTACCACGACTAAGGCTAACCTCAATAAAGAGGATATCTCCGCCTGCAGGTGTCCACGCCAAACCTGTTACTACACCCGCTACATCATTTCCCTGATACTTTTCTTTAGGGTGTGCAGGCGATAATATTTTATCCAGTTCACTCTTCTTTACATTGGCATTATATTCTTCTTCCATAGCAATAGACTTACCCACATGGCGCACTATTTGCGCTATCTTTTTCTCAAGATTACGAACGCCAGATTCGCGCGTATAGTCATCAACAACTGATTCTAATAGTTCGTCAGATAAACTTATCTGATTTTTTTTCACTCCATGTTCTTCAAGTTGCTTAGGTATAAGGTGCCTTTTAGCTATCTCTATCTTCTCTTCTACTGTATAGCCATTTACTTCTATAATCTCCATCCTGTCAAGTAAGGCAGGGTGTATTGCAGAAAGATTATTGGCGGTTGCAATGAACAACACTTTTGAAAGGTCATATTCCACTTCTATAAAGTTATCGTGAAACTCTTTGTTTTGTTCCGGGTCGAGCACTTCAAGTAATGCCGATGCAGGATCACCGTGGAAATCCTTTCCGATTTTATCTATCTCATCTAGTACAAAAACAGGGTTAGATGATTTAACCTTTTTCAGGTTTTGGATGATACGGCCAGGCATAGCGCCTATGTATGTCTTACGATGTCCGCGAATTTCAGCTTCATCATGCAGTCCGCCTAATGACATACGTACATATTTCCTTCCTAATGAAGTAGCAATTGACTTTCCTAACGATGTTTTACCAACACCCGGAGGGCCTGCAAGGCAAAGTATAGGAGCTTTCATATCATTCTTGAGCTTCAATACAGCCAGGTATTCTAATATGCGTTCTTTTACTTTTTCAAGCCCATAATGGTCGCGGTCTAATATTTTAGTGGCACGCTTTAAATCGAAATTATCTTTCGTGTATTCATTCCAAGGCAATTCGAGTAATAAGCCTATGTAGTTACTTTGTACAGAATGCTCCGCTGAATTAGGGTTCATCCTTTCAAGCTTCTGCAACTCTTTATCGAATACTTCCTTTACATTCTTATCCCACTTCTTGGTCTTGGCCTTTTTCTTATATTCTTTTATTTGCTGGTCAAATGTATCGCCACCTAATTCTTCCTGAATCGTTTTAAGTTGTTGGTGCAGAAAATATTCACGTTGTTGCTTGTCTATATCTTCCTTTACCTTTGATTGTATCTGATTTTTCAATTGCAGCATTTGCAATTCCTTATTCATGGAAGCAAGTAATAAGGTTACCCTCTTTTTCAGATCAGGCTCCTCCAATATCCTTTGCTTATCTGCCACACTGGCATTCATATTAGAAGACACAAAGTTGATAAGGAAGTTGCTGCTTTCAATATTGCGTATAGCAAAGCCAGTTTCAGAAGGAATATGAGGTGATTGTTTGGTAATCTGGAGAGCCACATCTTTCAATGTAGAAATCATGGCTTCAAACTCCTTATCATCCTTTTCAGGGTGAACTTCCTCAAATGCCTTAACTTTTGCCTTCAGGTAAGGGTCCTGCTGAGATAATTCCGTTATTTCAAAACGTTTCTTACCCTGTATAATGGCAGTTGTACTACCATCGGGCATTTTTAATGTTTTAAGAATATAGGCTATGGTACCTACCCAGTGAATATCATCTACACCCGGATCTTCAATATTGTCATTCTTTTGAGAGACAACACCAATTGTCTTATCTGCCCCATAGGCATCTTTTATAAGCTTAATTGACTTATCCCTACCGACAGTAATAGGTATGACAACACCCGGGAATAAGACAGTATTGCGCAATGGCAGTATAGGTATCTCGTCTGGTATTTTTTCTGCGTTTATCTTCTTCTCTTCCTCATGGGTAAGAAGTGGAATGAACTCAGAATCATCATTTATGCTATCCATTTTTAGTAACTGTTCTATGGCTTCTTTTCCTGAATAATCTTTCATAATCTCTGTGTTTATATCATAATTAACACCTATATGATAGCAATTAGTATGCCAAACTAACATTTTGTCACATATACAGCCATTTTGCCTCATATTGTATCTTTGGCAGCTAATTACTGAATTTATGAAAATAGTACTTATAGGGTATGGCAAAATGGGTAAGGAGATCGAGAAGATAGCCTTATCGCAAGGCCATAGCGTAGTATTGAAGATTGATGAGGATACAATTAACGAATTCACTGTAGAAAATCTGAAAAAGGCAGATGTAGCCATTGAGTTCACATCTCCCGAAAGTGCTGTAAGCAATATCTTCAAATGTTTTGAAGCTTCAGTGCCGGTTGTATGCGGTTCTACAGGCTGGTTAAAGCGTTTTGATGAAGTTAAACAGGTTTGTCTTGAAAAGAAACAAGCATTCTTTTATGCCTCAAACTATAGCATTGGGGTTAATCTCTTTTTCCGCCTGAATGAACATTTGGCAAAGCTTATGAAGCCTTATTCTACTTATACCCCATCTATGGAAGAAATACACCACATCCATAAAAAAGATGCTCCAAGTGGTACAGGTATTACCCTGGCAGAAGGACTTATAAAGAATCACGGCAAGGAGAAAAAGTGGGCTTTGAAAGAAAATGCACAACCGGGCGACCTGCCAATATTAGCTAAGCGCGAAGGTGAAGTTCCGGGTACTCACATTGTGCGCTATACATCTGCTTGCGACGAAATAACCATAATGCATGAGGCATATAGCCGCAAAGGTTTTGCCGAAGGTGCAGTAGTTGCTGCTAGCTGGCTAGTAGGCAAGAAGGGAGTTTTTGACATGAACGACCTGCTTGGCTCTGAAAAATAACATAATTTAACAGCCTCTATTTTATCTCACAGTCTATCTTTAACTTTTCCAATTAATATATGTTTCATATTCAGCCTGTTATTTACCTCATAATTATTGCAACTATTGCAGGGTTATGGAAGATCTTTGAAAAAGCCGGAGAGAAAGGCTGGAAAGCATTAGTACCTGTTTACAATTATTACATCTGGTTAAAGATTCTAAAATGCCCTTGGTGGTGGATTTTCATATTCCTTATTCCCGGTGTTGGATTTATGATGATGATGGTAATAAGTGCCATCACTTCTCAGGCATTTCAAAAGAAGAAGGCGTCTGACTTAGTATTGTCTGGCCTTTTGTTTTTTATCTACCTGCCATATTTAGGTTTTGGTAAATTGAAATTTGAGTTACCAGTTGAAACAAAAAAAGAGAAACAATCTGTTGTTCATGAATGGCTGGAGGCAATAACCTTTGCGGTAATAGCAGCTACTATTATACGCACTTTCTGTTTCGAGGCTTATACCATTCCTACTTCTTCTATGGAAAAGTCATTACTTGTAGGCGATTACTTATTTGTTAGCAAGATGAATTACGGTGCACGTATTCCAATGACACCTATTTCTTTCCCGTTTGCACATAATGCATTACCATTAACTAAAAGTACTCCCTCCTATCTCGATTGGCTTGAATATCCTGCATTAAGATTACCGGGTTTTGCTAAGATCAAACGCCACGATGTAGTTGTATTTAATTTCCCTAATGGAGATACTGTCCCATCTATTATAGATAACCCTGATTATTATTCATTATGCAGGATGTATGGAAGAGATTATGTATTGCAGAATAAACCAATTGGCAATATGGGCTTACCTGGTCATATAATGGTTCGCCCTCTTGACAAGGAAGAGAATTTTATTAAGCGATGCATTGGTACACCCGGCGATACATTGAAAATACGCTATGCGCAGGTATATATTAACGGCAAGGCTGACGAAATTCCTACCGAGGCTGAATATGGATATGCGGTAACTACAAATGGTTCACCATATGATGATAAACTTTTAGAAAAATTAGATATTACAGAGCTTGTTGAGCCATTTAGTAATATTCCCAATACTTATTTATTTTTCATGACCCGTCAGAATGCGGAAAGAGTAAAAGCATCAATGAACGTTGTATCTGTAACCCCATATATACAGGATACTGCAGCATACGAGCCTGAAATATTTCCTAATGCGGGGCATTATAAATGGAACGTAGATAATTTTGGGCCTCTTTATATTCCTAAGGAAGGTGCCACCATTGCTATAGATACCTGCAACCTTCACCTTTACCGAAGGGTAATAAATGTTTACGAGAATAATAAGTTAGAAGTAAAAGGCAGCCAAATCTTCATTAATGACAAGTTAGCTACCAGTTATACCTTTAAGCAGAACTATTACTTTATGATGGGTGATAACCGACACAGGTCGGCTGATTCACGCTACTGGGGTTTTGTGCCTGATGATCATATAGTGGGTAAAGCATCATTCATTTGGATGTCATTAAAAGAAGGTGAGCCATTGAGCAAAAAAATGCGCTGGGATCGCTTCTTTACCTTTGTAAACTCTGAAGGTATCTCTAAATCTTATTTAATGCCATGCTTGTTGATATTTGCATTGGCACTTGCATATTTCTTTATTAAAGGCAAGAGGAAAGAGAAGAAGGCTTAAAGCTTTAAGGCAAACTATACACATATACATTGCCATCTGATGCTCCTGTAACAAGGTAAAGTTGCCCATCTGCATTCATATCTGCAATTTCAAATTCAGTAGATCCATACAATGGGAAACCATTGCATAAATTGCCCTGCTCATCCCAAATGTATATTTTGTTGTTCTTCGTATCTATCGCTCCAATCCTTGCCTTGCCATCGCTGTATTTAAAAATTATAAGCTTGCGGCTAACTGAATCCCTTACACTATAATGGAACAATTTTGCTTTATCCAAACCATAAGCATACAAATCGAAATGAGAGAGGAAGAGCATTGTACTCTTACCTTTTCCATCCAGATCTACCGGAGCAAAATCAAAGCGTTCGTTCTTGTTAGACAGATATTGGGTATGCGTCATAACATCTGTCAGACTTAGTTTATATACTGTTCCCAATGAATCTGCTGCAAGTAAATAAGTATCATCTAATCTCTTACCCTCTTCCAAATAATAGGTCGAAAGGTGTTCAGGTAACCTTTGTTGTAAGGTCAATCTTGATTTTCCCTTTTTGTCAAAACCATATACTTTCCCATGCTCATCTACCACAATTATATAGTCCTTATCATCAATAGTTATGTGCTTCGCAAGTGTTGTAACGGCAGCATCTGTTTCTGGTATTACCCATTCTTTCACGCTCTTGCCACCAATATCATACATGCGTAATTTGCCATCGGTACATGGCACGAGCAACCTGTATTTCCTGTTATTATCATAATCCAAACAGGTAACCGGGCCCGATGCTTTATTAGGAATATTTATAGGGAAACCATACATATCCTTACCATTCCTATCCACTATGCATAAAGTCTTGTGAGTATTGTACAGGTATTGGCTCTTTCCATTCCTCATTACATCAACTGTATAAACAGGGCTCATTATCCGTCCTTCTGCTTCTTTCTTCCATTGTATATGCCCTGTATTGCTTATCAGGTAAATGTTATCTGCCTTGTCTTGCGCAAACACATATTGATATTTTGTTTTATGGTCGGTAACCCAGAATGGATGCCCTGCAATAGTTGTATCAAGCGCAACCTGCCATAATGCTCCCGCCTGCTTTTTATAGTCAGGATTACGTTTTACATATACATCGGTATAAAACATTCCCTGCATAAAGTTGAACTGAATACCAATGGCCTGGGTCTTCCGCATAATATCGGTATGCCTTTTCATAGCCTCAGCGTATGGCTTATCAAGATATTGCTCATATAGCATAGGCGACAAGGCCACATTGCTGTATATGTAAATACCTGATTCGCTTTCCAAATGATCGTTGATAAATGAGCGGTAATAAGAATCCTTCTCCAAGGTATAGCCACTCTCGTAACGATTGATGAACATTTGTAACGCCTCTACACTATTAGCAAAAACCACATAATTGCTTAGGGTGGTATAATATGTATTTTTCAATGGTTCAAATGTGCCGCCTAATAAATTGTAGAGCATATAATCTACACCTATAAAGCGAATATCATGCTTCATGTATTGCAATACAGTAAAGTGCTTTTCCTCATCACCTCTTATACTGTCAGCTAATCTGCCCAGAGCCTTAGTTGCCTCTTTTATACTCGATGTACCTATAATTGCATAGGTATCGTTCTGCAAAGTACTATCAGACGGTTCTGTAATAACCAATGCAAATTCATTATCGAGCCAGGAATAAAAATTCTTCTCGATATTTATATTGTATGTCTTCTGAATATTTTCTACCCAATCGTTGTGCTTATATATTCTGCGATGCAAGCCCAGGTATTTTTTGTAATCCTTCACAAACGTACCATGATCACTAATTTCAAAACAACTCATGAATGCTGTGTTGGCCGGAATAACAGAAGGCACCCTGGTTGATTGTGCAGACTGATGTGCAAACAGGCTTATATATTCACCCCCTGTGCTATCGGCATCAGTAAAGCCATTCATTACAATCTCATTGGGCGTATACGTTGCATCTAAAGCAAACCATTGGGCAAAATCAGGCAATGAAAGTAAAGTAGAATGAAAGTTCTTGCTCATGAAAGTACTAACAACATTACTAAGCGTCTGACAACTCACAAACAACTCTGCCTCTGACTGTCCACCTGAAGCATCCAATACCTTTTTAAAATGGATACTATTCAAAAGCGATATCCCCGATTCCATTTGCCTGAGCGCCTCTTGAACAAGTTCATTGCTCAAGGAACCAATGAATATTCCCTTATTGATTGCGTAAAAGAAATCGCTTTTATCGGGCTGCTTAAGGCAGTAAACATTTATACCGTCATATTGCTTTGGAGTAATAGAACCTTTCTTGCCTAAAGCTTGCATAAAAGCATTAACTCCTTCTTCTCCTGCTGATGGAGGCACGCTGCAAACGAAAAGGAAATTATAGCTCTCCATACCATTTAAATGGGCTGATACAAAAATGGGTTCAGTCTCAACTATGCTATGCATCTTGGGATCTTGTCCAATAAGTGAATCAAGATATTGCAATGAATTATTCAATTGCACAATAGATTCTGCATTCATCAAATCTTTCCAGATAAGGCTGTTCTTTGAAACACCTTTCCACAATGGGTAAGTATCACGGCTTTCAAAAATAAATGCAGCATCAATCGGAATGGCAGTTATAGCCATGCTTACAGGCACTTCCTTTTTTCGCATGTGAAGATATTCGAACACCACACACGCCAGTGTACACAATACAATTACCAGAATGCTTATCCTCTTTATCATACTTAGTGTTGGTGGAAGAGATCCCATGCCACAAGCTGGAAGCTACGCCTGTGATGTTCCGATATACCATGTTTTCCTATTGCTTCCCTATGCTGTGCAGTGCCATAACCCTTATTCTGTTGCCAATTGTAATGTGGGACTTCCTCATGTAGTTTCAACATGGCATCATCCCTATACGTCTTTGCCAATACCGATGCAGCCGCAATTGAAGCATATTTACCATCGCCCTTTATTATGCACTTATGCGGAATATTTGAATAGGTTTTGAAGCGGTTGCCGTCTATCAAAAGCATGTTGGGACGCACTTTTAATTTATCAATAGCCTTATGCATTGCCAGAAATGAAGCATTCAGAATATTTATCTCATCTATCTCTTGGCAACTTACTTCTCCTACAGCATAAGCTATTGCTTCCTTTTCAATTATTTCTCTTAGTGTATACCTGTTAGCCTCGTTCATCTGCTTGCTATCGTTCAACAAAGGGTGATAAAAGTCCACAGGTAAAATAACTGCAGCTGCAAACACAGGACCGGCAAGGCATCCACGCCCAGCCTCATCGCAGCCGGCTTCCGTCATATTTTTATCTAAGTAAGCCTCTAATGACATTCTGCTAATGTTTTTTCAATTGCATTCCAGGTCAACACTGCTGTTCTGTCCCAAGTAAATACGTCTTTACGTAAACGTGATTTTTCAATTAAGTTCCTCCGGGTTGTTTCGTTTTTCAGTAATTCCATCATTGCATTTGCAATAGAATCTACCGAGAAAGGATCTACAAGCAAAGCAGCATCACCTGCCACTTCAGGCATTGAAGTAGCATTGGAGGTAATGACAGGCACCTCGCATTGCATTGCCTCAACAATAGGTATTCCAAAGCCTTCGAAGTACGAAACGTAGGTCATAGCAAATGCCGCACCCACAACTTTGCAAAGTTCATCTACCTCAAGCCTTCCTGTAAATATCACATCTTGTTTATGTATCATTTTACCATATACCTCTTCCATCTCGCTATTCTTAAAATAATGCGGACCAACTAATACCAATTTCATATCGGAAGGAGCACTATCTTTTACATTATCAAATGCCTGCAATAACCTCTTCACATTCTTCCTGGGGTGTAAGGCGCTTACATAAACAAAGTAGTCTTTGCCATTTGTATACTTCTGTTTAACTACTGCTTTTTCATCATCATTCAACTTTCGATATGCTGAATCAGCTCCGTTATATACCACATCCATTTTATCGGCCGCAATATTATAGGTCTTGGCAATATCCTGCTTTGAAAATTCCGATACCGTTAATATTCTTTTTGCCTTTGCTGCATATAACGGAAAGTACTTTTTATAGTACCTATAGGTAAGCTTGGGCAGATCTTTCGGATAGTATTCATAATTCAAATCGTGCATAACAGGGACAGACGGAATATTTGCTATAAGACTTAAGAATCCATCTGGAGAATAAAACAAGTCAGGTTTAGTTTGATTGAGCAACCGCCCAACCGAATATTCAAACCACCAGTAATAAAGGAAAGGATGCCTTGCCTGCGGAAACAATACGATTGGCGTAATATTATCAGAAAAAATAAATTCCTCGTTATAGGGCCTGTCAAACAAAAAAAGGAACTGATGCTCCGGGTGGCTAACTGTAATTCGTTTCAATACATTAAAGGCATGGACGGCAATTCCTTCCATTTTACCCTTCAGCAACAAACGTGTATTTACAGCTATTTTCAAAACTCTACTTGCGGTTAAGTATGGGTTGAATTGCTTCCAGCAACGAGAAATTAGAAGGAATAAGAATTCCCTCCACTCCCACTTTTTTTCCTGCCATAACATCACGTTCTTTATCACCAATAAAATATGATTGAGCCGGATCAATATCGAAACGTGCCAGGGCCTTCTCAACTAATTCTGAATCGGGCTTACGGCAAATACAGTTGCCCGTTTCAGGGTGATGGGTACAGTAATATATCTCATCTAAATGAAGTCCATGTTCTTTCAAATAGTTGTTCAACTTGCCATGCATTTTTTCTACATCAGCAACAGTAAACATACCTTTACCTATTCCCCCTTGGTTTGAAATAACTATAAGCAGATATCCCTTCTCTCTCAGTAATTTCAATGCAGGCGCCACATCAGGCAATATTTCAAAATCCTCCAGTTGAAAATTATATGCCTCTCTCTCCTTGTTCAGCACTCCGTCTCTATCTAATAACACTGCTTTATTCATACTTAAAATAATGACATTATTTGGTGAAAGAATGCCGGCAGTAACGCTGGCTTAAGACAGAAAGTAAACACAAAACCGAAAATACCACCCCATAAGTGAGCATCGTGTCCTATATTATCTCTACCACGCTTACCCATATACCAGGAATAAACTAAATAAAGTATTCCGAAGACGGATGCAGGTATGGGTATGGGAATGAACATAAAGCCCAACGAAGCATTAGGACTGATAAGGATGAACGAGAATATAACTGCCGAAACTGCCCCCGAAGCACCAACAGAACGATATACCGGGTTATTCTTGTGCTTTTCAAATGCCGGAAAACTTGATACCATTATACCCCCGGCATAGAGTATAATGAAATAGAATTGGGCATGCTTAGGGAACAAAGCAGGATAAATATCCTGTTCAAGTGAAAGGGCAAAGAAGTAAAAGCTAAGCATATTGAATAGCAAGTGCATAGTATCTGCATGCAGGAAGGCATGGGTAAATACCCTATACCATTCGTTCTTATGAATATGCACTGAATATGGACTAAAGAGGTATTTATCGAAGAACCTCCTATCGCTAAACCCGATAAATGAGATTATACAGGTTATGGCAATTATTATATAAGTAAGATATCCTTGCATAAGATGCCAAAATTAGCTCATTGGTATTATCTTTATAACGCTATTTTTGAGATTGTATTAACAGTTTTATGAATAATCAGAAACCAAAAGAGGTAATAGGAAGAATTGTACCGGTTGATCTGCCCCGACTTGGCTTTATAGGTATATCGGCTAAAATCGATACAGGCGCATATTACTGTACCCTGCACTGCCACCAGATTGAGGTAAGGAACATTGATGGCAAAGACAGGCTTTGTTTCATGCTATTGGACCCATCACACCCGGAATATAAAGACAAAGAGATTCGCTTTAAGAATTTCTCGGAAAAACTGATTAAAAGTTCGTTTGGAGATACCGAAAAGAGATATTTAATTCATACTGCCATACGCCTGCATGGACGTCGGGTGAAAACCTGGATAACCCTAACCAATAGGGACAATATGAAATACCCCATGCTTATTGGCAGAAGGCTTCTCAAGAATAAATTTGTTGTAGACGTATCGGTAAACGAAGTATTGCCTAAAAAGCTGTATTAGGCGACTTTTTGTTGTAATCTGAGGTGCGTTCTAATGTCCCGTCGGCTTTCCAATAGTGCCATGTACCGGTTGGATTGCCCATTTTAAATTGCCCATCATATTTCTTCTGACCGCTTTCATAATAAACAGTTACTTGCCCATCTTGAAGCCCGTTAGTGAAATATTCGTCACTCCATAATTTGCCACTCTGGTAAAAGCTCTGCCACTCTCCTACTTTTTTACCTTTGGTACAATTTCCCTTAGCGCGCAATACCCCGTTAGAATAATATATTTCATTAAGCCCTTCTTTCGCATTGGTATCAACAAGAGCCTTGGGGACTGGCCTATTGGGACCAACTGTGTCAGACACATTTGTTGCTGTCTTTTTATCTGCACCAGAATGGCTGCAACCCGCTGCTAATATCATTACTGATGCTGCAATTGCTATAATGTTAAATAGTTTTATCATACTTAATTCTTTCTTTCAGTTACAAATTCAATTAGGTTTTCAAATGCCCTTCTAAAATCCGAATTCGGTACTTCGTTCAGCATTGCCCTACCCTGTTCCTTAAAATTATTCATTTTCTCTTTAGCGAATTCAAAACCCCTTTTTGCTTTTACAAAATTAAACACCTCTTCAATAGTTTCATGCTCTTCGCTATGGTTTTTTATCAGGTTAATTATCTTCTTCTTTTCAGCATAAGAACCCTGTTGCAAAGAATATATTAATGGCAGGCTCATCTTTTTCTCTTTAATATCGGTTCCAATTGGCTTTCCTATATCAACACCGGTACCAAAATCAAGCAAGTCATCTTTTAACTGGAAGGCCATACCAATTGCTTCGCCCATATCCCACATCTTCTTTACATCAGCCTCATTCATTCCTACCGAAACTGCTCCACTTGCACAACAAGCTGCTACTAACGAGGCTGTTTTACAACGTATAATCTCATAGTATTCATCTTCTGAAATATCAAGCTTACGTGTCTTTTCTATTTGAAGCAACTCCCCTTCGCTCATCTTCTGCACAGCATTCGATACCAATTCCAATAATTGGTACTCCTTGTTTCTCACTGCCAATAATAACCCACGTGAAAGTAGGTAATCACCAACCAGCACGGCTACTTTATTTTTCCATAATGCATTGATAGAAAAGAAGCCTCTACGACGGTATGTCTCGTCAACAACATCATCATGTACCAAGGTTGCAGTATGCAACAACTCTATAAGGGCTGCCGCACGATAAGTTGAGTCATTTATCTTTCCATGTATACCGGCAGATAAAAACACCAGCATAGGCCGCAATTGCTTTCCCCTGCGTTTAATAAGGTAATAGGTGATCTTGTCAAGCAAAGGAACAGAGCTCTTCATTGAATCTCTGAACCTTACCTCAAACTCATCGAGTTCCTTACCAATTATAGGCCTTATCTCATCAAGCGTAACCATATTCTTTATCTCAGCATTGTAAATGTAACCTTCTATTCGTGAACATAAATTCGTTTTACCCTACCCGATAAACCTGTAAGCACTTCATAAGGTATTGTATTCATTCCCTTTGCCATTTCAATTAGTGATGGAATGTTGTCAAATATAACTACTTCATCACCTTCAGCCACATTAATGCCTGTTATATCAATCATGCACATATCCATACAAACATCGCCAACAATTGGGACTGGCTTACCTTTTATCCACATTTTACCTTTACCGTTACCCAATTCTCGGCCCAGCCCATCGGCATAGCCGATAGCTACGGTTGCTATTACAGCATCATGCTCTAATACACCTCTTCTATTATATCCAACCGTTTCCCCTTTCTTTAATTTATTAATTTGAGAAATTGTTGTTTTCAGTGTGCTTACGTTTTCCAATTTCTTTTGCTCTTCAGTACCTGCACCCACGCCATACAATCCTATTCCCAATCTTACCATATCAAAGTGTGCATCAGGGAAACGAACTATACCAGCAGAGTTAAGTATATGTTGCATTACAGGATAATTCAATTTCTTAATAATCTTATTGCTCCATTCCTTAAAACGGCTTATTTGAAAAAGGGTGAATTCTTTATGCTGGTCAGCATCACTAGCTGAAAGATGTGAGAAAACAGATTGCACTTTTAACTGAGGATGTGTAGATAACAAACTGGAAAGCTTTTCCAATTCTGCTTCTCCAAATCCCAAGCGATGCATGCCCGTATCTAACTTAATATGTATCGGTACTGGTTCAGTGGAACCACTCCTTTTCACCGCTTCTGCCACCATATCAAGCACCCTGAAACTATACACCTCAGGCTCAAGCTGATAACGAACCATGGTATCAAAACTTCCTGGTTCTGGATTCATAACCATAATGGGTAATGATATGCCTGAGTTCCTCAATTGTACGCCTTCATCGGCATACGCTACTGCCAGGTAATCTGTTTTATGGTATTGCAAAATATTAGCAATCTCAAAACTACCACTACCGTATGAAAATGCCTTTACCATAGCCATTATACGGGTTCCAGGTTTTAACCTTGAACGGAAATAATTGAGGTTATGAATAAGTGCATTCAGGTTTATTTGCAATACCGTTTCATGAGCTTTTTGTTGTAACAACCTGCTTATCCTTTCGAATTCAAAACTACGGGCACCTTTTACAAGTATTGTTTCATTGTGAAAAGCAATGTCTGGTAAGTGTATTAAAAACTCATCTGTGCTATTGAAGAAATGCTTTTCAATGTCAAATAGTCCTGCAAAACGAGAAATGGTTTCTCCAATACCAATGAGCCTTGTGGGTTTGCGTGCCTTGATTATTTCAGCCACCCTGGCATATAATTCCTTTTCATTACTACCACTTTGTACTATATCAGAAAGTATGAGAGTTTTCTTGTCGTGTTGCTTTTGCTGGTTCAGGAAATCAAGGGCAACAGAAAGTGAATTGACATCGGAATTATATACATCGCTTATTATGCTGCAATTATTCATTCCCTCTATCATCTCCATTCGCATAGCTACAGGCTGCAACTTTGCAATACGGGCAATTATAACATCACTCTTATACCCTTCAAAAACCATATACGCCATGCACTGAATAGCATTTTCTATCGATGCTTCATCTGTGAATGGAATAGTAACATGTATGTTTTCTGCTTTATGTTCGGCTAGTATTTGCACTCCTTCTTTAACTGACCTAATTTCTTTTATCTCTATATCTGCCTTCCCATTCCTTGACCAGGTAAACAAATTGGTTTTAGAAAATACCGGAGAGCTTCTTATGGCTTCATCAATAACATCATAATCTTTGCAATAAATAAGGGTCTTGACGTCTTTAAACAGTTTCAGCTTTTCCTTAACCTTCTGACTCATATCCGCAAAATTGAGCCCATGTGCCTCGCCAATATTAGTGAGTAGGCCAACCGTTGGCTTTATTATAGCTTCCAGTTTTTCCATTTCTCCCGGTTGAGAAATACCCGCTTCAAATATTCCTAATTGATGCGTATCATCCATTTGCCAAACCGAAAGTGGTACCCCTACCTGGGAATTATAGCTTCGTGGGCTACGCACGATGAGTTTATCGGCTGATAACAATTGGTAAAGCCATTCTTTTACTATTGTTTTACCATTACTGCCCGTAATAGCCAAAATAGGTATTTTGAAATGACTGCGATGCCATGTTGCGAGTTTCTGCAGAGCCTCTAGTGTATCGTCAACAATTATAAAAACGGCATCCTTCCATTCTCCGACACTAGTATAGCTCTTGTCTACTAGAAAGATCCGCACTCCACGCTGGTATAGCTCAGCTATGTATTTATGGCCATCGTTCTTAGGGGTTTTAATTGCCGCAAATAATGTGCCCTCAGGCTGAACAAGGCTACGGCTATCTATAAGAATCCTCTCTATTTTAAGGTCGCCTATATCTGCACCTGCCAGTAAGGTTGCCCCTAACGAATTAACTATTTCTGAAACAAGGTATCCCATACCCTACTGAAAATAAGGTCAAATGTACCAATACATATCATTTGAAAACAAATTATCCGTTTCAAACCTTCTTTATGGGTTTGGGTAATACTATCTTTGTTCGGAAATCATGCTAGCCAAACTCACAGACCAACTCAATATGTTATCTACCCTTTCACCTGCACGCGGGTGGAATGCGGGCAAGGTAGTACTAAGCTATCGGTTATCGAGGCTAACAGGCAAAGCAAGGCACAGTGGTATGCCCTTTAGCGCATCTATAGAACCTACCACATCATGTAATCTTCGTTGTCCTGAATGCCCAAGCGGTAAAAGAGAATTTACCCGCCCAACCGGAATGCTCAAGGATGATTTCTTTAAAGAACTGATAGATGAACTTGCTCCCCATTTAAATTACCTTACTTTCTATTTCCAGGGTGAACCTTATCTCAACCCCAGGTTTTTAGATATGGTGCAATATGCTTCATCTAAGAACATATATACAGCCACCTCTACCAATGCCCATTACCTTACGCCTGAGAATGCTAAGAAAACAGTTGAATCAGGACTTAAAAGGTTAATTATTTCGATTGACGGAACTACGCAAGACACCTATTCATCATACCGCATAGGAGGCACTTTAGATAAAGTAATTGAAGGAGCAAAGAATATTGTGGAATGGAAGAAAAAATTGAATTCCTCCACACCTTATACTATATTCCAATTCCTGGTAGTAAAAGCAAATGAACACCAGATACCTGAAGTTAAAGCTCTGGCAAAACAAATTGGTATTGATGAAGTGAAATTGAAAACTGTACAGGTTTACAATCATGAAAATGGAAGCCCCTTAATACCTACTCAACAGAAATATTCAAGGTATAAGAAGGATACAACTACTGGTAAATATGTTATCAAAAACGAGCTACTTAACCATTGCTGGCGTTCATGGCATTCATGTGTTATTACATGGGATGGAAGTGTAGTACCTTGCTGTTTTGATAAAGATGCCAAACACCCTATGGGTAATGTTAAAGAACATTCATTCAAAGAATTATGGCAAGGAGATAAATATCAAAATTTCAGACAGGCCCTGTTGCGTTCGCGAAAGGAAATTGACATTTGCCAGAACTGTACTGAGGGAACGAAAGTCTGGGGATAAATCCGTTATCTATCGCTTCGTATTACCTGTACAAAACCATGATCCTCTCTATCCTTTCCATTACAGGTTGACCTAAGTATATAGTAATATACACCTGACGGCACATCACCATCAGTATTATTTACCTTTCCATTCCATGGTTTAGAAGGGTCCCCAGATTTATACATCAGCTTGCCCCAACGGTCATATATTTCTATTATATACGGATTGCCACCAGGCTCTTTTATTAAGAATACATTATTCTCGGGATCTTTAGGGTCGCCGTTTGGGGGTGTAAATACATTGGGGATAATGTATTTGCCACATTCCATATCAAGAACAACATAACCATACACAATACAACCATTACTGTCAGTTCCCGCTACTGTATATGTTGTACTAGCTGTTGGTGTAGCAATAGGGTCAGGACAAGTAGTGCAACTTAATGTACCTCCAGGCATCCACAAATAAGTAACTGCTCCACTGGCATAAAGATTAACCGCAACACCCCAAGCTATAGTGGTATCGCCCAATGTTGTCATAGGAGATACCGGTTTAACTGTTATTGTATCGCGTGCAGTATCAGAACACCCTTTTGTCATTGACACCCAGAAATAGTCGGTACCAAGTGTAGCAACCACTGTTATTGAACTGGTTGATGCTCCAGTACTCCAGGAATAAGTTCCTCCACCAGGAGCAGATGCATAAAGGCTTATACTATCACCCTGGCAAGCGATGTTCGTACCAAATACAGATACTACTGGAGCTGGTTTCGTTTTTAACGTAAATACTGTATCTGCAAAACAGAAACCATTAGATACAGTTACTGTATATGTAGTATTTACAGCAGGATGAACTACAATATTCGAAGTTGTTTGGCCTGTACTCCATAAGTAAGATATTCCACCGTGTGCAATTAATACTGCGTTTGTATTTGGACAAATAGAATCGGTACTAAACGTTATAAAAGGAACAGGCAGTGGTAACACATAAATTGTTTTGAAAAGGCTGTCGGTGAAGCATTTGTTTTTTGCAATAACCCAGTATTTAAAGACTCCAACAGGAGGGCTGACAATTATTGAATTGGTTGTAGCGCCCGTACTCCATAGGTAGCTATCTGCACCTCCGGCAGTTATCTTTATAGTATCACCCACACAAATAGTATCTCTTGCCCCAATAACTGGTGGTGTTTTATATTCTACATCTACACTGGCATTAGCTGTTGCTGAACATCCATTTTTCGTTACTGTAAGTGAGTATGAAGTAAGCGTTGTAGGGCTTACCCAAATATTATCAGCAGTTGAACCTGTAGTCCAGCTATATGAAGGGCCTCCGCTTCCTATCAAATGAGCACTGTCTCCAATACATATTGTATCAGGTATGGTAGTTATACCGGCTACAGGAATGGGGAATACATATATAGGGAATATTGTATCGTGCGAACAAGCTCCATTAGTGGCAGTAATAGTATATGTTGCACTGGTTGAAGGAGTGATTACTATTGATGATGTTGTAAGTGAATCAGGCATCCATAAAAAGCCCGTTGCTCCCGGAGCAGATACAGTTAGGGTAATAGTACTACCGAGACAAACTGAGTCCTTACCTGAAATAATTGGCTTAGGCTGGGTTACAATATGTATAACTTCCTTCACCGTATCAGGAGGGCAGCCACCGCCTGAGCGCCCAATTAATGTGGCAGTATACGTTCCTAATGCACTATATATATGTGTTGGGTTCGTAAGAGTAGAAGTATTAGCTGGCCCTGAAGCGGGATCCCCAAAATTCCATTTATATGAACTTGCACCTGTGCTTGTATTGGTAAAAATCACATTCTGATTCAGGCAGGAATTAGTAAATGTGAAGGAGGTAGTAAATGCACTATCAACTTGTACTTTTATCAAAGTATCAGCACCACAACCATTATTAATTTCATATAACTTGACTGTATAGGTGCCAGGGAAAGTATATGTCCATAAAGGGTTAGAAGTGGAATCTTCGAATGAGCCAAGGTTATAAAAATCCCAGTAATACTTTACCCCGGGTCCTGGACCCGGATTAGAAGTATTTACAAATTGGGTTGCGCTACCCAGGCATACGGTATCGGCAAGGAAACTTGGAATTGGCGGAGGCCCGGCAGCTTTGGGTATTGTAATAGAAAGCGTATCGGCACAAGTAGCGCCAGTTACAGGAATTAGCTGTACCTGATATGTACCTGCACTGTCTACATTAATCGTTCGGGTAGAATCAGAACCAACTATACCTCCGGCCGGGCCGGTCCATTTATAAAACTGAAAACCCGGGGGAGCATTCACGGAAATGCTCTTCTGGCCGCATAGTGCGGGTGAAGAAGAAATAAGTCCTAAAGGAGCGCAAGAAGCATCAACGTAAGCATAGCCAAAATGCCCTCCCTTTCCACAGTCACCATCTTCAAAAATAATTGTAACACATTGTCCAATATATCTTTTGAGGGAGACACCTACAATGGTCCAGTTTTTATAATAAACACTATCTGCACTTGGTGGATAGTATACAGCATTAAATCCGTTCAACGTATCTGATGAAACCACCACGTATTCTCCACAATGCGGTATTGTATCCCCTTTTTGATCAAGTAGAACTACACTAAAAAATGGCTGCTGATAAAATAAGTGACCAACAGGGTTTTCAAGAAATACAGCATATTCATAGGTCAGAATATCATTAGCAGCTGTAACATAAAATGTTTTACTCAATATAGCAGCTCCATAATTCACCTGTGTACTGTCACCTAGCATAACTGAATGTTTTCCTCCGAATGGAGATACTTGTGATACAGATGGCACAATACCGTCAGCAAGCGTACCTGAAGTAATTTTTACCTGGTAATCGGGCCTCGGATTCGGACCCACTCCTGTATTATAATATCCCGGGGTTGATGTAAGTGTATCATTAGCGGCAATAGTAACCGCTCCCAAAAGGCCTCCGGTAATATTAGTAAGATTAAAATGAGTTAAATAAGGCACGTTATTGTTATAAGCATAATAAGCATACCATCCATTAAGGTTTCCGCTTTCAAAATCAATATTATTACATCCTGCAGTATCACATATATTCATCAGGTTATGATAGGGATGCCCATACTCCTCAACCGATGAAGGATAATGCTTCTTTATTACCTTATACTTCTTATATAGATCAGCAATGGTATTTTCATTTTCTGCTATTATTTTACTTCCTGCATTAGAATTTATGCCCTTAACTAATACAGTCTTGCCATATGAGGCTCTAATAGAATCCAATTGTCTGCCAAAAAATCTATTAAATACCTGATACTCTTCTTTGGTGGCGCCCGATCTTATTCTTGCCTTTTCAAGGCTCGAATACCATTGATTAATAATTGCATCATCCTCTTTATCCTTTACCTTAAGCTGAGGAAAAGCATTCCCGTTATAGAGTGCTATGAAAGCAATTGTGAGCCTTATAAAGAAGAGAAGTATTCTTTTCATCTATAAAATGGACGTTACTCTACAAAGCTAGTCAATTTACCCTTGAAAAGTATGTACTTCCATATTAAACTGACGTTGGAATAACTAATTCATGCCTTCTTAAAACACAAAAGGCAGAAGATATCTTCTGCCTTTTGCTAAATAAATATTTAACTGTTAACGTATTAACTGAACAAATCCATGGTCTTCTCTGTTTACACCATTACATGTAGATTTAATAATGTAGTAATACACTCCGTCAGGTGCATTGGCTCCGCTATTATCTATTTTCCCGTTCCATGGGTCCTGATCATTAGTTGATGTAAACATCTTCTTGCCCCAACGGTCGAATATTTCAATAGAATATGCTATATCAGGTATTTCCTTGATAAGGAATACATCATTATAATTATCTCCGTTCGGTGTAAATACGTTCGGAATAATGTACTTGGCACACTCTATAGTTATTGTTACTTCTGCATCAGTTACACAACCGTTAGCATCAGTTCCCAGCACTGTATACGTTGTTGCTACCGAAGGTGTAGCTATGGTAGCAGGACAAGTGTAACAATCTAATGAAACTGGCACATTTGGTGTCCAAACGTACCCTATGGCTCCGCTTGCATTTAATGTTACACTGGAACCAAATGCTATAGTATCATTGCAGCATGCTGTTACATAAGAAACAGGCAGAACAGTTACTCTTTGGTACGTAGTATCTGAGCACCCATTTGATACTACCACATAAAGTAAACTATCAGCGAATGTAGCAGGAACAGATATAGAACTTGTAGTTGCTCCATTGCTCCATTGATATATTCCTCCACCAGTAGCAGTCTCTGTTAAAATCTGTCCTTCGCACACCGGGTTTGGTGCAGCTGTTATTGTTACTATAGGCGCAGCCTTCATTGTAACTGTAACCGAGTCTAGTTTTGAACAGCTACCGTTAAATACCTGCACTACATAAGTAACATTAGTTTTAGGTGATACTGTTATTGAAGCATTTGTACTGCCAGTGCTCCATTTATAAGCGGTTCCTCCATTTGCAGTTAGTACGGTTGGAGTTCCAGGACAAATATTAGTGTTACCCGTAATTGTAATAACAGGGAAAGGAATTACGCTTACTACCTCCGTAATAGTATCAATTTTACACTTCACCTGTACAACCACTGAATATGTTGTGGTAGTTGCAGGATTAACATGGATTGTACCTGTTGTTGCACCAGTACTCCATTTATAGCTGCTTCCACCTATCACTGCAAGTGTTGTAGTATCATTCGGACAAATATTATTATTTGTCAATTTAACCGATGAAGTACCAATCTTATAAACTCCTATGGACTGGAACGCCGAAGAAGAGCAGTTATTCTTAGTAACTGTTACGGTATATGTTGTTGCGGTAGATGGCTTCACCCATATTACGGCTGATGTCATACCTCCTGGAGCCCAGCTGTATGTTCCACCGCCTGTAGCAGTTAGCTGCACACTGTCACCAGGGCAAATACTGTCAGCTGAGAATGAAATTGTTGGTGTTGGGTATGGAGACACGACTACTTCAAATGTAGTATCATGCGTGCATTTTCCATTTGAAGCCGTTACCGTATATGTAGTTGTAGTTGCAGGTGTTACTGTAACACTGCTGCCTGTCATTGCACCCGGGCTCCATACATATTTTAGACCGCCGGTAACTGTTAGTGTGGTGCTACTTAACTGGCATATTGAATCTTGACCTGACACCATTGGCTTAGGTATTGGCTCAACGTGAATTATTTTCGCTAAACTATCAGTAGCACATCTATTCTTAGCTTTCACCCAGAAGGTACTGTCAGCTGATGGGTTAACATGTATAGAACTGGTAGTTGCACCTGTACTCCATGTATAGGAATTGGCCCCCACAATTGTTAATGTTGCACTGTCGCTGGTACATATGCTATCTCTTGAAAGAATGAGTTTCATAGTAAGTGAAGACTGCACTGTAATAACCTGGGTAACGTTAGCAGAACATTTATTTTGAGTTACAGCTAATGTATATGTTGTTGTACCGGCTGGCTTAACCCAAATACTATCCGTTGTAGCACCTCCGGGACTCCATACATATGTTGTTCCACCACTTGCTATTAGTTTAGCACTGTCACCCACACAAATTGTATCAGGTTTTGCTGTAATAGTCCCCACAGGAACAGGACTAACAACTACTGTAAAGGTAGTATCATGAGAACAGGTTCCATTAGAACCTGAAACAGTATAAGTAGTAGTAGAACCAGGGAACACCGTTACTATAGATCCTGAAAGCGACCCTGGCATCCATGTATATGTAGTAGCGCCTGATGCAGTTAATGTTGCACTGCTACCGGCACAAATAGAGTCATTACCATTCACAACAGGTTTTGGCGCCGGACTTATTGTTACTAATTCCTTAATCGTATCGGCACAATGACCATTTGTACTTGATACTAATTTAACAGTATATGTACCTGCTGAAGTAAATAAGTGAGAAGGATTAGTTAACTTAGAACTATCGTTTATAAGTGAAAGCGGATCTCCAAAGTTCCAGTCAAATGTAGTAGCGTTGGTAGAAGTATTTGTAAAGTTTACAGCTTGTCCAACGCAGGTTGATGAGTATGTAAATCCAGGACTTGAAGCACTATCTACCTTAACATTAATTAAAGTATCCGATCCACAACCATTATTAATTTCATATAATTTAACAGTATATGTGCCTGAGTGGCTAAATGTCCACAAAGGGCTGGTACTTGAATCCTGAAAAGTACCAATATTATAAAAATCCCAATAGTATTTAACCCCAGGACCAGGACCAGGATTAGAAGTGTTAATGAACTGGGTTGGAGTTCCAACACAAACTGTATCTGCTAAAAAGCTAGGTATAGGAGGTGGGCCGCCAGCCTTAGGTAATGTAATAGACAGCGTATCTGCACAAGGTTTACCGTTATATGGAACTACTACAACTGAATATGTTCCTGCACTGTCTACGGTAATAGTTCGCGCTGAATCAGTTCCAACTATACCACCTGTAGGCCCCGTCCAATAATATCCAACTCCACCAATTGGTGCAGTTAATGTAACATTTGAACCGCAAATAGCAGGCGAAGAAGCTGTAATTTTCAAATCACTACAGGTTGCAGCCACATAAGCATACCCGAAATGGGCTGTATAAGCGCAATCACCTGTTTGAAACTGTATAGTAACACAATGTCCTATATATTTTGCCAGCGAAATAAATACAAAAGACCAATTCTTATAATCTACCCAATCACCTGAGTTTACATCGAAAACGGAATCAAATCCTAGCTTTCCTGCATTAGAACCGGCAACTGATAAGTACTTTGAACAACCAGGAATAGTATCTCCTTTATCGTCATATAATGTGGCGCTGAAATAGGGTTGTGCCAAATAAGGATGACCCGCACTTTCTAAAATTGGAGCATATTGATATATAAACCCTGAATTGGCAGCCGTAACAAAAAAAGTCTTTTCTAAAATAGCTACACCGGTATTAGGATTTGTACTATCACCAACCCGGGCTGAATATGTAGCTGCATAAGGAGCAACGACAGTAATACTTGGCACTAATGCATCGGTACCTGTACCTGAGGTAATTACCACCTGATAAGTGCTACCTGTTGCCACATCAGGTCCTGCTGCCTTGGTAACTGCTCCGCAAGCTCCACCAGTAAGGCCACTTACCGATTCAAAGGATGAGGTTGACTCTGAACTATTACTTCCGTAATAAGCATACCAACCTGATAACGTGCCGTTCGAAAAGTCAATATTTGTACACCCTGTAGAATCGCATGGTGTAAGAGGCTTATGGAAATATTTATGCCTGAATTCACTTACTGAAGAAGGATATTCCTTTACTACTGTATAATACTTTTTATAAAGTGCAGCGGTGGATTTAGCTAATGGTTTAAAATACTCTTTCATATTTGAAGGAGTCAGCTTGCCTGATTTAAAATCGGCAAAAATCCTACCCCTTATAGAATCAAAGTGCTGATGGTAGAACTCAGTGAATGTATTATATTCCTCAACACTCGCCAGGTTCTTCATTCTTACTGCCATATTAACGTTGTGCCAGTAAATGCTCATATGCTCTAACTGGTTACCATCATATGGTGAACTCTGTGAAAAAGCGGGACTCACAGAAAGTGTGAAAAGTATCACAATAACTTTTACAGAGAATTTTATAATTTTTCTCATTTTAAATAGTATAAGATGTAAATATTCAGGCAAATGTATCGATTTAGGGACAATAATCAATAATTTATCTATCTCATTTTGATAACCAGCTTATTTACAGGCCATTTCAGCGTAATATTTGTGAAATAATGCAATGGTTTCAATACCTTTCAAATAATTGAAGATTCCATAACTTTCATTAGGCGAGTGTATGTTATCAGAGTTTAGCCCAAAGCCAAATAATACAGAATCCAGCCCAAGCTCCTTTTTAAATAGTGCTACAATAGGAATACTTCCGCCACTTCTTACAGGTATTGGTTTTTTGCCAAATGTGCTTACCATAGCCCTGCTTGCTGCTGAATAACCAATAGACTTAGTACCCAGCAGTACAGGATCGCCGCCATGAAACGGAGTTACCTTAACCTTCACTGATTTTGGTGCAATTTTTTGAAAATGCTTCGTAAATAATGTAACAATCTTATCAGGGCTTTGGTGCGGTACCAAACGCATTGATATTTTAGCATATGCCTTAGAAGCTATAACAGTTTTAGAACCTTCGCCGGTATAACCACCCCAAATTCCATTCAGGTCAAGTGTAGGACGAATTGATGTGCGTTCAAGAGTTGTGTATCCTTTCTCTCCAACCACATCTTTTATATCTAATTCCTTTTTGTATTCGCTCAGACTAAATGGAGCCTTATTCATTTCTTTGCGGTCTGCTGCTGATACTTTTTCTACATCCTTATAAAACCCGGGTATAGTAATATGGCCGTCTTTATCTTTTAACGACGAAACCATATCGCACAAAATATTAATTGGGTTAGGAACTGCACCACCATATACACCTGAGTGTAAATCTCTATTGGGCCCGGTTACTTCAACCTGAACATAACTTAAGCCTCTCAACCCAATATTAATAGATGGTGTATCGTTAGCAATAATATCTGTGTCAGAAATCAGAATGATATCTGCTTCCAACCTTTTCTTATTCTTCTTTACAAAACCTCCCAACGATTCTGATCCGACCTCTTCTTCACCCTCTATCAAAAACTTAACATTGCATGGTAACTTTCCTTGTTTCATAAGCAATTCGAATGCTTTTACATGCATGTATACCTGCCCCTTATCATCGCATGCTCCGCGAGCATAAATTTTATTGTTTTTAATAACAGGTTCAAATGGTGGTGAATGCCAAAGATCAACCGGATCAGGGGGCTGCACATCGTAATGGCCGTAGACTAATATAGTTGGTAACTTTTTATCAATTATTTTTTCGCCATACACTATTGGGTGCATAGGTGTTGTATGTATTTCAACTTTATCGGCACCTGCGGTAAGCAGAGATTTTTTTACCCATTCCGCGGCACGTGCTACGTCTTTTTTGTACGCTGAGTCTGCGCTTACTGATGGTATCTTAAGGAACTCTATCAGTTCATTAATAAAACGCTGTTTATTGGCGTTTACGTATTGTGTTATCTCCTTCATGATAAAAAAGCTTTTATTACGGTTAAATTGTGTTGACAAATATGCAACTAATAAGGATTCTCCCGAATATTATTTTTAACTTTGTGAATTTACACCTTTCTAATGCCCTGTATCAGGAAAATAGCATTGGCTTTGTTATTTTTGGCACTCTGCCGGTCATCAGAGGCACAACTTATTGTAGATACTATTCAAACTCCCCAGCAACTGGTTCAGAATGTATTATTAGCTAATAGTATAATAGCTTACAACGTTAAATATACAGGTGCACGCAGGGCAATGGGTTATTTTGATGGATCGTATTCAAATATTGGCTTAAAGAACGGTGTATTAATGACTACCGGAAGTGTGTATGTTGCTGTTGGCCCTAATAATCCGGGTAATCGTGGAATTGCTAATCATTTACCGGGCGATTCAGCTCTAACAGCTATAAGTGGTGATCCAACATACGATGCTTGCATACTCGAATTTGATTTTGTTCCCTATGCTGATACCGTAAGTTTCGATTTTGCATTCGGTTCAGAGGAATACCCTGAATTTACTTGTTGCAAGGTAAATGACGTGTTTGCATTTTTCATTAGCGGACCTGGTATAACAGGAGCAAAAAATATTGCCCTGGTTCCAAGTACAACTACCCCTATATCAATTAACACTATAAATGGCAATTGTACTTCGCTAAGTAATTGCGGTGGTGGATGCTGCAACAGTAATTCCAAGTATTATTTTGACAATACAGGTGGTGGAAGTATTATGTATACCGGATTCACTACAGTTATGAAAGCTGAATCTCCGGTACAATGTGGCGAACCATACCATATACGCATAGCAATTGCAGATGGTGGAGATTCAATATATGATTCCGGAGTATTTTTAGGTGGGGGCAGCTTTAGGGGAGGAACAAACGCACTAAACATAAGCGCAGTTCCAATAGATTCAGTTTGCCCGAATGATAATGTCACACTTTATTTTCCCGATAATACTCCGGGTCATCGCTTTACCTGGACTTTTGACGGTGGTATTGTACAATCGGGTTCAGGCAATGGGCCTTACGTTGTCCAATGGCAAACTTCTGGGCCAAAGCAAGTACATATAAGCGTAAGCGGTTCATGTACTTATGATATTGATTCGCTTACTGTTAATGTAGGTGCATGCGATGTAAAGGTTCCGAATATTTTTACTCCTGGCACCGGTGATATTAATTCCAAATTTTATATTTATAACCTTGACAAATACCCATATAGTAATCTTATGGTTATTAATAGATGGGGTACAAGGGTTTACTATTCAACCTACTATCAAAATAACTGGGATGGCGATAAGGTACCCGATGGTACGTATTATTACATATTAACATTGCCTAATTCTATTATAAAAGAAGGCTTTGTAACCATTGTGAGAAAATAATTTATACAAACTAATTTCATTTATATAGATTTGTACACTTAGAAATTCATCTCTATGAAAAAATCTATACTCCTTATTTCAAGTTTTTTGCTCTCGATTGCCTTTTCTGCAAAAGCCCAGAACGATGTGGCTATGGATGCCGGAGAAGGTGCTATGATAGGACATAATTACGCTTCGGCTGAAGGTAATTTTAATATGTATATACATTCTATAGCAGGCATGTTACCTGATTATATGAAGAAAAAAGCCATGTACGATACTTGTAATGGCTACCAAAGAAATACCCTTTTAAAAGATTTTAAAATAAACCACAAATGGGCTTTGGCATTTTATGAGCGTGGCCTTGCAAGGCTAGGAATGAATTCAAAGGATAGCGCCATGGCAGATTTTGTAAAGGCTATAAAAATAGATCCATATTATGCTGAGGCATATTACCAGGCGGGATTGATAAAAAAGGATAAAGGAGATAAAACAAGTGCATGCGTTTATATTGGAACAGCCCGTTTATACAGCGATACTATGAAGGCTGCGAAAAACGCATATTCTGATTGTTTTTGCTGGATGTGCGGATATGAATATTTCAAAAAAGGAAGGGACCAGATGGACCTTAAGGAATATAGCGATGCATTACCTAACCTTAATATGGCAATTCTCATCAGCCCCGATTCAGCGAATTACTATGCTTACAGGGGTGGTGCATATAATGGACTAAATAACCTCGATTCAGCTTCGGCCGATTATTCAAGAGCAATAAGGCTCGACTCTAATAATTCAGTTGTATATTACCAGAGGGCGCTTTCATATGAAAAGAAACAAAAATACCAGGAAGCTTTTAAGGACCTTTCTATTACCATAAAACTAAACCCACGTTTTGTAGATGCATATATTCACCGTGCCGAAGATTCTGAATTAATGGAAAAAGAGGCATCGGCACAATACGATTACCAACAAATAATCAGACTCAAGCCAGGCTATGGCGATGCATATTTCAGAGTTGCTTTATATAAAGTGAAAATGGGACAAGATGGTTGTGATTATTTTCACAAAGCGCTTGACCTCGGTATAGACGAAGCACAGGGATATGTAGATGATTGTGAAAAAGCAGCTAAGAAAGCTTTAGAAAGATAGGCCTATCCCTCTATATGTTTTTTTATCTTATTTAACTTGAGCAAGGCATCAATCGGACTTAGTGAATTGATGTCAGTATTTTTTATTTCTTCCCTTATTTGCTCAAGCACGGGATCGTTTAGTTGAAAGAAACTCAATTGGTAATCGTCATCCTTCTTACCTGATTCTACTTCTTCATTATGCATGGCAGGTGAATGGGTATTTTCCAATTGTTTCAACATTTCAGTTGCACGTTGCAATACCTTAACAGGCATACCAGCCATGCGCGCTACATGAATACCAAAGCTGTGCTCGCTGCCGCCCGGAACAAGCTTTCTTAGGAATATCACTTTGTTGCCAACCTCTTTAATGGAAACATTAAAATTCTTTATTCTTTTAAATACAGTTGCCATTTCATTAAGTTCATGGTAATGGGTAGCAAACAAAGTTTTTGCCTTACCGCCTGCATTTTCATGAAGGAATTCTGCAATTGCCCAGGCAATAGAAATACCATCATAAGTGCTAGTGCCTCTTCCAATCTCATCTAATAGAATTAAGCTACGGTCCGATATATTATTCAGTATACTTGCGGTC
>Ga0210388_10000561_pt1 | contig 30159 bp, 23 predicted proteins | sample IncBWC19OmetaG_FD_155485 | JGI IMG/M metagenome (GOLD analysis project Ga0210388, IMG submission 155485) | Forest soil microbial communities from Barre Woods Harvard Forest LTER site, Petersham, Massachusetts, United States - Inc-BW-C-19-O ...
ATTTCCCCGAGGACAAATATGACTTCAAGCCGACACCCGCGCAGCGGAGCTTCGCCGAACAGTTGCTGCACGCGGCGGGTTCAAACTACTACTTCACTGATACGGTGATGGGGCGGAAGCCTCCCGCGGGAGCAGATCCAAAACGCGACCAGTACAAAACAAAGGCGGATATCGTGGCATTCGTAAAGAAATCCTTTGCCGACGGAGCCGCCGCCATTCAGTCCAAAGGCGAAAAAGGCATGATGATGGAGTTTGTTTATTTCCCTCATCAGAAAGCGCGCGTTCTCGACATCGCATACGGCATCATCGAGCATAGCGGAGAACACTACGGCCAGCTCGTTGTGTACTACCGCCTCGCAGGGCTTGTGCCGCCGGAGTCGCGGCCCAAGAAGTAAAGCTCAGGAGGCTAGGTACCCCGTCCTTATCGCGCGCCGTTTGCGCCAATGGGCGGGGATCTTGGTTCTTGGCGAAAGCGGCGCATGGCGCTGGGCGGCGTTCCGGTTTATCCAGCAGTGCCGAGCGAAAGCAGGTCCTGGAAATGACAGAGTATGGAAAGTCATGAAGCCGGCTTCCCACCCTTTCCACACTCTTTGGAAATCCCTTCGGGATTACCATCTTCCCACAGCCTCGACGGCTGGATATATGTCCTTTCTTGCCCACTCAACTCGAACCATCGCCACCGCAAGGGGCTTGTAACGAATGTCTCAGGTCCACAGCGTAACGCATGTCCCGGTACCCTCACTCCCCTTAGGGCTTATGCAGTTGGTTTTACTGTCCCGAGATAAGCGCCTCAGATTGCGGACAGGAACAGCCCCCGCTAAGGACGATGGCGGGAGGATCGCAGATCGCAGGGCCGCAGACAGCGAGGAGTTTCTCCTCCATCAAGGAAATCAGGTCGACGGAAATCGAATTTAGGAGGCGATCGAATCCACCCGGCGCTTAAGCGTCGGGTTTAGGGAATAGAATATTGGCTAACCAATCTTGGATAGGAGTACGGATGGCAAAGGCTAAGGCGTCAGCGCATACCAGCGATCATTTCGCCTTCGGGGCAGGGTTTCTCCGCGATCATGTCGGCCAGACCATGGACAACCCGGAGATTGCAATTCTGGAGCTTATTGCCAATTCATAATGATGCCGGTGCATCAGCAAGGTTGTAAAGATGATGGTCTCGAACGTGGGAACAAAAGTGGCGGACGAGGGCACAACTGATTCAAAAAAAACAGGCTCAAAGTGTAGGTTAAGAAGCTTATTGTGCCCTTATTGTGCCCAGATTTTGTTGTCACTTTAGGTCCATACGTCCCGTAATTCTTTTGGAATATATGGCGGGGACGACGGGGCTCGAACCCGCGATCTCTGCCGTGACAGTAAACCAAAAACGCGTAACTTACTGGAATCAGGAGGCACGGATGGCCACCCAAAGCACCCTGAAACACCTTGGGAAACCCTTATTGCACCCTTAACACACCTAGATCCTCTGCCCTAAAAACCTCTGCCCGACACCGATTTATTGGCGATTTCTCACTCGGCTTCCGCCGCAGTTGGGCAGAGGGCATGGATTCGAAAACTTCGCGATGTTCCGCCCGAGGCATTCGGTTCGCGAGGCAGCGGCTTGAGCGCCTGCCCCTAATCTGTCACTTCTGGAAGCCATCTCACCCAGATCGAAACCCACGACCTCTGCCCTCTGCCGAGTGAGAACGCTGCCCAGGTTGCTGGTTGTTTCGACGCTTTACGCTTGCGGCGGCATCAAAAACTGGGTGATTGAATCGAAAGACTCGGGTTGGTCGGAGATGATCGAGGTGAATGTCCAGCTCGCGGTCGAGAAATAGATCTTGGCCGGAATGCCTGTATTGACCGGCCTTTGATAGGTCGACCTGTTCTGCTTCCAGATACCGATGAGTGGGCTCATGGTGAAGGTGCCGAACGAGGTTCCAAAGTGGACGAAGGCCCGGTTTGGCAGGTAGGGCTGGGCACGGCGGAAGACCAGTGGTCGCACAGGCCGAAGCCGTTGGCAGGGCCGCTAGCACAGGCAGCGTCGGCGACTTAAAGCAGTCCACGACGTGCAGCGAGTCGGCTTGGTTGTTGGTCTCTGCGAAGTAACTCTGGATGAAACCCTGCATTGTCGTGGCGCCGGGCGTTCCCGCCGTGTTGCCGAAGATTTGGAGGTTCACGCTGTTCAGATCATGCGCCGGGTCGGGGAACAGGTTTCCCTCATTCACAGCGTTCTGGCGTAACTGGCTGGAGCTTCCCGTTGTTGTCGGGTATCTGCTGACCGGCTGGAACGCCCTCCATTCCTGGCTTACCGAGAAAACCGACCATGTGGTCGAAGGCGCGGTTTCCATCATCAGAGTGACGATGTGCTGAAGAGCTTGTACCCCGGGAAGGTTGCCGATTCGCTGAGGGTAAAGCTGATGGCATATAGCTCGGCTCCGAAGTTCAGCTACAGGCGGGATGCGTTGGGGCGTAAACTATATCCTCAGGTCGCAAGGGAAATGGGGCGGCCGAGCGCTCGGGCACGCTACGCTTTCTGTTGAAGTTGCCTGATCCCTTTAGTCATGAAGGGTACACCAACTTCGCTGGAAATCTACCACGCTGCTATAAAGGTGCTACCGCACACAAGTTCACATAGACGATGCGTCGGCACTAGGGCGAATTCATTTCGAGTTCACCAGCGTTCCTTATGTACGTTAAGCACGTCGATCAGCAATATCTCGATTTGAACTTTCCGCGCAGGCTATGACTCTGACAGAATCTAGGCCGGGATTTTACGCAAAATACGGTTGGCGTATGTCGGAGCAAACAGAATGAGACTGCTGTCGTGGTGATAGAATTTTCGCATTTCTGATCCCATTGCATGATACGGAGCAGCCTACCATGCCAAATGAACTTGACGTATCCTTTAGTGACACCATGACGGTCGCTCAGCGCGACCTTCTCATCGCCCGCCTTCGCACTGCTTGGAACAATCTCCCGCCAGAGACTCAGGCCCAGTTCAAGCCTATACTTGACAATGCTGACGATCAGTTCGCCAACTACGTCGCTACGGGGACGCCTCCCTCTCATGATGTCCACAGCATGCTGCGCATCAAGAGCTATCTTACAGGCGACTGGGACGGTAACTTGGCCAGGATGGGCCACCCATTAAATAACGCTATGGCCCAGCCTTTGGCCGCAGCTGTCACCCCTGCTGTCGCTCCGGCCATCGCTCCACTTGGTGTCGGCCCCGAAGGCGATATTATCGGCTTCGGAAAGTATCAAACTCTCGACCCGCGTTGGGAACTCATCGTTGGTATCGCTCTCTTCGAGAATGCTTTTGCCAAACATTCCTTTCCTCCCGGCACACCTCCTATTGTTCGGATAAATAACAATTCCACCTTTGTTCTTGTCGGAGACTTTGGGACTGGCAACTTCGGTTCAGGCGACTCGCCGAGCATCAAAATCTCAAAATGTATAACCCATCTCGCGCCCGACTATACGATCCATCTCGGCGACGTCTACTACGCCGGGCTCAGCTCCGAGGAGTCAGCCAAACTTATCGCCTATTGGCCGGGAAGCCCAGGCGCTTCCTTTACCCTCAACTCCAACCATGAGATGTATTCCGGTGCGGGCGGTTACTTTAACGATGCAGTTGGCAACCCAATCTTCAATACGCCGCAGTCTCCGTGGAGCTTCTTTGCTCTTGAGACCGACTACTGGGTCATCGTTGGCCTTGACTCCGCCTATTTCTCGTCCGCTCCGCTCTACATGAACGGCAGCCTCGGAACCAACAATAATCAGACGCAGTTTCTCCAGCAGGTCGCCGCGCTAAATAAGAAGACAATCATCCTTACCCATCACAACCCCATCCCCATTGGAGGTCTCAACCGTATCCCCCAGCAGGGTGATGAAGGCTTCCAGCTCTACAGCGATGTAATGGCGGCCTTTGCTGCAAATTCAGCTCCGGTCTATTGGTATTTCGGTCACAAACACGTTGGAGCAGCTTATACGCCGTTGGCTGGTAGTCCGACTTACCGCTGTGCTGGCCACGGTGCGCTGCCTGCCGGTGTAGCCTCAAGCCTTGTAAATTCAACGAATCTGGACTGGTTTGAGCGATGCAACGCCGGCGATCCCGACAACAGCCTCCGAATCTACAATGGCTTCGTCAAGATCGAACTCAACGGACCTACTCTGACAGAGACTTTTTATGATGAGCTAGGGCGTGTCGCCTGGACACCGGGAACCCAAGACACCCGCTGCCCCGAGATTCGACCTGGGGGCTAACTTCGCCTCACTGACTTAGGTATGGAACTTCGCAAGAAGTCACAAACAACGATGCGCCTGCAGGAGCAGGATTAGTGAGAGAGGTGAGCAAAATGGCAGTTGGCAATTTGGTGGTAAATGGTCTGCGCGACCTTAGTAAGGGCGTTATCATCGTGCTGTCCGGAGGACCATTCGACTGGACCAACCCGCCAGAAGTTCTGGGCCGTATGGATACAGTGATCTCCGAGGTCAACGCCGATCCCTTTGTGGTCGCAAACACCGGAGGCCAGGGGCTAATGTTTAAGCTGCTAGTGGATCAGCAAACCAATCATATCCATCAGGCTAGGTGGAGGGATCTTTGCGACAACCCGAAGCTGGTTACGGCCACACCCCTTATCCTGGTCGGTCACTCTAATGGCGGCGCTGCGGTCATCGATCTCGCGCGCTGGCTTCACGATCAGGGGTCAGTCGTGGATTTTGTATTCACGGCAGACTCGGTCTTTACCCTAGACGACAATGGTGACTGTTACAAGGTGCCAGCAAACGTGAATCTCAATCTGAACTCCCATACGATCCCTACTCCGCTTTGGGTGGTGTTGCCGTTTCCATTTGGCCAGGAGAACCACCAAGAGTCTGACGGCTCGCTCGATGGAATTCTCAATATTGGCCTCCCCTTTCAAGAACCCGGCGCACTCGCCCACCGGGACTGTTTTTACGACCTTGCCGGGGGAGACTCGACGAGCCCCAGTTCGTACAAATACCCGGAACTAATTCGAGACAGTGTGCTGGCTGTACTGAAGGGGGCAACGAACGACGAAGTCATTCAGATGGCCCAGCAGTATTTGCAGGTTTTGGCCGATGACGTGAATATTTCAATCGATATCGAGAGCGCTGCTTTTAAGACAACGCTGCAGCCGGTTGGCTCTGCTGCTGGCAGTCAAACACCACGCATTGGGAATGCCAGCGTTGCAGCGATGCGCGAAGCGATGAATAACCTCGAAAGGGTGCGGCTCTCTGCGAGCTAGCGGTTTCCGCTTCGACCGTTTAGATATTGTCGGCAAATGCGAGTCCCGTGTCATCGCCATCGTCGCGATCTTTCAGTCATTGGCGTTTACTTTAAGGATTGGGAGCGCCGGGAAGGCAGCTTGTGTCGACCCACAGATGTTGTTGAGCCTCAATTGGCCGAGAACAGGCTTTATCGTGATTCGACCGTTCTTGCGGCGAACAACCGACCCAAAACGGATCATTTACTGGCACCTTCAGGTTCTGTTTGCAGCCGAGAGATCGCTCTGTAGTGATCGACGTACCATTTGACATTGTCGGAGACACCTTTCCCCCATGGCGTTCCATGTTGGCTGAACTTGGCCGCGATCCGCCGGACGCTGATGTCGGCGGCGAGAGAAAACAGAGAGGAACCAGACTGGGTTATTCGCAACCAAATCGAACGCCCCCCTGAACTTCATTGCGTTTTTATAGGTGGTTGGGTTCCTTGGGAAGTCGGTGGAGGCGGCGTTGACGGTGCTGTTCCGGCAGGCTTGACCTCGAAATGCAGGGTTTTCGAGTCGGACTTTGAGTTCGCATCAAGCACGGTAAAGATGAATGTGCTTTCAGAAGCTGTCTTGGCGGGGATACCTGAAATCACTCCGGCTTCACTCAGAGCAATGTCCTTGGGCAACTCAGGCTTGACAGTCCACTTGAAGGGAGCAGTCCCGCCATTCTCTGTTAGAGTGACTTCCTTGTATTGGGAACCTGCAGTGGCACTTGGTATTGAACTTGAGGTGATAATTGGGGTGCTCGTACCTTTGCTCTCGGCTGCAAAATAGAAACCGACTATCGTGCCCAGAACGCCGATTAGTACAGTTAGCACCTGTTTCCCGCGGTCGAACCGTTTGTCGTTTTCCGGACTGTCTTGAAGCACTACCGTAGATATCACCAGGACGAGCGCAATAGATACCGTCGAAAAAGCAATCAAGAAAGTGATGACGCCGCGCGCCACTTCAAAGTTAGCGAGTTCATGAATCAGGTCGGTTCCACCAGTTGCTATGGAGTATGCAAAGACGCTGCAAAGAGCGAAAAGTATAATCCCGCCCAGAACCGAAAATATAGATGTTGTGCTCTCCCACCAGCTTGGACGCGACAGTTTCGTGCCAGCTGATATGTCGATAGCGACCCTGTCACCACGGTGAAGCTGCGTTCCTTCTGGCGGAATAGTCCGCGTTACACAATGCACCGTCACCGTACTGATCACATTCGTTTCATCGCCCTGCACAAGTCCAGTCGCAGTCAACTTGTTGATCGCGGTCTCGCGTACCATACCGATCAAATCCGGGACGATAACGGGACCATTACCGCCGATTCCTCCTCCTTCTCGCCCCGCAACAGGAGCTGCCGGAGGCGCTGGAGGATTCGGGGGTGGTGGAACTGCATTCGGGGCGTGGTCAACCGCTGGCACCTGAGCGGCATTTGAATTACTAAGAGGAGCGTCTTCATTGGCAGGATTGCCATGTGCGGGCGGCATATCTTCTGGCATGGCGATCTCTTTTCCAAGATTGGGTTATTGGCGAACCGCAGTTGAAGTCGTACCGCTGGCGGTGATCACTATTTGCAGGAGGCCGGTTCCGTCTTTTGCAACCTGCGCCAAAATCTGGTTCTGCTCGTCTGAGGCAGTAATCACCCACACCGGAGTCGCCGCCGCAACGCCTCCCGCCGCCGACCAATTTAAAGTTCCCGCGGCAATCGAGACAGTCACCGGGATCTCACGGGCCCAGTTCTGCGCGGCCGTCGGACTTACGATGTCAATGCGTCCGAACTTCCCGCTAAGCGTCGCGGAGATTGCACCGTGCGCCCAGCGATAGATCCAGAACTCATCGAAGTCCGTGCCCACTCCAACCGCCAGCGCGACCGAGTATTGATTACTTGCTTGGCCATCGAAGCCCAGTGAAGCCGAGGCGTTGCCGGGCGAGGTCGCGAAGTCGACGGCTTCACGCAAGGTGGTTGCCCCATTTATGTTGGCGTAGTTGCTTGTCAAAGGATGGAATGTCGCATCGTCGTAGTTGGCAAAGGCGTCGGTCAGTTTATTGCCGTTCGCGTCCGTGACGGTATGGCGCAGCTGCCATGTATTTCCCGTGTGCGAAAACGTCGTCGCTCCCTTGCCGGTCATATTTAGCTGCGCGGACTGCACTGTAACCGCATAATTCTGAGTCTGTCCATCGGTCCAGACAGGCGTAGGTAGTACCACTTCTGGCGCAAAAGCCGTGGCACCATAGACCGGCAATACCGGCGCAGGACCATACGGTGGGATCGGTTCCGGTTGCGGACTAGGAAGTGGGTTCACAGGTTGCGGAACCGGAGGTACAGGCAGTCCCTGCGGCTGAAACCACAGATCGGCCTCAAGGTCAGCATCGCGACCGTTGTCCACGATTGCAATTTGGCCGCTAGCAACCGAGGTCCCCAACATTTTGTAAATCGATGCCTGATCGTAGCTCAAAAGGTTGAATGCGGGTGTCTGGAAAAATTGGATTACGATCCTTCCAATCGTATTGAGGATTCCCGTAAGGAAGGTCGATACAAAAAAATCCAGCACTGCGCCGACAAGATAACCAGCCACCTGCGCAATCACGTTGATTGTCCCGCAGACAATCCACCCCAGAATCGGAATATGACAGAAGCTGCTCCCGACCAACTGATTCACAGCATTGTTCGCTGCGTTCTGAAACGCATTTGCGAGGTAATTTCGGTAATCGGTGACCACGAGCGCATACCAGTCATCGAAAAAATTTACATCGGGAGTGATGCGAAGCCTGATTTGTGCTCCCGGCACTGTAGGATACTGATCGACCTGAAGCGTAGCCACTACGCTGCCTGCATATTGAGTGAGAGGATCGATAGGAATCGGGACATCAAATCCGAACGTGCCGCCCAAGATCGGGATTGGCACTTGGACATGAAGGTTCATCGTGCCTGAAAGATGTACAGCTACCGGTATCTTTCCTGCGCCAGGGGTCAGCTTGAAATCGATCTCCGGAATAACCAGGCTGCTGGTCAGGTGAAGCGTCGTCCCACTATTCCCTAGTTCCAGAGGCACCGGCACTGGCAGGAAAGCCCCAATAATCCGAGTCATTCCGTTGGTTGAGATACCCACTCGCAGGTCCACAGGCTGAGCTGGAACAAGAGGAAACGCCGTTGGAGTCCCCAGATCTTGGCCAACGTCGATATAAAGCGCCTTGTTCCGGATATAAATTCCATCAACCGGAAGAGCGCCCAGCGTCCCAAATCCCGCTAATTGGTCGAGACGTGGAACAGGAAACTGAATCACCGCCTTTTCCAGAGCGACCTGCAAGTAGAGTTGGGAAAGATATTGGACGATGGCCACGAACGTGCGTCCAAGAGCCCCATCGTCTGCCGGGACCAATGCGCCAGCCGCAGGCGCTGCGGGCGCAATGGCCGGAGCAGGCTGTTCGCCGCGAATGTCTGTCAAGTTAAACTGGAGCACGGAGACCTGGGCGGTGCTATTCGAAAGTAGAACACTCGCCTGAGATTGGAACGTAATTCCGATCTTCGTGATCGTCCCCAAGATGTTGTCGGTAAGGCTGAAATCAATATCTCCCTGCAGCAGAAAAGAGTCCTGAGGGAGGTTGGGCAGGGCCGCCACTGGGTAAAGACTGATCGAGAACGGGCTGTGCGCCACTGCATACACCGTCAGCACATGCGCAGGCGATGCCGGTGGACCTGGATCGGCGGGCTTGACGGTGATGTCCGTCGAGTAACTGAACAGCTCGGGTCGCGCCGTCCAGAGCCCTGCACTCACCAGATTGAATGCGGATTCATCAAGCGCCACCCCGAATTGGTAGTGATACGTCACGCTGGTATTGGGCATGGGTCCTCACTTGTTCTTGCGGATGAAAACCAACGAAACAAACGGGGGAATGCTGGTCGCAGGCCCGGTCTCCAGCTTCTCACCCGTACCTGACGTCCCGGTCGTACTTGCAACGTGGGTGTGGGCGGAGATGGCGATCATCGGCCCGTTCCCACTCGCGACCTGGGTACCGGGATCATCCTGCGGGGCACTCAACTCGATGTGGTGGTTCATGATCACAAAATGCGTATGGGTTGCTGCTCCATAGGTGGAACTAGGAGCGTTGCTTGAAGAAGTTCCGGCAAGAAACCGATCTTGGACTGCGTTCCCATTCCATGTGGTCCAAAGCGACCAACCCAATGGCGTCGATTTCCCCGTGTAAGGCAGGAGCCCGCCCTCGGGCATCTTCCTAGCAGCAGCGCCGGCCATAATGAAATGGATCGCGAGCGTCGGAGGCCGCGGCGGAGTCGCATCCGGTTCTGTCATCCCCTGCCAGGCCGTCGGTTCGGTCGCTGCATGATGATGCGAAAGCGAGCTTACAGAAAATCCGTTTTGAGGTCCTGGCATTCCACCAAAGTAGCCCAGGTTGGTTCCAACATTCGGATCAGTAATAGCGACTGACCAAGTATGGCTGTGTGTCGCATCATGACGCGGATCGTTTTCACCGATGAACGTATCCGAGCGCTGGTCCTTACGCAAAACAATGTACATGTCATCGAGTTTCGGTGTTCCGCCACTCCCATCGCATAAGGTCCATCCCGGAGGAATGGCCGTGCCTGTATACGCAATAATGATTCCCGGATGCACATGACGAAGAGAGTTTTTGAGGACATACGCCAACAGCTCCACCGACGGGGGAACCGTAGTAGCGTCGCCGGTTGTGGTGGTTGACTGTGTCTGGCTTTGAATAAGGTGGACATGCGTCGCGCTCGCTCCCTGACTCTGCAAACCCAGCGGCTGCTGCGTCCCAGCCGCCGCGCCGGAGGTCACCGTATGCTCGTGCAAAAACGGATGGTGATGCACAGCATCGCCACCGATTTCCGGGTCTATCTTGTTGCCTTGCGCATCGAGAGTATTCACCCGAAGCAACCGGTGGTCCCATGCAGCTGGAATCGAGCGTAGATCTGGGGCAAACTGCGCATTTGGCGGAGACGAAAGCATCACCACCCCTTCCCGCGGCAGGGCACATCCTGTCATCACCAAAAGAAGCAAACTGAAGGCTGGACGTCCAGTCCACCAGTTTAGGGACCGCCGCGGATTCGCGCTGCAAAGAAAGCCCGCATCTGGGCTTTGTTGCGTGGGTATGGTGCTCGTTGTCGATTGCCCTTTAAACCATCTTTCCATGTGTGATCTCAGGTCAACAAGTAGGAACTGCCTCAAACATAATGAAACTGTGAAATCTACTCACGGTGCGAGGTATATATGTTGCGAGAATTCCCCAAGACCGGTCAACAGCACTTTCGACACTTCTGGAACCCCTCCCTGTCCGAAAAACGCTGCCGAAAAGCTATGTCAGAGGTACTTCAACAAATCCCTTGGAAACCGCCCGCTGATCATGAGCTACAGCATCAGATGACACGGCTGCTTAGAGTAATCTAAGCCGGCGAGATGCGGGATCCGGGTAACAATCACGGATTGGAGATATTACGTTGCTATAACTTGATAGACAAACCGGGCGCAGCTGACGTTAATCCGACCTTCGCATGAAGTCAAGTGAAAACTTGGTTCCATAACGACAAGCGGCTTTAGAGGCGGATCAACCTCTTTTTTATCGTGGGAATTTACAGATCCGAGAACTCAAGTCGAGTGGACGACCCGAAGGACTTTGACTCAGACTTGGCTTTGAAAGTGGCCCTTGAGACGGCAGTCCCATCCGAGCTAAGTCACGGTAAACGTGTCCGTACTCCGTGAACTCGAAAAGTGTCGTCAACTCGAAGTTGACTTGACCGCCATATCGTGGCCGGATTACCCGTGATCCGACTGGGGCAGTCATTTCGGCTAGGTCACAAATTGTAGGCGCGAACCTTCAACTTGCAATTGAGAAGTCCCTATTTAGAATGGCGTCCATGCATGCTGGACTAGTTTCGCGTTAGCGTTGAGATTTCACGATTACGGAGACGATCTGGTAACTGTCACATTTGGCGATGTGCTACCGTTCCCAAGTCGCTTATCGTCGTTCCTCTAATACACGCATCACTCGCAGCAGTTCGAACAGAAAGATGGAGGACACACCCATGGATGACTCGCTCATCATTGTTCGCCAGTCCGCCTTACAGGAGTCGGTTCAGAAGCACGAGGACGTTTATCAGGCAGCCGTCGCTCAGGGGACTACAAGAGCCGCGACGGACGGCTCGGGCCTGGATGAGTTTCAGAAAGCGCGCTTCATGGCCGCATGGAATAACGGCATGGGAGCGCTGAATGCTTCCGGCTCGGATGCTCCGATCATGACGACCGCGCAGAACGGAACCGCCTCACGCATTCAGAGCGCACTGGTGGAGTTTGCCGCCCGGAACAATTCGCTGAAGGTGGTTCGGCCGGGCCGCGAAGTAGTCAGCGGAAACACGGCGATCCAGCTCGCGCAGCTGCTGGAAGTAAAATTCGACAACTTCGACTGGCTCGGCTGGATGGGGATGGCATATCTGCTGGTCTTCAAACCTCAAAAGGCACGTTGGGTAGCGCCGCTGGAGCCGACTAAAATTGCGAACAATGCTACGGTTGCTGTTTTCGGTGATTGGGGAACGGGCATGTACGGCGCTCCTTACATCGCGAGCCAGGTTGAGAAGATGGATCGTTGCGATTTGGTGCTTCACCTTGGGGACACCTACTATGCCGGTCGCGACAATGAAATCAGCCGCCGCCTAACGAGCGACTGGCCCAAACGTCCCGGAGTCCTCAACCGGACGCTAAACGGAAACCACGAGATGTATTCCGGCGGGAGCGCCTATCTTGCCGCGCTGTCGAACGCCGCTTATCCTTTCGATCAAGAATCGAGCTGCTTCGCACTGCAGAACGACAATTGGCTGCTGCTGGGTCTGGATAGCGCTTATGTGGACACCGATCTCGACGACGCCCAAGTTGCATGGCTTAACTCCATGGTGAAGGGCGAGGTAGGAAAGAACAGAAAGGTGATCCTCTTCTCACACCATCAGCTCTATTCGAAATATGACAACATCCCACACAATTTACAGGAGAAACTCGGTCCGTTGCTCAACGAAGGGCTGATCTACGGCTGGTTGTTCGGCCACGAGCATCGCATGGTAATTTTCGAGCCGCACTCCCAGTGGGGCGTTCGCGCGCGGTGTATCGGGAACGGAGGCTTCCCGGAGTTTCGTAAGACTCCGGGACGCGACGACGATCCCCTAACCTGGCTTAGTCTGCCTAAGGATCCCACCACTCAGGTTCCAGCTGCGCAGGCGCTCGATGGAGCGAACAAGTATGTCAAAGCCGACGGCGGCGATCCCGGCCTCTACGTTCCTCATGCCTTCATGCGGCTCGATTTTATCGGTGACAAGGTATTCGAAACCTATATCGATCCAGATGGAAATGTGATCCGGGCGAAGGCGGAGCTATGACCCCGAAACAACAGCGGGCTCTCAAGCAGCGCTTCGTGCAAAGCTATGGGTCACTGGACTCCGCCGCTTTGGCCAGCCGAGCGCGTGCGATTGTGGGAGCGGAGAATCTTCCGAATACTCCCCAAGGACAATTGGCAAGGTCGGCCCTCGAAAAACTCAAGGCTGCGGATTCCGACGGCCCTACACCGAACGAGTGGGCCGCACTTGAGTACATGATCCGACTAATGCGCCCTTCGAAGCTAGTACATAAGGGAAAGGTCGACGACGACACCGACCCCGCGTTTCAAAGTGCGTTTTCGAATTGGGAGAAATTCCGCGCCGCTGTGCCGTCCCTCGCATTCAGCATCGGCAGGGTTTCGCAAGTAACCTCGACCGGCGAAGTGCCGGAAGGCACGGCTTTTATCGTGGCTCCCAAGCTGATCATGACCAATGCACACGTGCTGGATGCCCTCTCGAATGGAGCCCGGGTTCTGGAACGAGGCAGAGCCAACGTGCAGTTCGTGGCTGAAGACGGAGATTTCAGCGGCACTCCTGCCGTTGAGATTGTGAACGTGCGCGCCGTGCATCCCATTTTGGACGCTTGCCTGCTAGAAATTGACGATACTTCCGAGCACGTCGCCCTCGAGTTCAGCACTCTGACAGTAGATGAAACCACCCAGGTGGGAGCAATTGGGTTTCCCTATCCTGACGACCGCGATCCTCTTTTTGTGACACCCATCTTCCAAAATCGGTTTGGAGTCAAACGGGCAGCGCCCGGCTTTATCACCGGCACACAGGCGGTCACAAACCAGATCTTTCATGACTGCACCACGCTCGGCGGTTGCTCCGGCGCCCCTATCATATCGATGAGCGACGGCAAGGTGCTGGGACTTCACACTGGCGGGGGGTTCCTGTGGCGCAATGAAGCAGTCTGCGCTTCACCTTTGGCTGCCTGGATCGCGCAACCGGGAGTCAGAAATGCCTGATCGCGCGCTTATTATCGCAATCGAGAAGTACGAAGAGGCAAAAGGTCTCGCTCCAGTTTCGCTCTCTGGAGTGCGTGCAACCGCACATGAGTTCGTCGATTGGATAACGGGGATCAAGAAGATTCCACTGCAGAATATCTATATCTGTTCCGACGCTACGTCCGGTGGCCTCATGCACGAAATTGCCGGCGACATCAGCGGGGCGGTCAAGCCCTTTATTTACGGAGCGACCCGCGCTCAGATACGGAAGGCGATTCTCGATCTGCTCAAAGCTGGATCGGGAAAAACCGAGAATTTCTTTCTTTATGCCGCTGGACATGGCTTTGAATACGTGGACGGCTTCCAACAGCCTGGCGCATCCATGCTGATTACCTCGGAGTATCAGGACATGCAGACAGGCGGCGATGCTTGCATCAACCTCGACGAGCTACAGCTCAAGCTGCCCACGCTTCTGTCCGGGCTGTGTCATTTCTACTTCGTGGACGCATGCCGCAACCGAGTGAGAGGCGATCAGATCTCGCCGGTTTCCTTGGGCTTATCGTTCCAGTCACCCGGGTTGGGCGACGCAACGCAGTTCACGCTTTACTCGGCAGGCAGCGGCGAGACGGCGGCAGCAGATGCGACGTTCAGCAACACGTTGCTGGGCGGATTGAGGGGAGCCGGACACGCCAAGATGAGAAGCCGAGGAAAGATGCTAGTCACCTTTCCCGCTGTCTGTTCGCACATCACGGACGTGCTGAATAAGCCTGTCGATAAGCGCATCAAAGGTCCCCAGGTTGGCCAGATCGACGAGCTTACGCCGCCCGTAATGCAGAGATGCACACTGACGATCGCTGACGCTGAAGATGACGATATCTATACGGCAACCTTCGCCAGCGGTGGATTGACTGAAACCGTACACTTTACGGGCAGCACCTGTATGCATCCGCTAGCACCCAACGACGCCGGATATCATGTGCAGGTCACAAAAGACGGAAAGGCCCTGCTGCAGGAGAGCCCAGCAGCGGAAACGTTCATCGATATGTACGACGATTGGATGCTCGTGTTTTCGGCGGCTCCGCCTGCTCACGGTCGCGTTCTTTCCGAGGCATACGCTCCGGTTGAGGATACAGCCGGCATCCTTCATGTGTCGCTTTCCAGAACCGGCATAGATCCGGTGTGGTCGTTATTCCGTGAGGACTCCAAAGGATTTTATTCGTTAGAGCTCGATCAATCACATGTTCTTCCCCCGGGGCTCCACACTATCCACTTGAAAGAAGACGGCGTTTCGATCTGGAAGAATACCGTCCGCATTCGGCCCGGCGAGACAGTGTCCGTGGGAGAAACCGCCCCCACATCGTTTCAACAGGATGTGATAGGGCTCTTTGGCCAGGAGGGAACTCACAGCCCGGAAATCTCCGAGCTTTTGGGGAAGACTGCCGATTGGGACGTCAATCTCTGGTTGGCTGTGCTGGGTACAGCGAATATTCGGCCGGTAGAGGGGTATTATCGGCGGCTGAACCTGATTGACGTGCCCAACGCCCCGGACCTAGAGAAAGATAGCTCAGGCCTGCTGATTCTGGTGGTGAGTGAAAACGAAGCTCCCGCTTTTGCGGTGCATGAGGGGAAGAGCGTGACATGGCGGCCACTGCGCCCCGTCTCCAACGTCGGTACGCTCTTCTTTGCTTACGCTCCGCTGCCTCCAGAAGCCTGGTTCGTCTCTTTGAAGTTTCGAGAGAAGCAAGTCCTGACATACACCACCTCCCGAGAAACCGGAGCGTACACATTGTTTACGGTCACGGCGGGCACGCCGCTCAGTGTCCAACAGATCTTTGTCCCCACGCCGGCTAAAGAGCCCGCGTGGAGTCCCGCTGAGCTGACGGATCTCAAACTGGCAAAGGCGCTGTCCACGGCACAGCGTCTCCACCGCGAACGTCAGCCCATATTCGAGTGTCCTTTTCTTCCGGAACCGGTATGGACAGCACTGAGCGCACATACTTGGAACAACACTCAGTTAATCCTCCTCGCGGCGTACGACTTGCGCCGGCAGGGTCGCAGGGGGGAGTTCAAAACTCTGCTCGCGGCCGCCGAGGCCCAAGGCGCATGGTCTGGTGATCTTCGTGCGCTGAAGGAGGTAGCTGCGGGTGAAACGGTCCCAACGAAGAATCGTCCGCTTCTGCTAGACACGCTGCTACTCGATCCCGATTATAACGATCGCACATCGGTGTTTTCCATGACACGCTTGAACTTTGATGACATATGGGTTAGTTGGTATGCAGCGATCTCGGAGGCGGATCAAAAGGCCGAAGAATAATGGTCGGAGCGGCAAGTTAATTCGACAGTCTCAACTGAAAACAGGCGGGTAATCATGGAAACCAAAGGGATGGTAACACCGTGCCGCCAAGCTGGCGCGATTACCGTATGGGCGTGATCGTGATCTTCTCCGGGCATGTAACGTGATGAACCCTATTGAAGTGCGGGATCGCATGGATCAGATCATCAGGGCTATCCGCATCAGCAAATGAACGCGCTGGAGCGCATGCGGCTTGCCATATCGTAGCGTTGGAAGGGATCGCCTAAGATCTAGGCCGAATCAGCTAATGACGCACGGAAGCTAGGTACCGACAAGATTCCTTGCGAGCTCTGGCATGCTTTGCAAGCAGGCATCTATCATGGTGTTGACAGCTTGGCGACCTCAGCAAGCTTTCAGACGCATAGGCTCCTAATCGCGTGCGAGGTAGAATCACCATGTCGTCATAGTTACCACGGTTCGGAGCGCACTACTAGCATCTCCAAAAACAAACTGAATTGTGTCCTGCACGCAAAGACAGCCGCACAGGGACGGTAAGTCTTCGCCATCTGCACCAGCTTGCCACCACTGCGCTCACTTTGTTAGACATGTTCCGTGCTCGGGGCCGGACTAGGCGAATGAACCCTCGCGGCTAGGCCGCCGACCAGATTCCTCTTCTACAGAATTTACAAACGTGCAAGACTTATCGACAACTTGCGATAACGTATCTGGTAGATGCAACAACGGATGAGGTGCAAATGCTCACGCACGAAGAACGAGATTGGGTAAATGAAGACCTCGCAGCCCATGTAGGGCTGACATCCACGATCGGCAACTTCATTTTGATAACCTTCCCAGGCCCTTATAAGACCGAGCTTGGGAGCATTCCAGTTAACCTGAGCACAATTGAAGATCAAGCGACTTGGGTAGTGGATGCCTGCCTTAGCAGCCGTTGGCGACTGAATCCTTCACTTCTCGCTTCTCTGTTACAAAAGCTCGTAAATCAAGGCGGTAAGGGCAGACTAGCTCCGATTTTGACCCGTGTTCAAGCTCAAGAAGATCCCAACCCGGACCCTTTCCTTGCGCAATGGGTTATGGCAAACCAGCCATTTTTGGGTCGACTTCCGTTAAGAACGGCCGCTAAGCAGGTAATCGAAAATTTTGCTCAACCGATTTTACGGGTGTGGGGTCCGTCCAAAACAGGAAAAACGTACACGACGGAGCTCCTCAATCATGTAATGAGCGAGTCCCGTGTAGACCTTCATGTTGTCTCGGTAGAAGTGACCCCCGAAAGTGGCCCTTCATATACTGTGGACGAATTGGCTCAAGACCTTTCGCTTCCGATGGTTAATGCCGATCGCTTTCCTGAGCGATCCAGCAGTTCATATGCTAAAGAATTATGTCGCTGGCTCATTCGCAATGTCCACCGACAACCCGGTATTTGGGTTTTTGTTCTCGACGGCTTCGCTCAAAAAGAGCTAGCTGACGAAGTCACTGACTTCATCCAGGCTCTCGCGCAGTACATTGTTAAACCGGAATATTCAAGAAGGCTTCGGCTAATTTTACTGGACTTCGATGAGGCTCCAATGTCGGGCAATTGGCGGGCCAAAACGATGGACGATCAGCTCACAGCGGGGGCGATCACAGCGATTGACATCGAAAGTTGTCTGACGGAGTTCAATACGAGAATGCTTGCGGCAAATCGGCCAGATAAGGCAATTCAACCGGCGGACATTCCGTCGGTTGCCCACATGATGCTGCTAAACTCGTCATCTGCTTCATGCCCCTTGCAAAAACTCTACGACGACCTTCTCACCATTGCCAGATAAAGGACAGATCGATGCCAGACGCCCTGTCTCAACGCATTCCCGAAGCTCGATCAGCGGCAGATATTGTAGCGCTGCTTAAGAAGCCTCAGATTGAACCTGTCGAGAACTCCGAAGACCTGAGGGATCGCTACCGCCAAGCCGCGTCTGTGCTAGTTGCACTAGCGGACCCGGATAATTTTCAACCCGTGGGTGGAAAAGGTAAACCGGGCGAAGGACGGCGACTGCTAAACGCCGAACTGGTAAAGGCAACGGCACGCAAATTCGAGGGCTATCTAATGCTTAAGCCAGACGCTCGGCGGGTTGGAATGGCTTCACTGCGCACCAATGAGCAGCGGCAGCAGGCACTGGATGCAAATCCTCAGGAGAGGATAGGGGAGATCCAACGACAATTAGAAAATTATCTATTCGCAAAGGATCTTAATTTATCCCAGCAGTCCAGAGATCAACTTCAGGCAACTCTACAGGTCTCAACGTGGCTGTACGGCGTCCTTGACGGATTGCCAGATCCTGATCAAGTCCGCGCTCTGATTGATCTGCATGAATTTACTGCCTCCTTTGAGGCATTGGCGGGGGATTCCATCTTTCGCGGACGACAGAAAGAATTGGACCAATTGCGTAGTTACGTAGGAGTTGTTGAACCCGCAAGCTTGTTGAAACGGCTATCGGAGAAAGCTTTTCGATGGGCCCGCCCAGAGCGAAGACCGGCGGTCAGTATTAGCGGCCCAGGAGGTATCGGCAAATCGGCGCTAGTCGCGCGCTTCATGCTGGAACACCTTCGTCTGCCAGCTCAAGGACGAATTCCGTTTGCGTATCTCGATTTTGATCGTCCGGGCTTGAGTATAAGCGAGCCTGGAACTCTTCTTGCGGAAATGCTTCGGCAAATAGATCTACAGTTCTACGAGGAGGGCCACTTCCGACGCCTGCACGATTTCTTCAAATCGGTCATGGGTAGCGGCGGGATGCCGGAGCAATCGGACGCCTCGTCATACAACTCCCAGGTCCGAAGCGTTATAGCTGATCTCGTCGGAGCCATAGATCAGTTTCTGGGACCACGTCCATACGTAATCGTTCTCGATACCTTTGAAGAGGTTCAATACCGCGGCGAGCATCGGGCTTCCCCCTTCTGGGAACTCCTAGACTATCTTCAACGAACCCGACCTTTCCTGCGTGTAATTATCTCTGGACGTGCCCGGGCAGATACATTGATCCTCGCCGATCGAAGTCCCGAACATATCGAATTGGGGGATCTGGATAATGATGCTGCAATAGCTTACTTACAGAATCGGGGGGTGTCGGACCCCGCCGTGGCGTCGGCGCTTGTTAGACAGGTAGGTGGCGTTCCATTGTCGTTGAAGTTAGCGGCTTCACTACTGAATCGCGAATCCGGAGGGCGCGAGAGTCTACAAGGAATAGCCAGCAAATCGAAGTTTTGGGGTGCGGCCAGTGATGAGGAAATTCAGGGGGAACTATTTAGCCGGATTCTGGGCCACATACATGAACCTGCCGTGCAACGCCTCGCTCATCCGGGATTTGCTGTCCGCCGCGTCTCGCCGGCTGTCATCTTAAATGTTCTCAACGAACCCTGCGGACTGGCGATCTCCACAGAAAATGAGGCCGGAACACTTTTCGAGGAACTGCGACAGGAAACATCCCTGGTCGTAGCCGACACGGCGGACGGCAGTCTAGTTCATCGAACCGATCTAAGACGTGTCATGCTGAAATTGCTTGTAAGAAAAGCCCCAGCCCAAGTAGAGGCAATTCATCGGAATGCGTCAAAGTGGTACTCCAATCAGACGGGTTGGCGCGCCAAAGCGGAACAACTCTACCACAGACTTCAATTGAACGACTTGTCGTTCGATCGGGGTTTCCACGACCCAGAAGTTCGTTCAAGTCTTCAGTTCTCAATCTCCGAACTCCCAGCGAGTTCGCAAACCTATTTGGCAACTCTTGGATATCAGGTGTCGGACGAAATCCTTATGAAGGCCAGCCAAGAAGAGCGAGAAATCTCCTTGGCCGCGCAAATTGAAAATCTGCTCCCATACGGCCGCAGATCGTGCGAAAGAGCACGAACAATGCTCGACTCTATTTTCTGGTCCGACCATGCCAGCCCGCTTTTCCGGTCAGCGGCGAGGATAGCACTTCAACAAGAGCGCGATGGAGAAGCAGCAGCGTATCTCGATCAAGGCCTCGTTTTTGCGATGTCCGAAGGCCGTACCCGTGAAACGTTAGAGCTGCTTTGCGAGCAGGCGTGGTTGTTACGTTCGCGGACCCAACTCAAAGAGTTGAACAGGTCGCTACCCGACCTAGACGAGCATGCTCGGCGACTAGGAGACCTAAAAGCCATATTCCAGCATCGGGTTCAAGCGTACGAAACGGAAATGGCGCAGTTCGGATCCGGGCGAACGCCTAACAGTTTGTTACGAGACGCAGCTGAGATAGTCGCACATCTATCTGCTGACGATCTTTGGGATGTCTTTCCACTTATGGACTCTGTAACAGAGTCGCTACATAATCAGTTCCCAGAAGCTTATTCTAGAGTTGTTGAACTTATCGGAGCTTTCGACGGTCCGTTTCAGAGAGTACAACTTCCGGAAAGTAGACGAGCTACGGCGCTTTTGAGTGAACTTATCTCCGAAGGTCGCTCCACAAATCTTGCCCGGGAAGACTACGAGGTTGATAACGGTGCAGCCACAAGAGGCCTAATCCAGGAGCTTGCCGCCGAATGGCCTTATCGCGTACTCCGAGTCAAACCACCATATTCTCAAGAGACATTTGAGGCTTCGGAAATTGCCACCGCCTAGTATGACTTTCCCCGGCTATCTCTCCGTCAATGAAATCGATGAACTAGTGAGCGTCGCCGTGGATGCGGACCTCGTCACAGCGAATCGCACCCTTCTGCTTCAGAGTATTTTCAAGCCTTTCGCGCTTGGTCTTCCGCGCGACAACGACATTCTTACTCAATTTAATTTAGACGTTGTCAGGCTAAACAGCACCGAGCGGCTAGCAAATGGCCAAGTACCTTTGATTGAATTCTTACATAATTGCGCAACATATCTAAGGTTGCGAGGCCGAAGCGAAGCGGACAAATTCGAGGAGGCAGCAAATCTCATCCAAAATCGCGTTCAAGGTGTGGTTAATCTTCCAGACCCTGCTGCGCTGCGAGAGGTCAAGAACAATGAGGCGATCATCGGCATGGATGATATGCTCGACTTCCGTTTCTTGGCCACCGGAACTCAGGTTGGGCTATCAGTGGCTCGCATTTCAGTCCCGCGATTTGACAGTGGAGTAGCCGCCAAAACAGGAGCCGGCGCACCTTGGATCATGCTCGGTACAGCGTGGATGCTCGCACCACAATTCATGATCACCAACCATCATGTGATCAATGCTCGTCTGGCTAACGAGGCTTCCGCTGCACCTGCAGACTTCGAACGCCAAGCTCAGGAATCGTTTGTGGAATTCGATTTCGATTCGGCCGATAGTGTGACCGTTCAGATCAAAATTGCTTCCGTCATTGCCAGTTCGAAAGATCTTGATTATGCGATAGTGCGGTTGCAGAGTGATCCTGGAAGACGGTCTCTTCGTTTGAAGCCTAGTCGGATTGAGTTCACTCCGGCCACGTATCTCCCTGTAAACATCATTCAGCATCCTCGGGGATTGCCGAAACGAATTGCAGTGCGCAACAACCTACTCACCGGCGCAGAGGTCGACACGATTCGGTATTTCACAGATACAGATTCCGGTTCTTCTGGTTCGCCCGTCTGTGATGACAGCTGGCGTGTCATAGGTTTGCACCGTGGAGCACAATTCGTTGACGGAGTCACTTATCAAGGGAAAGCGTCTGCATTCGTTAACCTTGGAAGCCAGATTCAAGCGGTATTGGATCACCTGAAACGGCTCGAACCACAAGTCTATGCGGAAGTGATGACTGGCCAAAGTTAGACGTTTCAGCATGCGGCTTCAATTGGGCATCATCAGTGAACAACGCTGTAATCACCCGTTTCAATGCTTTGTCGTGCTCGATCCGAGCGTTCTGCCGGTCTGAGTTTTGCCGGGCATTTTGAAATGCCTGATCGGCGGACACCTTTGCAGGTATCTCGTCAGTGATCCGTTGTTCCATTCTCTTTGGGTGCTGGGCTGATAGCCCACTACCGGTTGAAGGAATTAGCCGGGGACAATCAGGGACGTAAAGCATTTTCGACCCGAGCCGCGTATGAGTGTTACCTGAACGCCTGGGTTCTCCCACGATGGGGAACATACAGGATCGATCAGGTAAAGCCTGTAGCAGTCGAAGCATGGCTGGACGGGATCAAGCGGGCCAACGGAACCAAAGCGAAGATCCGGAACCTGATGAGCGCTGTCTTCCAACACGCGATGCGGTACGAGTGGATGGACCGAAATCCCATTCAGCTCGTGCGTCAAAGCGCGAAGCGGGAGAAAGTGCCCGATGTCCTGGAACTGGCAGAACTCCAGCTTCTACTCACCAAACTCGATGTACGGGAACGGACGCTGGTGCTGCTCGACGCGGCAACCGGTCTTCGGGTGAGTGAACTGCTGGCGCTCCGCTGGAGCGATATTGATTTCGAGAACCTCGAAGTCAGTGTCACCCGGTCCATCTGGCATCAGATCGTCGGTGACTGCAAGACCGAAGCATCTGCCAAGCCTGTCCCGCTGGACAGCTACATGGCGGAGGACCTGCTCCGGTGGCGCCGCAAGAGTCCCTATCCGATGGATGGGGATTACGTCTTCGCCAGTCCGGCAAAGAAGGGCAAGCAGCCTTACTGGCCTGACAATCTCATGAAGCGGTATGTCAAGCCGGTTGCACTGAAGGCCGGCATCAACAAGAACATTGGCTGGCACACTTTCCGCCACTCCTTCGGCACGTTGCTCAAGGCGAACGGGGAAGATGTGAAGACGGTACAGGAGCTCCTACGGCACGCCAACAGCAGGATCACGCTCGACGTATACACGCAGGCCGTGAACTCGCATAAGCGAGCCGCACAGAGCAAGGTTGTAAAGATGATGGTTCCCAATCTGGGTGAAACTAGGGGTGAGTCACACCCACGTTCTGCGTGAGTGCATTCTTGTTGCACCCATATCGAACCCAGATTTGATTGTCACTTTAGGTCCATACGAAGCTAAGTTCTTTGCTTTGTATGGCGGGGACGACGGGGCTCGAACCCGCGACCTCTGCCGTGACAGTTAAAACAAGAGCTGTAACCTATTGATTCTAGGAGCATCGGTGGCACCGTAAGGCATCCTAAATCACCCAAAATCAAAGTTCCGTACCGTCGAGCGTACCGTCGAATTCCCTCCTTAAAGCGCTATTTCTCATGCCATCTGCCGCCGAACCGTTACGCGATGGTCTCCCAGTACTTGCTGCGGTAGAATCCGTCACGCATGACCGACTGGAATAAACGCCTTCAGCCGTTGGAAGCAGAACTCTCGAAGACTTCGGGGCAGATGGGCATCATTACGAAGAATGTAGGGACGATACAAGAGGACGTTGATCGCCTCAAAACCGACCTGCACAGCAAGGCTTCCAAGGCGCAAACGTGGTCAAGCCCCGCGATTCTCGTAGCCATCGCCAGCGCCGTAATCAATCTAGGCGCGTTGGCTTTCAATGTCATAAAAGTCGAGGGTGTGAACAAGTCGATCAATGGCCCGACGGGCATCAAGAATGGGTTGACCGCGCTGACCGTTCGCGATGCCAAATTAGAAACCGGCCTCCGCCTCCTTACGGCAGCCGTCGCGCCACAGCTTACCCACGAGCTCGACGAGACGCTCAAAGCGGCGGTAGAGGCGTCTCGACATGGACAGTCGAATCAGGTCGCTTCGATCTTACAGGACGTGCCCGAACGAGTCAGCGCGTTGCGCGAAGCGAAGATACCCGCTATGCAGCCATTCTTTTCCACGGCAGCGGGACTATTGGATACAGTCGCCGGGGCTGGCCCATCGGGCGTTGAAGCCGCTGCTCCCTCGCGGGCGTCTTTGGCGGCATATCACTCAGCCGTTTTGCATCCGTCGAACCTCGCGGGCATCATCGCGCGGGGCTCGAAGGAAGTACTGACGGTTCAGGAGATTCTTAATCTGCCAAGGGATCGTGGAGGCGCATTCGACTACAAAGGATTTCGGGTCTATTTGGTAGACGCGATATTGTCGGCAAAGAAGGGAATGCATGTAGTGGCCGCTGGCCCATCTATTATGGTGAACACTACTGGGGGCGATCTATTCGTTCCGGATGACGGTGGAGTTCCGAATAACGTGCGGCTTATTCAAGGCGCTGTGCTGGTCACATCCTCCCAGACGCTCGACGACTTCGTTTGGGAGGATGTCGTGTTTGTGGGAACGCGCATACGGTACAAGGGCGGTCCGCTCACTCTGAAGAATGTCCGATTCGTCGATTGCACCTTCGACGTGCCGTCGAGCAAGGGAGCGCCGGTCCTCAATTATGCGATGACAGGAGCGCCTGAGCTGACGGTCGGAGCCGCGACGCCGGAGACGAAGGGCCGGGCCGGGGAATGATGCCAATTCGGATTACTTTCCGAATCAATGAAGACGAAAAGGCAGAGCCGAAGCCTGCCTTCATCGTTACGTCTGAACCAGTTCACACTGTGGGAACCGAGCAAAGCAAATTAGACAGTGGGTTGATCCATGAGTCGGGTCTCGACTTAGACTTTTGCCCAGCCTGCAAAGCAAAAGGCGACCTGTCTTGGTCGCCTCTGTTCATCCCAACGTTGAGTTCCCTTTTGGCCTCTCGTCGGACCGCTTGTTGTAGCTGCGCTTCTGGAGAGCACGCATTCCTGGATGCCAACCCAAGACACGTCGCCAACCACTGAGAGCGTCATGCTCGTAGGCGCCCTTCATCGGTATTTCTCTGGCCATGTTCCTGACCTCCGTTTCCTTGATCTCGCATGATTTTACAAAAGCCGAAGGATGCTGAGACGCAATCTCCTGTGGAGGACTTTCGCCTTTCTTTCGCCTATACTGTTTACATGTTCCAAGGGCCAACCGCCGCCGTTCATCCCTTCGTGATTGCCTGCAAGGGTTGTCACCAGAACACATCCCGGCCCCTGTCGAGACGTTGCCGTCATCTTGGATCGCTGTGAAGTGTCCCCCGTGTGGTGAGAATCGGGGCTACCTGCCCAATGACATCTTCCAAGGGCGACTGTCCCATAAACTCAGTCGGCAGCGGACCAGGAATGTCACCCCGATTGATAGAGGCAGAAATGGGGTATGACGAGTTATTCTGTTACGCGTAACCCGGTGATGACGGTCGAATGTTGTTGGGGCGGATTGCCATTATGCAGAGAAACACGCTACTCATCGTAATGGTGGCAGCCGGTTCAGCGATGTGCTGGTGGCCTAGTATCATTCCACCCAATCGCGATCAACCTGGATGGAAGACTCCGCTGATCCTCATTGCGTTGATTACAGGGCTTGGCACCGCTTTGTCGAGCGAAGGATGGCGACGGCTTCTGATCGCGTCGCTCCTGGGTGGAATTGGTGGGATATGCTGTGGCTTCTGGCTTTGGTGGCCAACCGATGCAATTGATGCATCGTGGGTTCCATTCGCTATTGGTCTATCAACGTTGACCTCAATCCCGATTTCCATGATCGCGGTATTTGCGGGAGTGGCGCTCCGAGACTCGAAGATCGCAACGAAGAACCGCCGATTACTCTGGGGTGCCTTCCTCGTCTCTTTCGCATTTGCGCCGACAGTATGTGCGCTTACGCCGCCCCTAATCACCGTCCGAAAGTGATAAAGCCGCTTTTCCCAAAGAGAGTAATTTTGGGGCAAGGGCCGAGTTAATTCCGCAATCGGACGGGCACCCGGAGGATGGTCAAGTGCGCTCACCGGACGCTTACCATCCTTGCGATACGAATGGCCAAGTGGAAATCCAATTTCGACGAGCGCAACTCCGAAATTGAATTGCAACGGGAAATCGACTTCGCAACTCACCTTGCCGGGCGGGTCTTAGCCACCTTGGAAGCCCGCAAGCCTAGCATCTTCCCTCAGAAGAAGCAGCCGTGGCACATACCCAACGATGACGACGTACCGAAGTAAACTGGGCCTATGGAATTCGATGACGACATCTCGGACCAACCGCCGAAGCTTATCGACGATGACATGCTCTATTGCGAGCATGGAACACTGCTCGCTTTGAACTTCCTTCGGGTTAGCCACATGGTGGTGGAACATGCTGGCGTCATCTACACTGACGACCTGCGCAAAGCATTAAACAACGCTTTAGACACTCTGCTCACGCATCGAGCGACCTGCGATAAATGCAACGAGCGATGATCAATCTAGAGGTAGGCCATGACTGATGAAGAACGACGCGCCTATTGGGAGAAGTGGAATCAAGAAAATCTCGCAAGTATGACTCCGTTCGAGCGATATCTCTACGACACCGGCCAGTTTGACGATGTCGTCAGGAAGGAGATCAGTGCCGACGATGTCTTTACCGAGCCTACGGACCTCTGCGGGGATGACTTCCATTGGCAAGAGTGCGGCGGATATAGGAAGCGCGATGGAAAGGTGACTTTTTGCACGAATCCGCGCCATCGACAATCCAGCGAGCGCGAAGTTCCCTATGACCATTGCGGCTACCTGGGATGTACCAACTGCCCGGGATTCGTAACGCAGGGAATCGTAATCTCACACTGCACCTGCACCCATCATCGGTCTGCAAGCTAATTCACCATGTGCGGACGCTATCAACGCCGATCAGACAAACAGCGCATCGCGGAAGCATTCAAACTCGGCAACCTTGACGGCCTCTTTCTAGAACTCGTGCCCGACTACAACGCATCGCCCGGCACGATGCAGCCAGTGATTGTCTGGGATGCAGGCAGCTACGCAAGCGAAGGCATGCGAACGCTTCAGATGATGTACTGGAAATTCCTGCCGACGTTCTGCGTTGACCCAAAGAGGTTCAAACTCAGCACCACGAATGCAAACGCAGACAAGTTGCTGGAAAGTGGCATGTGGAAGGACTCGTTTCTCCGACGTCGCTGCCTCATTCCCGTTGACAACTTCATTGAGTGGGACCGCACCAGCGGCAAGACAAAGCTTCCGTGGATGTTTGCCATGAAGGATGATGAACCGTTCGCCCTTGGCGGTTTGTGGCGTCACTGGCGATCACCAGACGGCGGCGGTGGCATGGATAACAGTTCGTAACGGCCCACGTAGGCAGGGAAGACGGATCGATCCACCCACGACAACCAAGGTTTGTCTTTCCTGCCCTTTTTTCCCGCACCAAGTCGTGCACACCCTGCACACCCGTTGAATCGCCCGCGCAAAAATAAAAGGCAGAGCCGAAGCCCTGCCGTCAGCTACTTTGATGATCGAGAAATCGAAGAACTGTTTCCGCAAGCGTGCTGTAATCCGCTGTCGTCACGGGATGACGAATGTCTTTATCGTTGCATGTATGAAGCATCTCGATCTCTACGAGGTCTTTTTCCATTTGCACAGTTGCGACGGTCGCAAAACAAGTTAGGCAGATGGAGTCTATCGTGGCGTGCGCATTCCTTCGGTGAATGAATCCAATGGTGGGGGTCATTGGGGGAGCTCCTTGGCTAATTAGCAGTTACCAGCGCGCCAGATCGCCCGGCGAGGGATGTGCTGGTAGACGAACCTGTTGCACGCAAAGATGCAGGATGAACAACTTTATGTTGCATACCGACAGACACCACGGACACCACACCAAGCCTGATTTATGCGGCTCAGGCGTTCCACAGCATTTTCGCTTCTTGTTCGCTATACTGGCTCCATGTTCCAAGGGCCGTCAAACCATTATCCGTTCGTAATCGCCTGCAAGGGCTGCCACCAAAACATCCCGGCACCGGTCGAGACAATGCCGTCGTCATGGATCATTGCGGCGTGTCCACTGTGCAGCCAGCAACGGCGCTATCTGCCCACGGAAATCTTTCAAGGCAGGCTGTCTCACGAACTCATTCGACAGCGGGGGGCGGAACGTCATCCCTATTGATATGGGCAGAAATGGGGCATGACATCGGCGGTTACAACGGGGGAAGCTAGAGGCTTTCTACAGACAATAAACAATCCTCAAACGTGAGCAATTTTGATCATGCGCGGGAAATCGATCTCTATAAGATGTCGACACCTAGGCAGGTACGCGGAGCCGCTAGCGATTTTTCCGAGGTAAATATTCATCGTGAGCCATCCCCCATCGCTCTCAGTAAGCGGAACTGTGCGCACGCTCCTACACCGCATTCGCAGCAAACTCACCCGACATAGACACCTTGATGCGCCAGATGATGAGGAGTGCCTCGGGAGCATACAAGAGACGCCGCAACCTCTCCCAAACAGCCCAAGTCCCATCTTGCGGGATGATCCGCACGACTGGGGAGCCGTGGCCGGATCCGCAATAGGCATCAGGAAAGAGCTCCTGGAAAAGGCTTCGGCGCACGCGGAACTGTGGGAACGACTGGAGACTTTGATTTTGAATGCGCTGGAGCAGCGCACTGCAGATCAGAATCAGTGAAAGGCTGCCGGTCGGCTATACGGCGCTCGCGACTGCACAGCCCGCAAGCTATCTCTTCATGGATACACGCGTTCGGTGTCCCAACATGCCGATTCCCTACAACTGATTACAATTTATCTCTGAGAATTTTGAGGCGATGCAGGTCCCAGGCGTTGCAGTGGTGCGCTCGTTCCGCAGCATCCAACGAACGCTCGTATCTAACCGGGATTGACACTGGCCGAAAACAGCGTAGACAGATAGAACTCCAGAGTCCGTCTGGAAATTGCCCACGACGGAAAGCCTTGGGCTCTGAAAAATGCCGCAGCCTGCGCATCGGCCATCGCCATTTCACTCGTGATCCTTTCTAAACAAGGAAGGGAAATCCAAGAACGAGGCAGATCAGAATGTCGGCTAGCCGCTCTGTCTGCCGGGCAGGCCCGTGGCATGGACATCGACCCTTATTTCGTAATTTCGGCTGCTGGATCGCTTTAAACGACCAGTCCCAAGACAAAGATGGCCCTCACAAAGGGCCATCAGGGTAAAGGGTTATTGCCCAGCTAGTTCCTTTTAGTCATCGGCGTTTCCGCCGATCTTGGAACGCCTGAGAAAATCGTGCGGTCCTCGGGAGCCGGACCTTCCGGGATAGCAACAGATGGGGCCACTGTTTTCGGTGGAAGGGGCGTGAGCGGGTGCCTTGTCGAGAGATGATTCTGTACGTCAGATTTCCTAAAGAAGCTCATGTCGTCTCCAGTCATTGTGCGATGTGAAAAGCGCTCGTCTGGAGCGAAGCGTGGAAAGCAGAAGGCGAGGAAGAATAGCAGGGCTACTGCGCCAAGCATACGCCTTAAAGTTCCGCCGTGCGGCTGGTAAAACTATGCCTATGGAATTCGATGAAGGCATACTGGAACAACCGATAAAGCTTATCGACGATGACATGCTCTTAGACACGTTCAACGTAGATTCCGGACACTATTCCTCTGGCACAAAGGAAAAGGGCCGATTCCGAAGAAACCGACCCCAGGCGCGCCTGAGAGAGCGATGGACTACTGCACCACGATTTGATTGACTGCAGCGCGGAAAGCATACAGTGCTGCCATCTCTCCGTCTTCGCTGTCGGGAGTGCTCGCACAAAGATAAAAGGCAGAGCCTAAGCCCCGCCTTCATCGTTACGTCTGTAACTTGCCACACTGCCGGAACCAAGCAAATCAAATTGATGGAATCAGTTGGCTGTCTAAAAGGGAGCGCTGAGAGAACGGTGGTAAAGGAACAGTCCGCGTCTGGGCGATGTTTCAGAAAGAAGCGATCGAATCCTCTCGTCTGTGGCGTAGATGGTGTGCCGCTCATACACCAGCAGAGTTCTGGCAATTTAGATACCTCAGGATTCGGAGACTTCACTTTCCTTGTGTGCCCCGTGAGCGGCGAAGTCGCAATGACGAATTAGCAGAAGGCTAAGCTCTGGGTAGACCTATCCCGTCGTACCATGCGATAGCCTTGATGATCCGCGTCAGAATCTCGTCAGCCATTCCAGCGTATTTCTCAATATCCTTGGGTTCTGAAGCAGAGTGACGAATCAGATATAAGAGGTTGCTGAGGGCTTCCAGCGAATTCCGTAGTCCATGCAACCTTGCGGCATCATAAGCCCGAGATGGGTCATCAGGGGTTGAGTCGCTGGCCATAAGGTCTCCGATGCGGCGGAAACAGTGGCGGTTGTGCTCCTGCATACTGTGGCGCGTGTGCAATTTTGCTCAGACTTCGATTTCCTCTCTTCAATACCGTCCCTATGATCAACAATTTTGCAGTGGATACCGCATCCTGTTTTCAGAATTGGGCACCGAAGCAGTAGACGTCCTAATCCTCCGTCACTCGCTTACGGAGTCGGAGTGCCTTGACGGTATGGACGCCGCATCTGTCCTTCGACCCAGCTGCAAGACCCTCGTTTTGACAGA
>Ga0210388_10000562_pt1 | contig 30157 bp, 25 predicted proteins | sample IncBWC19OmetaG_FD_155485 | JGI IMG/M metagenome (GOLD analysis project Ga0210388, IMG submission 155485) | Forest soil microbial communities from Barre Woods Harvard Forest LTER site, Petersham, Massachusetts, United States - Inc-BW-C-19-O ...
GCGAGATGTACGAAAACAACCCGCCCTGATCCGTAAAACTGCCCCGCATGCGAGCCCCCGACGATTCATGATATACATTGAATCATCAACCGTAGGCCCTGACGAGGGCTTTTTCAGCAGACTGCTAAAGCCGGATTTCGGATATATCGCAATGCGCTTTTTGAATCTGACAGGGGAATCCAAGATGACAGGAATGCGATCCGGGCTTGTTATATTGACCGCGCTGCTGCTGTCCGGTTCTGCCGCGGTGGCGCAGGAGACAGGTGCGCCCTGCGCCGGCGATATCAAGAAGTTTTGCGCCGGCATTGCGCCCGGCGAAGGCCGGCTCAAGGCCTGCGTCAAAGCGCATTTGACCGAGCTGTCGGAAAGCTGCCAAGGGCGCGTGTACACGGTGGCGGTGACCGGAAAGGTCTGCAAGGCCGATGTCGCGAAACTGTGCGCCGGTGTTGTGCCGGGCACCGGCGGGATCAGGGCCTGCATCAAATCGCACATGGCGGAGGTGAGCGATCCCTGCCGGGATGCGATGTCGCGGACCGCCGCGGGCAGCAAACTCTTCGGACGCGGGGATCTCTGAAATTATTATAACGCGAGCGAGCTATACGGGCTCGTCATGCCCGGGCTTGACCCGGGCATCCACGTCTTGACGAGGCGCAACAAGACGTGGATGGCCGGGACAAGCCCGGCCATGACAAGAAAAGCGAGTTAGCCGCTTCTAACCGCCCCAGCGCGCCAGAAATCCGCGCCAGCCGCTGGCCTGGCCTTGCGGCGGGTTGATCGGTTCGGCGAATTCATCGCTCACGGGCTCCTCGTCGATGCCGGGGTCGTCGGGGGCGCGGACGATGGGAACGATCGGCGGGACGGGCGAGGGGTTTGACTTGGCGAGATCGGCGCGGGCGCGGAACAAGGGCGCTGAAGTCACGGGCGCGGAGGGGGCGGGCGGCGGGGAGGGCTCTGCTGCGGGGGCTGGCGCTGCCGCCTGGGCCGGTTCGACGACGGCCGGCTTTACCGGCGCGGCGGCCGGGGAATTGTCCTGCGCTGCCGGCGCCACCGGCGCCGGCGCTTCCTCAACCACCGCCTCGCGCGGCGGCTCGACGCGGCGCGGCGTCGACATCATCGCCTCGTTGAATTCCTTTGCCTCGATTGCGGCGGCCCTGTCGGACGGCAGCGAGGCCACCGGAGTCTGCCACTGGAACGCGTCGAGCCGTCCGGTCACCGGCGACACCGGGCGCCATTTGTCGCTGACGTAGCCGTCCGCGGTCCACACCGGATCGTGCAGCGCGCGCACCGCGCGCAAGGTCCAGGCCCGTGCACGGCCGCTGTCGCCATGTTCGCTGCGCTCGATTTCGGCCATCAACAGCGCCACCCGCTGGGTCGGCGCGTCGACGAACCGCGCCAGCGCCTCGCGGGCCTTGGAAAATTCGGATGCGTCGATCGCGGCACGCGCCAGCGCCAGCGCGCTTTCGAGATGGCCGGGTGCTTTCGCGGCCAGCGTCTCGATCCGCACCAGCCGCTGGCGCGCGGAATCCCCCAGCCGCACATGCGCATAGGCATCCGCAAGATCGGGATGCGGCTGCTTGAGCCACGCGGCCTCGACAATGCGCATCGCGCGGCGCGTCTGATGCGCCTCGCTGTCGTATTTGGCCGATAGCACCGCGGCGGGCACCAGCGTCGGCGCCAGCTTCACGGCTTCCATGACGCTGTCGCGCGAGAGATCGCGGTCGACGGCTTCCAGTTCCAGCGCGCGCGCCGTCAGCAGCACGGCGCGCTGGCGCCGAAAGGCATTCTTGTCGATCAGGCCGGATTCGAGATTGTTGTCGAGGATCGCAAGCGCGCCGTTCCAGTCGCCCCTGGCGCAGCGGAATCCCAAGACCGCCTGCGAGGCCCAGGTCGAGGCCGGCGAAATCTTCAAGGCGTCTTCCGCGATCATCACGGCAGAGACGGGATCGTCGGCCCGCTGCGCCTCGATGAATAGCCCGCGCAGGCCGAGCAGCCTGGTGTCCTCGCGCTCGGTCATGGCGCGGAAGGCGCGGTTCGCGCCGGCGCGATCGCCCTCGAGCTGCGCCGATTGCGCGTGCAGCAGCAGCGCCAGCGGATCGTCCCCGGCATTTTTGCGCGCGACCTCGGCATGCGCGCGGGCCTTGGCGGCATCGCCATGGCCGACCGCGAGCAGGCCATGGGTGATGGCGTGGCGGCCGCGAACCTGACGGCGCTCGCGCCGGCGGCGGCGGATCTTTTCCGGCATGCGCCACAGCGCGCTCGCGATCGCCCACAACAGGATCGCCGCGAGGATGGCCACGCCAAGCGCCAGCGCGGCAGGCGTGATCGTGACCTTCACGCCGGCGGTTGACAGCACGACATTGCCGGTCTGATCGGCCACCCAGGCCGCGCCGGCGGCCGCGAGCGCGATCAACAGCAGAAAGAGAATGATGCGGTACATCGAAATCCTATTGCGCGGGTTTCGCCAGCGCCGTCATGGCCTCGGCCGCGAATTTTCGGGATGCGGCAAGCGCGGCATCGCGCGCGTCGGCCTTGTCGAGCCAGGCTTGAGCCGCCGCGCGGTCTTCGGGCGAAAGCGTCATCAGGTCGCGCCTAGCCTCGTTGTAGTCATTGCGCAGCGCCGCCGCGGTGACGCGCGAAACCACCGCGCCGCGATCGTTGCCGACCGTATCGGTGCGCTCGATGCGCACCAGTTTCGAGGCGCCCGCCTCCAGCCGCTCGACCAGGCCGGCGCCGGTGGTGGAATTCTCCGCCGCCGGCGGCGACAGTTTCGGCACCAGCGCCAATAGCTCGCGGCTGAGGTTGAACTGGTTCGGCACGCCGGTCGCGGCAAACTCCTCCAGCGGCTTCAACATCTCAGGGCTCGGCGAAAGCGATTTCGCCGCCGAAAGCGCGGCGGCAAAGGGCTCGCCGGTCCGCACCGTGACATCGAGCATGGCGGCCGCCACGACGCGGCGCAGCGCCAAATCATCGGCCGGCTTTTCGCTGCCTTGCGCGATCTCGCTAGTTTGCGCGCGCACGGTCTTTTCCAGCGCGGCGATGCGATCGTTGACCGCCGACAGATCAGGCGCCGCGGCGGCTTCGCGCGGCGCCGATTTCAGCTCGTTGACGCCGGCGGCGAGCTTGTCGGATTGCGCGCGCAAAGCTGTGAGGTCGCCGCGCAAGGCGGCAAGCGATTTCTCCAGCGCGTCGAGGCGCGCTGCATCGGGCGCAGGTGCCGCGGGCTTGCCGAGTTTGGCCTCCACGCCGGCGACGCGCGCGGCGAGATCGTCGAGCGCGGCCGTATTGACCGCGGGCGCGGCGGGCGGCGCAGGGGCGGCGGTCTGGCCCGGCCATCCCAGTGACCCGGCGACCGCAATCACCAGCGCGGCGGCACAAGCGCCGGTCACCGCGGCGATCAGAAAGGTCGAAATCGCAGACTCCTTGGGCCGCCGCGAAGACTGGCCGGGTTCCCCGTCGGTGGCGGCATCCGGGGCGCCCGACACCTCGGTCGCCTCCAGATCGATGGTCGGCGGCGGGCGCTTGGCGCGGGCCGATTCGGCTTCCGGTTCAATGGTTTGGGGGCTGTCTTCAGCCATTGACGGTTCCCTTATGGTTTCAGCCGGCGGTTACCAGAATCGGACGGTATCTCGGTTCTGATTAGATCAGAACCGAGAATTAATCTTTGGTTTTGACGCGTTTTCTTGACGCGAACCGGTGTCCACTTCGCCTGAAAACGCTCTTTAACGCGATCAGCGCCGCAACGCACGATCCAACACCCCGAACACGGCATTTTCGTCCGGCGAGGCCGCTACCATTACCTGGGTCGCCCCGGCGTCGTGCAAGACGGTTGCGACCCCATCCGAAATGCAGCATTGCGGGACCGAAAGCGCCGATATTTCGACGCCGGCCGAGCGCGCCGCCTCGAGGAAGGCCCGCGCGCTGCGCCGGGAGTAATGCAGCACCGCCTCGATGCCGTTGGCGGCAAACGCCACGCGCACCTCGCCCGGCAGGTTTGCGACCGGCACCATCCGGTAGGTGGTCTGCGTCACCACGGTAAAGCCGCGTTCGCCGAGCTCGCCGGAGAGATCCTGCGCCAGGTCGGCGCCGGCCAGATAGAGCAGCGGGCTCGTCTTCTTCAGTGCCTTGGCCTTGACGCTTTTGAGCACGAGATCGCGCAGCCGCGTGGCGTCGCCGTTCGCGGTCATCACGTTCTCGAATCCGATGCCGCGGGCGGCGGCGGCGGTCCGCTCGCCGACCGCAAACAGCGGCAGTTTGAGCAGCGGTTTACCCGCAAGCTGCGACTCCACGCCGCGCAACGCATTGGCGCTGGACACGATCACCGCGCCGTAGCGCATTTCAGCGTCATCCTGGAACGCCACCGGTTCGAACCGCAGCATCGGCGCCTTGAGCACCTCAAAACCCCTCGCACGCAGGCTTGTGGCCGTGGCCTCGTCGTCGGGCTGCGGGCGGGTGACGAGAACGGCCATGCCTCACGCTTCCATCGAAAGGGGTTTTGGTAGCCGCGGGCGATTGCACCTTGCGACCCCATAATGCTACCGGAGATGAGGCAAAAACGCCGATTTGACGGCCAACGCAAGGGCTCACATTGGGTAACGACGCGCGGATGCTGGTGCTGGGGATCGAGACCACCTGCGATGAAACCGCGGCCGCCGTGGTCGAGCGCTCCAGCGACGGGTCGGGGAAAATCCTGTCCAACATCGTGCGTTCGCAGACCGAGGAGCACGCAGCCTTCGGCGGCGTGGTGCCCGAAATCGCCGCGCGCGCCCATATCGACGTGCTCGATCGGCTGGTGGAGGCCGCCATGAAGGAGGCAGACGTCTCGTTCGCGCAGCTTTCCGGCGTGGCGGCTGCCGCCGGCCCCGGCCTGATCGGCGGCGTCATCGTCGGACTGACGACCGCAAAAGCGATCGCGATGGTGCATGACACGCCGCTGATCGCGGTCAATCATCTCGAGGCGCACGCGCTGACGCCGCGGCTGACCTGCGCGCTGGCGTTTCCCTATCTGCTGTTCCTCGCCTCCGGCGGCCACACCCAGATCGTCGCCGTGATCGGCGTCGGCCAATATGTGCGGCTCGGCACCACCGTCGACGACGCCATGGGCGAAGCCTTCGACAAGGTCGCGAAGATGCTGGGGCTGCCTTATCCGGGCGGCCCCGAGGTCGAGCGCGCGGCGCGCGGCGGGGACCCTTCGCGATTTTCGCTGCCGCGGCCGATGCTCGGGCGACCTGACGCGAATTTTTCGCTGTCGGGATTGAAGACGGCGGTGCGCAACGAGGCTTCCCGGCTCAATCCGATGGAGCCGCAGGACATCCGCGATCTCTGCGCCGGTTTTCAGGCCGCCGTGCTGGAATCGACGGCGGACCGGCTCAGCGTCGGCTTGCGATTGTTCCACGAACAATTCGGGCCGCCGCGTGCGCTGGTCGCAGCTGGCGGCGTCGCCGCCAATCAGGCGATCCGCGGCGCATTGCAGGACGTCGCGGCGAAGGCGCAGACCACGCTGATCATTCCGCCGCCCGCGCTCTGCACCGACAACGGCGCGATGATCGCCTGGGCCGGCGCCGAGCGGCTGGCGCTGGGGATGACCGATGCGATGGATGCGGCGCCCCGCGCGCGCTGGCTCCTCGATGAAAACGCCAAGGCGCCGACGAAATTCGCCAATACGCGCGCGGGATTTTAGATGGAAAATGAATCACGCCGCGAGTGCATCTTAACCTCTCCCCGCCTGCGGGGAGAGGTCGGATCGCGCAGCGATCCGGGTGAGGGGGACTCTCCGCGCGCTCCTCAGCTTCAGAATTTGCTGAGGCAGCCCCTCACCCCAACCCTCTCCCCGCAAGTGCGGGGCGAGGGAGCGCACTGAGTCCCGCCGATGCCGCCGTTCAACTCCGTCGCGGTGATCGGCGCGGGCGCCTGGGGCACGGCGCTGGCATCAGTAGCGGCGCGGGCGGGGCGCGAGGTCTTGCTCTACGCACGCAACGCGGCGCGCGCCGGCGCAATCGCGGGCACGCGGGTCAATCCGAAACTGCCGCTAGCGCGGCTGGACGCCGGCATCGCCGTGAGCGCCGACATCACGCGGGCGGCGCGTGCCGACATCATCCTGATCGCGACGCCGGCGCAGCAATTGCGTGCGGCGGTCGCGGCGCTTGCCCCGCATCTCGCCGGCGCCACGCCGGTCATCGCCACCGCAAAGGGCATCGAGCGCGGCACCCACAAATTCATGACCGAGGTGATCGCGGAAACTGCGCCCGGCGCGCAACCTGCGATCCTTTCGGGACCGAGTTTTGCGCAGGATGTGGCGCGCGGCCTGCCCACGGCGGTGACGCTTGCGGCAAAGGACGAAGAGCTGGCGCGCGCGCTGGTGCAGGCGCTGGGGTCTGCGACCTTCCGGCCCTATCACACCACGGACATCAGGGGCGTCGAGATCGGCGGCGCGGCGAAGAACGTGCTGGCGATCGCCGCCGGCATCGCGGTTGGGAGAAAGCTCGGTCCCTCGGCGCAGGCGGCGCTGACCACGCGCGGTTTTTCTGAACTTGTCCGCCTCGGCCGCGCCTGCGGCGCGCGCGGCGAGACCATGGCGGGGCTCTCGGGGCTCGGCGACCTGATCCTGACCTGTTCCAGCCCGCAATCGCGCAACCTCGCGCTCGGCATCGCGCTCGGCCGCGGCGAAGCGCGGCCAGCGGACAAGCTTGCCGAGGGCGAATTCACCGCGCCGGTGCTGGTCGAACTGGCGGCTTCGCAAGACGTCGATATGCCGGTATCAAAGGCGGTGGCGGCGATCTTGAGCGGCGCGCTGACAATCGATGCGGCGATCGAGAGCCTGTTGACGCGCCCCTTCAAGGCGGAGGGATAGATCTCCCTCGTCATGCCCGCGCTTGTCGCGGGCATCCACGTCTTGATAACTTGATGATAGAAAGACGTGGATGGCCGGGACAGGCCCGGCCATGACGACGGGCAGAGTGGTGGGCGTCATGAATTACTGGCTGGTGAAATCCGAACCTTCGAGCTGGTCGTGGGACCAGCAGGTCGCAAAAGGCGCCAAGGGCGAAGCCTGGACCGGCGTGCGCAATTTCACCGCCCGGCAAAACCTCGTGAAGATGAAGAAGGGCGACCGCGCCTTTTTCTATCATTCCAACGAGGGCAAGGACATCGTCGGCATCGCCGAGGTGATCAAGGAGGCCTATCCCGACCCGACCGACAAGACCGGCAAGTTCGTGTGCGTCGACATCAAGGCGGACGAGCCGCTGAAGACGCCGGTGACGATGGCCGCGATCAAGGCCGACAAGCGGCTCAGTGATATGGCGCTGGTGAAATATTCACGGCTGTCGGTGCAGCCGGTAACGACGGAAGAGTGGAAGATCGTCTGCAAGATGGGCGGATTGTAAGGCTCGTCATTGCGAGCGCAGCGAAGCAATCCATGGTCCGGCAATCGCTGAGAGATGGATTGCTTCGTCGCAAGCGCTCCTCGCAATGACGGTGGAAGCGCTACGCCGCCGCGGCCGTCACCACTTGCGCCAGCAGCGCTTCGCGCTTGGACTGCGAGCGGTAACCCTTCATGGTCGCGGCAAAACGTTCGAGGATGCCGTCTTCGAAGGCGGTGACGATGGTGTCGTGGACGTAGCTCTTGCGGCAGATCGCGGGCGTATTCGACAGTTCGTCCGCGGCGGCGCGGACGGCTTCGAGCACCTGCTTGCGCCGGCCGCGGGCGCTGGCCGCCGGCGAAATCCGCGACAGCGATTCCAGCACCACGGCGGACGCCATGAGCGTGCGAAAATCCTTCAGCGAAATCTTGATGCCGGCGATCTCGCGCAGAAAGGCATTCACTTGGGTGGTGGAAACAGCCCGCACGGTGCCGGAAGCATCGCGATACTGGAACATGCGCTTGCCGGGAACGTCACGCAGGATGCCGATGGCGCGCACCAGTTTCGCCGCGTCGCATTCCTTGCGTACGGCCTTGCCGCCCTTGGCCTTGAAGGTCAGCACGACGCAGTCGTCTTCGAGCGTCACATTGGACTTCAGCATCGTGGTGGCGCCGCGGGTGCCGTTGAGGCGGGCGTAGGATTCATTGCCGGGCCGGATCGCGGTGCGCGCGATCAGTTCGATGACAGCCGACAGCGCGAATTCGCGGGTCGGCTGATCGCCCGACAGGTGCATCGAGACGTTGCGCCGGATCTTTGGCAGCGCCGCGACCAGCCGCGCCAGTCGATGCGCCTTGCGATGCTCGCGGACTTTTTCCCAGTCGGAATGATAGCGGTATTGCAGCCGGCCGGCGGCGTCGCGGCCGACCGCCTGCAGATGCGAATTCGGGTCGGGCGAATAGCGCACCTCTTCATAAGCCGGCGGCACCGCCATCGAGTGCAGGCGGCGGATGGTGCCAGTGTGCTTGATCGCCGTGCCGTTGGCGCGCACGAAGGAATAGCTCTTGCCGCGCTTGATGCGGCGGATGGTGAGCTGGTTCTGGTCGCCGAGCGTCAGGCCGAGATCAGCGGCCAGCGCTTCCACGGAGGCCCCCGGTTTCGGCTTGGCGACCGGCGCCTTCGGCAGCTGGCCAAGCGCCTCCGCCAAAGCCACGGCAGGATCGGCGGAAGCGGGCCGCGGTGCGGGCTCGAAATTCTGCTGATCCATCATGACTTTAGACGCCTTGCTCCTGATACACCCTGCTAATGCCGGCGATTGTTGTTTTGTTCCGGCAGGGGGCTCGCGCCCCGGGGTGGCCATTTAGGGGGTATTTGCCGTGAGCGCCAGCCCGCCGCCCGACGCCAGAGGTTACTAGTTACCGTTCGCTGGGAGCGCAGCGGTCTCATGCGGCCTTTTGACTACCGGAAAACGCGAACGTGATGAACGGGCCGTGGCCGCGGCAGGGCTCGTCCGCGGCCTTCGAATTGATCCGGCGCAAGCGAAAGCTCCGCCGAAGGTCCTATTTGTTCCGCTTGTCGGCGCCATCGGGCCGGACGCATAATCGCCGCAACAATGAAGACGGCTTGCGGTGTCTCGCGTGCACTGGCCGCCACGGTGGAGGGTAAAATGTCCGAGAAAATTTACGACGTGCCGGCGGATTGGGCCAAGCGGGCGTGGGTCGATCAAGCCAAATACAAGGAAATGTATGCGCGTTCGATCAGCGATCCCAACGCCTTCTGGGCCGAACAGGCCAAGCGCATCGGCTGGATGAAGCCTTTCACCAAGGTCGAAAACACCTCGTTCGCGCCCGGCCATATCTCGATCAAATGGTTCGAGGACGGCGTGCTCAATGTCGCCTGGAACTGCATCGACCGGCATCTGGAGAAGCGCGGTGACCAGACCGCGATCATCTGGGAGGGCGACAATCCCGCCGAATCCAAGCACATCACCTACCGGCAGCTGCACGACGAGGTCTGCCGGATGGCCAACATCCTGCGCACCCGCAACGTCAAGAAGGGCGACCGCGTCACCATCTACCTGCCGATGATCCCGGAAGCGGCCTATGCGATGCTGGCCTGCGCGCGGATCGGCGCCATCCATTCGGTGGTATTCGCGGGCTTCTCCCCCGACAGCCTCGCCCAGCGCATCAACGACTGCCAGTCGAAAGTGGTGATAACAGCCGACGAGGGCCTGCGCGGCGGCAAGAAGGTGCCGCTGAAGGCCAATGTCGATGCCGCGATCGCCAAGACCGGCGGGGTCGACTGGGTGGTCGTGGTCAAGCGCACCGGCTCCAAGATCGACATGAATCCCTCGCGCGACCTCTGGTACCACGAGGCCGCGAAGATGGTGACCACGGAATGCCCGGCCGAGCACATGCACGCCGAGGATCCGCTGTTCATCCTCTACACCTCGGGCTCGACCGGCCAGCCCAAGGGCGTGCTGCACACTTCCGGCGGCTACCTGGTGTTCGCGTCGATGACGCATCAATACGTGTTCGACTATCACGACGGCGACATCTACTGGTGCACCGCCGACGTCGGCTGGGTTACCGGCCACAGCTACATCCTCTACGGGCCGCTCGCCAACGGCGCGACCACGCTGATGTTCGAGGGCGTGCCGAACTATCCCGACAATTCGCGGTTCTGGAACGTCATCGACAAGCACAAGGTCAACATCTTCTACACCGCGCCGACTGCGATCCGCGCGTTGATGCAATCCGGCGACGATCCCGTGAAGAAGACCTCGCGCAAGAGCCTGCGCCTGCTCGGCTCGGTCGGCGAGCCGATCAATCCTGAAGCCTGGGAATGGTATCACCGCGTGGTCGGCGACGAGCGCTGCCCGATCGTCGATACCTGGTGGCAGACCGAAACCGGCGGCATTTTGATTACGCCGCTGCCCGGCGCGACCAAATTGAAACCCGGTTCGGCAACCAATCCGTTCTTCGGCGTGGTGCCCGAAATCGTCGACGCCGACGGCAAGGTGCTGGACGGCGAATGCAGCGGCAATCTCTGCATCGCCCGGTCATGGCCGGGCCAGATGCGCACCGTCTATGGCGACCATGCCCGCTTCGAGCAGACCTATTTCTCGACCTACAAGGGCAAATATTTCACCGGCGACGGCTGCCGCCGCGATGCCGACGGCTATTACTGGATCACCGGCCGCGTCGACGACGTCATCAACGTCTCCGGCCACCGCATGGGCACCGCCGAAGTCGAAAGCTCGCTGGTGGCGAATCCGAAAGTCTCGGAGGCCGCCGTGGTCGGCTATCCACACGACATCAAGGGCCAGGGCATCTACGCCTATGTGACGCTGATGATCGGCGTCGAGCCGAGCGAGGACCTGCGCAAGGAACTGGTGGCGTGGGTGCGCAAGGACATCGGCCCGATCGCCTCCCCCGATCAGATCCAGTTCGCGCCGGGACTGCCCAAAACCCGCTCCGGAAAAATCATGCGCCGCATCCTGCGCAAGATCGCCGAGGACGAGCCGGGCAGCCTCGGCGACACCTCGACACTGGCCGACCCCGCGGTGGTCGACGATCTCCTGCAACACCGGCAGAACAAGAAAATTTGAGACCGACCGCTCGGTCGCCAAGATCGTCTCGATGTTCTTGTTGCCGAGGCGCTATGCGACTTGAATCTTTGCAACTTTTGAGCGACGATCCTCTTTGTGTTGGCTATCGGACCGGAGGGGACCCTCGATGACAGCGCAAGCGATGGCGGCGGCTCCAGTGCGGAGGGTGTCCACCGACCCTGCCCGGGAAATGGCTTTGCAGGATTCCTACAGCTGCCGTGGATTGTTCATTCCACGCCTGGAAGGGAGAACTCGTCAGCAAGGTACGCCTGCGCGGGCCGCCGCGCTCCGCTCTGGATTTGCCTATGTCGAACCGCGCGCTGCCGCGGCCCTCGCCAGACACGGGTATCAGCCGGCCTCGGCCAATCTTCATGAGCGGGAGCATGCGTCGGGCGTCTTCGAAGAACTGGACATGCTCGGCGTAACCGTCGCCGCCTTTCGCGAACCGGAGGACGCAGGTCAATTCGAGTTCGTCGGATCACAGGCAAGGAAGCCGCGGAGAAGCTGGCCGCGGTGCCGTGGTCTGAGGAAAGCGGCATTCCTCGCGCCCACAAGGGAGGAATCGACGGTCGCGGGGTGCTGGTCGGCGCGCTCGATACCGGCGTCGATGCCGGGCACGATGAGTTTGCAGGCAAGACTGTCAACTTCCGGTACATCGGCAACTACCCGAAGAGCCAGGGTTGGCCGTTCCGCGACGTATTCGGCTTCGACACCGATCATCACGGTACTCACGTCAGCGGCATAATTTCTGGAAAAACGCGCGGGATCGTGCCGGGCGCGAAATTCTACATGGCCTCGGTGATCGAAAGCGAAAGGACGCTGACGACCCTGACGCGGATCGTGAAGGGGTTGGAATGGCTGCTGGAGAGGTTTGCAAAAGACGAAAACCAGCACCTTCCGGCCGTGGTCAACCTGTCGCTGGCTTTGGCCGCGAACGCGCCGGGCGATATTACCCCCGCCGAATATGAAACCCGCATCCGGGCAATGCGTTATGTCATCCAGGATCTTATGGAGGCTAACGTGCTGACCATCGCTGCGATAGGCAATGCCGGGGAGGATACGTACGGATATCCGGCCGCTTTCGGCGAGACCCTCGGGGTTGGCGCGGTCAGCTTCTCTCATGACGTCGCGTCGTTTTCAGGAAACCGGCGCGATATCCGCGGGCCGATCGAGGCGGAAAAGCCGGACGTCGTCGGCTATGGCGTGGACGTCTTTTCATGCACCGAGCGCGACTGTGACGGCCGGTCCTATTACGGCGCCTCCAATGGAACCAGCATGGCGGCCCCTTATGTGACTGGTATTGCTGCCTTACATAGAGCGGCAAGACCGGGCGCGTCGGCGGCCGAGATTCGGCAAATCGTCATGGGAACTTGCCTGCCGCTGCCCGCCCAGCCGGCCCACCGGGTGGGGGCGGGGCTGGCCCGTTTCGATGAGCGGACTGGCGTTGTTTAAGGAAAAGTCATATATTTGCCCCGTATGGTGGAACCCATGGCTATGAATCTCTATCCTTTTGGTGCAGGGCACAATGCGTTGGAGGAGGAGGCAAAACCCTTCCTCGTCACGCTCGCGCGACGTCGACCGCCGACGCCGTCACCACTGACGCGCGGCCAAGTGGTCGAGCGCGGCGTCGCGTCGAGCAAGGCGTTTTTCCAGCATCTGATGGATTATGTCGATCGGACCAACCGTCGCTACGAACTTGTGCAAATCGGCGATCCGAGTTCCTTCGGCATCGTTTCGATCGTCACCACCAAAGAGCTCGCCGATGAGATCACGCGATTCCCGGAAGTCGAGAGCGTGATCGAAGATACCGCGCCAATGATCCTCGTCCGGTAGTACATCCGGCCTGCCTTAACGAATCGACGACACGATCAACGTCTGCAGACCTCGCCCCGCCGAAGTGGGGCGAGGGAGCGTAGCCTTGCGGCAGCGACGCCCCCTACCCGAACCAATCCCGCCCCACGCAATCGCCAGGGACAACCCCGCCCCGCCAGTACGTTTTTCGGCGAGTGTTGTTTTCCGGGCATTTACTTTGTTTCGAACTTTTCCTTCCCTCAGCCCTGCTGGACCCCCGGTGCAGCCCTCGCGGAAACCTCTTGGTTAACGCAAGCGGTTAACAATACGTGGGCAAAACCGGCGGCAAATTGTGGGTCTTGCGGGATTTGCATCGAATTTCACGCCCCGGAGGGGCCGAGCGAAGCGGAAATGGAGCGATTGATGTCGTTGAGGATTGCGGTGGCGCTGGCGGCCACCATCGGGGCTGGGATGTTGATGTCGACGGCGGCGCAGGCGCGGCCGGACGTGGTCGGCTTCCGGGGCGATTATTCGCCGGGGACCATCGTGATCAAGACCAATGAGCGCCGGCTCTATCTGGTGGTCGATCAGGATCACGCGGTGCGCTATCCGGTCGGCGTCGGCAAGGCGGGCAAGCAGTGGGCGGGCACCACCCGGATCGACGGCAAGTACCGCAATCCGGCCTGGTCACCGCCCGCCGAAGTCAAGCACGACAAGCCGTCGATGCCGGACGTGATCCCGGGCGGCTCGCCACGCAATCCGATGGGCGTCGCCGCGATGACCTTGGCCGGCGGCGAATACGCCATCCACGGCACCAACATGCCGGGCTCGGTCGGCGGTTTTGTCTCTTACGGCTGCATCCGGATGCTGAACCCGGATATCACCGACCTCTACCAGCGCGTCTCCGTCGGCACGAGGGTGGTGGTGACGCGCTGAGATCATGAATGTCATTCCGGGGCGGGCGCGCAGCGACCGAACCCGGAATCTCGAGATTCCAGGTCTGGTCCTTCGGACCATCCCGGAATGACGAAAGAAAAAGCCGCGCCGGTTGCGCGGCTTTTCTGTTTTCTCGCCTCAAAAATCGGACGCGATGCCCTTGTTCTCCCAGTCGCCATAGCGGGTCGGTTCCGGTCCCTTCGGCCCCTGGAACTCCTTAGGCAGCGGCTTGGCGGCGGCCTCCGCCGCCTGCCGGCGCGCTTCGGCCTCCGCAAGCGCACGCTGGGCCGCCGGCGCAAGCTGTTTGCGCTCCGGTTCGGATGGGGCCGTTGCCGGCCGTGCAGGATCATCAGTCATTCCAGCTCTCCGGCGCTCTACCTGAGGGCTCCCGCCTACAGATGATGCCGCGAACGTGAAATCGCCAGGGCGATTCTTATGTTTGGCATATTGCCGTGGCACAGGTGTTGTTGCTCCAGATGGCATAGACTGAAACGCGAATCGCCATCCAATCTCCCGAGATGTTCCCGCTCCATGCCCCCCCAACGATTTGCACTGCCATCCGAGGTGCCCGGTCTCGCGGCGCGGCGGATCGCAGCGGATATTCTGGACGGCGTGCTGCATAAGCACCGCACTCTCGACGAGCAGCTCGATGGACCTACCGCGCATCCCGGCGTGAAGACGCTGTCCGATCGCGACCGTGCTTTGATGCGGCGGCTGGTGGCGACCATCCTGCGGCGGCTCGGCACGCTCGGTCATCTCTTGTCACGGCTGCTCGACCGCGGCATTCCGACCGACGCGCCGCGCGCGCAAAGCGCGCTTCTGATCGGGGCTGCGCAAATCCTCTGGATGGATGTGCCCGACCATGCCGCGGTCGACCTGTCGGTGCGGCTGGTGCAATCGGACCGGCGCGCCGCCAAATATGCCGGCCTCGTCAACGCCGTGCTGCGCCGCTGCGCGCGCGAAGGGCAGCCCTTGATCGACGAGGTCAAGGGGCAGACGCTCGATATTCCGCCGTGGCTGCTCAAGCGCTGGAGCGTCCATTACGGCGAGAGCGTCGCGCGCGACATCGCGGTTGCGCTCAGCCACGACCCATCGCTCGATATCACCGCGAAATCCGATCCCGACCAGTGGGCTACCCGCCTGCACGGCGAAATCCTGCCGACCGGAACCGTGCGCACGCTGCTGCAGGGCTCGGTGACCATGCTGCCGGGCTTTGCCGAAGGCCATTGGTGGGTGCAGGACGCCGCCGCCGCACTGCCGGCGCGCCTGCTCGGCGACGTCGCCGGCAAGACCGTGGCTGATCTCTGCGCGGCACCCGGCGGCAAGACGGCACAGCTGGTCCAGGCCGGCGCGCGCGTTACCGCGGTCGACCGCTCGGTCGGCCGCATGGCGCGGCTCAACGACAATCTCACGCGGCTTTCGCTGCAGGCGGAGACCGTGGTCGCCGATGCCGCCGAGTGGCCGGGAACCAGCGAGGGCTTCGACGCTATCCTGATCGACGCGCCCTGCACCTCGACCGGCACCATCCGCAGGCATCCCGACGTCGCCTGGCTGCGGCAGGAGGCCGACATCGGCGCGCTGACGGCGCTGCAGAAACGCCTGCTGCAGAAGGCCGCAGCGCTGCTGAAACCAGGCGGGACGCTGGTCTATTGCACCTGTTCGCTGGAACCGGAAGAGGGCGAACAGGTGGTCGAAGGCCTGCTCGCCACTGAGCCCACCATCCGCCGCGCGCCGATCGCGGCCAGCGAGGTCGCGGGCCTCGTCGAAATCCTCACCCCTGACGGCGATTTGCGGACGCTGCCCTGCCACCTGCCGCATCAGGACCCCCGGCTGGGCGGGCTCGACGGCTTTTACGCCGCGCGGCTGGTTAAATCCTGATTTCACACCGGATTTTCATGCCGTTGCGCTGATTCGCGCGCTTTCAAGATGGTGTCTTGGCGGCGTTTCCGGATTAAAAGGATTCGCAAATCGGAATCCTCCAATCCAGGGCAGGCGTGTCGGTCGCTCAACGCAGACGCATCTCGACGCTGATCATGGGCCGCTTCGCGCGGAACATGATGGCGCGCGCGAGCGGCGGCTCGGTGGCGCTGTCGCGGCTGTGGCCGGGCCGCACCGACCGGCTGATCATCGCCCCGCACGATCTGCGCACTGCGGATGCCACCCGCGCGGCCGAGATCTATGCCGGCCGCTTCGTGTTCGCTGGCAAGATCGTGACCTGCCACGGCCGCTCGATCTTCGACCTCGAGCCGCCGTCGGAAGATTGGGAAGTGGCGCTGCTCGGCTTCGGCTGGTTGCGGCACCTGCGCGCTGCCGACACCGCGCTGACCCGCGCCAATGCGCGCTCGCTGGTCGACGACTGGCTTTCGAATCTGGCGCGCAAGCGCCCGACCGGCCGCCGCGCCGACGTGCTGGCGCGCCGCGTCATCTCGCTGTTGTCGCAGGCCCCATTGGTGCTCGGCGATACCGACGGCAAATTCTACCGGCGGTACTTGCGAGGCCTTGCCCGCGAAATCCGCTATCTGCGCTACACCATGATGGACATCGACGGCGTGCCGCGACTGCAGGTCCTGATCGCGCTGTGCTACGCCTCGCTGTGCCTGGCCAACCAGGCCCGCCACATCCGCGCCGCCACACGAAAGCTGTCGGACGAATTGCAGCGGCAGATCCTGCCCGATGGCGGGCACATTTCACGCAACCCCGGCGCGCTGATCGAACTCTTGATCGACCTGTTGCCGCTGCGGCAGACCTTTGCCGCCCGCAATATCGCGCCGCCGCCGGCGCTGTTGAACGCGATCGACCGCATGATGCCGATGCTGCGCTTCTTCCGGCACGGCGACGGCAGTTTTGCGCTGTTCAACGGCATGAGCAGCGCGCCCTCCGATCTGCTGGCGACATTGCTCGCCTATGACGACACCCACGGCGCGCCGATGGCGAACATGCCGCACACCGGCTATCAGCGCCTCGACGCAAGCGCGATGGCCGTGATCATGGATACCGGCCCGCCGCCGCCGCCGAGCGTCAGCCACGACGCCCATGCCGGGTGCCTGTCGTTCGAGCTATCGTCGGGACCGAGCCGCATCGTCATCAATTGCGGCATGCCCTCAACCGGCCGCGACAACTGGCGCACCTTTGCCCGCTCGACGGCGGCGCATTCGACGCTGACCTTCCACGAGACGTCGTCCTGCAAATTCGTCGAGCTGTCGGCGATGAAGCGGCTGCTGCAGGGCGCGCCTGTCGTCTCCGGGCCGTCGAACGTCGAAAGCTATCGCGAGGCCGTCGCCAACGGCGTGCTGCTGACCACCTCCCATGACGGCTATCTGGACCGGTTCGGCGTCATCCATCGCCGCGTGCTGATGGTCGCCCAGGACGGCACGCGGCTCGACGGCGAGGATACGGTGTCGCCGGCGCCGGGCGCGCGCATCAAGGGCAACGAGACCGATTATGCGGTACGGTTTCATCTGCATCCGTCGGTGAAGGCGAGCCGGCTTTCCGACGCCCGCGGCGTCATGCTGGTCTTGCCGAACCGCGACGTCTGGACCTTCGAGGCGCTCGACGACAAGGTCGAACTGGAAGACAGCGTGTTCCTGGCCGGCAATGACGGCCCGCGCCGCACCGCCCAGATCGTGATCCGGCAGGATTCCCGGCACGCTCCCTCGGTGCGCTGGAGTTTTGTGCGCTCCTCGACCTCGGCCTCCGCCACCGCGGCCCGGCGCAACGCCCGCCGCGAGCCGGAACTGCCGCTGTAAATCCTGTCTTCGATACGCCATGGGCGGCAACCGCAGGGCCTGGACACAAAATCGCGAAAACGACCCCATGCACAGTAAGCGTCGAGCGATCGTGGTGCACTTATCGCTTCCTGTGGCCAACGCATCAGGTATCCGCCGACCCCGGTTCCGTGGCCGGCAGAACCGTGCTACCCGGCGCCCTTACCCTGCAGGACACCGCTCATGACCGACCATCCGCGCCGCGTAACACGTGCCTTGTTGTCCGTTTCCGACAAGACCGGACTGATCGAATTCGCCCGCGCGCTGGCCGGCTACGGCATCGAACTGGTTTCCACCGGCGGCACCGCGAAGGCGATCGCGGACGCCGGATTGAAGGTCAGGGATGTTTCGGAGCTGACGGGCTTTCCCGAGATGATGGATGGCCGGGTCAAGACGCTGCACCCAAAAGTGCATGGCGGACTGCTGGCGATCCGCGACAACGCCGAGCACAAGCAGGCGATGCAGGCGCACGGCATCGCGCCGATCGATCTTCTGGTCGTCAATCTCTATCCGTTCGAGGCGACCGTCGACAAAGGCGCCGGTTTCGAAGAGTGCATCGAGAACATCGACATCGGCGGTCCGGCCATGATCCGGGCGGCGGCGAAGAACCACGACGACGTCGCGGTCGTGGTCGAGCCCGCAGATTACCGGATCGTGCTCGACGAACTCGCCGCCCATGCCGGCGCGACGACGTTGTCGCTGCGGCGGCGGCTCGCGGCAAAGGCCTATGCCCGGACCGGCGCCTATGACGCAGCGATCTCGAACTGGTTCGCGCTTCAGAACAAGACCGAAGCGCCGGATTATCGCGCCTTCGGCGGCAAGCTGATCCAGGCGCTGCGTTATGGCGAGAACCCGCATCAGACGGCTGCGTTCTACCGCACGCCCGACAAGCGGCCGGGCGTCGCCACCGCGCGGCAGCTGCAGGGCAAGGAATTATCCTACAACAACATCAACGACACCGATGCGGCCTATGAATGCATCGCCGAGTTCGACCCCAAGCGCACCGCGGCGTGCGTCATCGTCAAGCACGCCAACCCCTGCGGGGTCGCCGAAGGAGCCGATCTCGTCAACGCCTACCGCAAGGCGTTCGCCTGCGACACCCAATCGCCCTATGGCGGCATCATCGCCGTCAACCGCACGCTCGATGCGGAGACCGCGCGCGTCATCACGGAAATCCTGACCGAGGTCATCATCGCCCCCGATGCGACCGAAGAGGCGATTGCGATCATCGCCAAGCGGCGCAATTTGCGCCTGCTGCTGGCGGGCAGCCTGCCCGATCCGCGCGCGGCGGGCCTGACCGCGAAGACGGTGGCCGGCGGCTTGCTGGTGCAGAGCCGCGACAACGCCGTGGTCGACGACATCGCGCTGAAGGCGGTGACAAAGCGCGCGCCGACGGAGGCCGAATTGCGCGACCTCAAATTCGCATTCCGCGTCGCCAAGCATGTCAAGTCGAACACCATCGTCTATGCCAAGGATCTTGCCACCGTCGGCATCGGTGCCGGCCAGATGAGCCGGGTGGATGCCTCGCGGATCGCCGCGCGCAAGGCGCAGGATGCGGCGATCGAGGCAAAACTCGCCGAGCCCATGACCAAGGGCTCGGTGGTGGCGTCCGACGCGTTCTTCCCGTTCGCCGATGGCCTGTTGGTCGCAATCGAGGCCGGCGCCACGGCCGTGATCCAGCCCGGCGGATCGATCCGCGACGAGGAAGTGATCAAGGCCGCCGACGACGCCGGCATCGCCATGGTGTTTACGGGCGTGCGGCATTTCAGGCACTGAGAGCCGCAACAACGTCGTCATCCTGAGGTGCTCGGCGCTCTTGCGCCGAGCCTCGAAGGATGAGCGGCATGCGCGTCTGTCCGTCGCCCTTCGAGGCTCGCAAGGGCTCGCACCTCAGGGTGACGGACGTTGAGCGCCTCTAATCCCGCACCCTCGCCAGCAACCCCAGTCCCGCGACGAAAAACAGCACCAGCACCGCCATGCCGGCCTTCTGGCTCGCGGTGACCGCAGTGATCGCGCCGATCAACAACGGCCCGACGAACGACGTCACCTTTCCGGTCAGCGCGAACAATCCAAAATATTGCGCGATGCGGTCCTTCGGCGCCAATCGTATCAGCAGCGTGCGCGACGCGGCCTGCAGCGGGCCGCCGGCGGCGCCGATCAGGCAGCCCAGCACCAGATAGGCGCGCTCGGCGGCGCTCGCGAACAGCGCACCGCCGGGTGAAGGCGGCGTGACGTGCATGAACAGGACAGTTTCCTTGTCCACCAAAAGGATGGCCACGATCGCAAACAGCAGGATCGTCATGCTGCCCGCGATCACCCGCTTCGGGCCGAGCTTGTCGTCGAGCTTGCCGCCGAGCCAGGCGCCGAAGGTGCCGGCGATGGCGAGAATGATTCCGAAGGTGCCGATCTGGATCGTGTTCCAGCCAAAAGTGCCGGCGGCGTAGATGCCGCCGAAGGCGAACAGCGACACCAGGCCGTCGGTGTAGATCATGTTGGCGAGCAGAAACGCGGCAAGCGATTTCTGCCTCGGCAATTCGGCGAGCGTGTGCTTCAGCTCGCCCCATCCCTCGCGTATCGCTTCGCGCAACGGCCGCCTGGCAGGATAATCCGGCGTCAGCAGGAACATCGGCAGTGCAAAGATAATGAACCAGATGCCGGTCAGCGGACCCGTGATGCGGTCGCCCTGATGGGCGACGGGATCGAGACCGAACAGCGGCGCAAAGCCGAACAGTGTGCGCCTCGTCTCCGGGCTGGCGGCAAGAAAGCCGAGCACCAGGATCAGGCTCAAAATGCCGCCGACATAGCCGGTGGCCCAGCCCGTGCCCGACAAGCGGCCGATCTGGTTCGGCGGCACCAGGGTGGGCATCATCGAATTGTTGAAGACGATCGCGAATTCGACACCGACGATGGCGATCCCGTAGGCCATAAGCAGCGGCAGAATGACGCTGCTATCCCCGGGCTTGCCGAACCACATCAGCGAGGCACCGATCACAAGCAATGCGCCGAACGCCGCGATCCACGGCTTGCGGCGGCCGCCGGCATCGGCGATTGCGCCCAACACCGGCGACAGCAGCGCGATCAGCAAGCCCGCCGCGGCGGTGGCGAAACCCCACAAGGATTGCCCGCTCGCGGGATTCGCAGCGATGTGGGTGGCGAAGTAGGGCGCGAACACGAAAGTGGTGATCAGCGTGAAAAATGGTTCTGCGGCCCAGGCGAAGAAAATCCAGCTGATGACGGCGGCGCGTGGGGGATATTTCTCTTGTATGTCGGCTACAGCTGCGTTCGAAGTAATCACCGCCATGCCCGAAAATATCCTTATCCTCACGAGGAGGCGTTTTGCTCTTGGCACACGAAACCGTATAGGATTCGCAGGCATGACGACTTCACGAATTCGCTGGTGCCAGATTGGCCTCAACCCGGGCGGAAGTTTGATGTCTCTATTCAGGGCCGCTTGGCACAAGGTAGTTCCAGCCATTGTGCTTGCGGTCGCGTTCTGGCTTCCCGCCGCCGCGCAGGATCGCGGCCGCGGCGCCTACACGCCTGCCGCGGCGGATACCATCCGCGGCGTTTTCGCCGAACACGGCGTGGTGGTGGCGCAGGAGAAGATCGCGGCGCGGATCGGCGCCGATGTGCTCAGGCGCGGCGGCAACGCGGTCGATGCGGCTGTCGCCACCGGTTTTGCGATGGCCGTGACCTATCCGCGCGCCGGCAATATCGGCGGCGGCGGCTTCATGGTGATTCACTCGGCGGAGCGCCACGAAGACATCGCGATCGATTATCGCGAAACCGCGCCGGGTGCGACCAGGCCGGACATTTTTCTCGGAGCCGACGGCAAGCCTGACAACGCAAAATCGCGCGATTCGGCGCTCGGCATCGGCGTGCCCGGCACGGTCGCAGGGCTCGCGCTGGCGCTGGAGAAATACGGCTCCGGCCAATTCACGCTGGCAGAACTGCTGAAACCTTCGATCGAATTGGCGCGCGACGGGATCGCGCTGGCCGACGACATGGCCGACACCTTGCCCGCGATCCACCGGCGGATGGCGCGCTGGCCGTCATCGCTGAAAATCTTTTCCCGCGCCGACGGCACGTCGCTGCAGGAGGGAGACCGGCTGGTCCAGGCCGATCTGGCGGCGACGCTTTCCTTGATCGCCGAACAGGGACGCCGCGGATTTTACGAGGGCCCTGTCGCGGAAAAAATCGCCAGCGCGGTGCGCGACGCCGGCGGCATCATGACGTCGGACGACCTGAAATCCTATTCCGCGGTCATTCGCGCGCCGGTGAAAGGTAACTACCGCGGCTATGACATCGTCTCGATGCCGCTGCCCTCGTCCGGCGGCGTGGTGCTGCTGGAGATGCTCAACATCCTCGAGGGATTTCCGCTTGGCGAGATGAAGCAGGGCTCGGCGCAACAGCTTCATCTGATGATCGAGGCGATGAAGCGCGCCTACGCCGACCGTGCGCGCTATCTCGGCGACCCCGCCTTTGTCACGGCGCCGGTGGTAACGCTGATGTCGAAGGAGTATGCGGCCAGGCAGCGCGCCAGCATCGATCTCGACCATGCCACACCGTGGACCGATGTGATGTCGGCAACGCCGCCGCGCGAAGGCAGCAACACCACGCATTATTCGGTGGTCGACAGCCGGGGCAACGCGGTCAGCAACACCTATACGCTGAATTTCCCCTACGGCGTCGGCCTGGTCGCCGAAGGCACCGGCGTGCTGCTCAACAACGAACTCGACGATTTCACCGCCGCGCCCGGCGCCTCCAACGCGTTCGGCCTGGTGGGATTCGAGGCCAATCTGCCGGGGCCGGGCAAGCGGCCGCTGTCGTCGATGTCGCCGACCATCGTGCTCAAGGACGGCAAGCCGGTGCTGGTGACGGGCACGCCCGGCGGCAGTCGCATCATCTCCACCGTGCTGCAGGTGATCGTCGACGTGCTGGACTATCACATGGACGTCGCCGCCGCGGTCGCCGCTCCCCGGCTGCACCATCAATGGCTGCCCGACGAGGTGAGAATCGAGCGCGGATTTGCCGAGGAGACGCTGACCGAACTGAGGGCCAAGGGGCATCAGCTGGTCGAGCCGATGGGCCAGACCTCGGCCAATTCGATCGCCGTGACCGAACATGGATTGCTCGGCGCCCCCGATCCGCGTACCCGTGGCGCCGAGGCCGCGGGGCAATAGAGCTGTTGCGGACAGCGACGATTGCTTGATAACAGCGTCCGGGATCATCGTGCATCAGAAAAGCCCCGCGCAAGCCGGTCGCGGGGACGAGCAAAGGCCGGCCAGAAACTTCAAGGGCGGACGTCCAACATGAGCACCGTCGAACCATCGGGCGCGATCGAAACCGCCCCCATCGAAGACACCAGCCTGCTGGCGTTTTACCGCGACATGAACCTGCCGGAGCGGCGGACGTTCTGGGCCTGCGCCGCGGGCTGGGCGCTCGACGGCATGGATTTCATGATCTATCCGCTGGTGATCGGCACCATCATCGCGCTGTGGAAGGTCGATCCGGGCACCGCCGGTCTTGCCGGCACCGTAACGCTGCTGGCGTCGGCGATCGGCGGCTGGCTCGGCGGCTATCTCGCCGACCGCATCGGCCGGGTCAAAACCCTGCAGTTGACGATTCTGTGGTTCTCGGTGTTCTCGCTGATCTGCGCCTTTGTGCAGAATTTCGATCAGCTGCTGATCGCCCGCGCGCTGCTCGGCCTGGGCTTTGGCGGCGAATGGGCCGCGGGCGCCGTGCTGATGGGCGAGGCGATCCGCCCGCAATATCGCGGGCGCGCGGTCGGCTCGGTGCAGTCGGGATGGGCGGTCGGCTGGGGCCTTGCGGTGCTGTCGCAGGCGATCCTGTTCTCCTATTTGCCGCCCGAAATCGCCTGGCGCTGGATGTTCGCCATCGGCGCGCTGCCGGCGCTTTTGGTGTTCTTCCTGCGCCGCTATGTCGAGGAGCCGGCGATTGCGGCCGCAACCCTTGCCAGGCAGAATGCGAGCGGCGAACGGCCCTCGCTTTGGGAAATATTCCATGGCCCGATTCTGAAGACCACGTTACTGGCGTCGTTGATGTCGACGGGATGCCAGGGCGGCTATTACGCCATCACCTTCTGGGTGCCGCGCTTTCTGACCACCGAACGCAAGCTCTCGATCGTGTCGTCCACCGGCTATCTGGCGGCGCTGATCATCGGCTCGTTCGTCGGCTATCTGGTCGGCGCCTGGCTTGCCGACCGCATCGGGCGGCGCAACCTGTTCCTGATCTTCTCGCTCGGCGCGATCGCCATCATCCTGCTCTACACGCAATTGCCGCTGACCAATGAGGTACTGTGGCTGCTCGGCTTCCCGCTCGGCTTTTTCGCGTCGGGTTATTTCTCCGGCGTGGGCGCGTTCCTCACCGAACTCTATCCGACGCGGCTGCGCGGTTCGGGCCAGGGTTTTTGCTACAATTTCGGCCGCGGCATCGGCGCGCTGTTCCCGTTCCTGGTCGGCGCGCTTTCGACCGAAACCTCGCTCGGCAATGCGATCGCGATCTTCGCGGTGCTGGCCTATGGCGTGTTCTTCCTCGCCGCCTTCGCGCTGCCGGAAACCCGCGGCCGGATCTTGCATGCGGACGTGTAGTTTGGATCCGCTGATGGAGTTGATCTGATGACATCACTCAAGGGCAAGACGCTATTCGTCTCCGGCGGCAGCCGCGGCATCGGGCTTGCGATCGCGCTGCGGGCGGCGCGTGACGGCGCCAACGTCGCACTCGCCGCGAAGACCGCCGAGCCTCATCCGAAGCTCAAGGGCACCATCTACACCGCGGCCGACGAGGTCCGCGCCGCCGGCGGCAAGGCGCTGCCGATCCTGTGCGACATCCGCGACGAGGCCCAGGTGATCGCGGCGATCGACCGGACGGTGGCCGAGTTCGGCGGCATCGACATCTGCGTCAACAACGCCAGCGCCATCAGCCTGACCGACTCGCAGATGACGGACATGAAGCGGTTCGACCTGATGATGGGTATCAACACCCGCGGCACCTTCATGGTGTCGAAATACTGCATTCCGCATCTGAAGAAATCTGCGAATCCGCATATCCTGATGCTGTCGCCGCCGCTCGACATCAAGGCCAAATGGTTCGAGCATTCCACGGCCTACAGCATCGCGAAATACGGCATGAGCCTCTGCGTGCTGGGGCTTGCGGCCGAGCAGAAGGCCGCAGGGATCGCCGTCAACGCGCTGTGGCCGCGCACCACCATCGCCACCGCAGCCGTCGGCAATCTGCTCGGCGGCGACGCCATGATGCGCGCCAGCCGCACGCCGGAGATCATGGGCGACGCGGCCCATGCCATCTTCACAAAACCGTCGCGCGAATTCACCGGACAATTCTGTATCGACGACAAGGTGCTCTATGCGGCCGGCGTGCGCGATTTCGAGCCTTATCGCGTCGATCCGAAGGTCGCGCTGATGTCGGATTTCTTCGTGCCCGACGACGACGTGCCGCCGCCCGGCGTCGCCGTGCAGGCGCTGCCGTCCGTGGGCGGGGTACAGAAGGCGCGCTAGAAAGCTTTCGCGGCATCGTCGGGAGAGGGCTGTGGGGTGGCGGAAAGCGATCGCGGCGGCGCTGGTTGTCGTGGCCGTGGCGGTTGCGCTCGGCGTGGTCTACCGCCCCGACCGCGCCATCCGGGTGGCGACCGGTGTGGTCGCCCACAATGTCTGCTCGGAGGCTTTTGTCTCCGGGTTCGATCCGCAAACGGTGTTTTCGGAAACCATGGACCAGGCCGGATTGCGCCGCTTGCGCTGGGGCCTGAAATACCACCTCGATCGGTCAGCCCAGACCGTCGATACCTCGTGGGTCGGGCTGTTCGGCAGCCACGCCGCGTTTCGGGAGGGGCTCGGCTGCGTGCTCGTGCACGGGACAAAAGAACCTTACCTCCTCCGCACCGATTTTGCCGCGTTGAAGACGCCGAAGACGCCGCCGCTACTGGGAGAAATTGCGCCTCCGACGGTCGTCGAACCCACCGATCCCAGGTTGAAGGCGGCGCTCGACCACGCCTTCGAGGAACCGCCGTCGCCGCCGTTCCGCCGCACCAAGGCGGTCGTCGTGGTGCATGACGGCCGCGTGATCGCCGAGCGCTATGCGGACGGCGTCGGCGTCGACACGCCGCTGCTCGGCTTTTCCATGACCAAGTCGGTGATCAACGCGCTGCTCGGCATCCTGACCGTGCAAGGCGTCGTCACCCCGTCATTTCCCGCGCCGATTCCGGAGTGGCGCGCGGCATCCGATCCGCGCCGCGAGATCGAGGTCGAGCATCTGATGCGGATGACCACGGGGCTCGCGCTCGATGAGACCAATTCCGGTTTCGATCCCTCGGATCAGATGGTCTATTTGCATGACGACATGGCCGGATTCGCAGTGAAGGCTCCCCTGATCGCGCCACCGGGAACGCGCTGGCACTATTCCAGTGCGACCACGGAGATATTGGCGAAAATAATCCGCGACGCGGTCGGCGGCCCCGAACAGACACTGGCGTTCGCGTGGCGCGAATTGTTCAATCCGCTGGGGATGCGCAACGTGACGCTGGAATTCGACGGCGCCGGCACGCTGCAGGGAACGACCTACATGCTGGCGAGCGCGCGCGATTGGGCGCGGTTCGGGCTGCTCTATCTGAATGACGGCGTGGTCGGCGGCCGGCGCATCCTGCAGGACGAGTGGGTGGACTTTTCCGCCGCCGCCACGCTCGATACCGATTACGGCGCGGGTTTCTGGACCAATCGCAGCGAGCACGAATATGCCAGGGGCCGTGTCCGGCTCGGGATTCCGCGCGATGCGTTCTATGCCTCCGGCAATCTGGGCCAGCGCGTCCTGATCATTCCCTCGCAGCATATGGTGGTGGTGCGGCTCGGCGATAGCGTCGATCCGACGGGCGATATCGGAGGTTTCGGGCGGCTGGTGAAGGAAGTGATCGCGGCGGTGCAGTGAAGCGAGCCACCGAGAATCTTCTCCCTCTCCCGCTTGCGGGGGAGGGCCGGGGTGGGGGTGCCTCAGCAATACGCACCGATCAAGGGGATAGACCTTCCCCCACCCGCCGCGCTCTGACGAGCGCGTCGACCTCCCCCGCAAGCGGGGGAGGTAAGAGTCCTACCTTCCCACCTGATACGGCCCGCCTTTTTCCAGCGCGCGCTGGTAGGCCGGGCGGGCGTGGATGCGTTCCAGGAACGCCATCGCCTTGGGGTGACCCTCTTCGAGCCCGGCGCGCGCGGCGGCCGCCTCCAGTGGAAAGCTCATCTGGATGTCGGCGGCGGTGAACTCGTCGCCGGCGAACCACTGGCTCCTGCCGAGTTCGCTCTCCCAGTACGCCATGTGCTGCTTGAGCTGCGGGGTGACCAACGTGGTCAGCGCCTGGTTCGAAACCTTGCGCACCAGGGGACGCAGCAGCGCAGGCGCGCGTTTCGGCATCAGCGTGAACAAGAGTTTCAACAATAGCGGCGGCATCGCCGAACCCTCGGCGTAATGCAGCCAATAGGTGTAGCGCAGCCGCTCGGGCGTCCTCAGTGGCGGGATCAGGCGGCCCTCGCCATAGGTATCGACGAGGTATTCGGCAATCGCGCCCGATTCGGCGATGGCATTGCCGTTTTCGGTGATGACGGGCGATTTCCCGAGCGGGTGGACCGCGCGCAATTCCGCCGGCGCGCGCATGTCCGGCTGCCGCTGATAGCGCACGATCTCGTAGGGCACGCCGAGTTCTTCCAAGAGCCACAGCACACGCTGGGATCGGGAATTGTTCAGATGGTGGACGATCAGCATGGCGTTTCCCCGGTTCGCGCATTGGAGGCGAACCCTCGTAGCAGCGAAAGCGGGGGTTGGCGATTGGTTGCCTTGCCATTATTGCGCCCCGGGCAATATAGACACGGTAATTTATCCGGGTATCCGGCCGGGCGACATCCGCGGCCACATCGTCAAGCTCGCCTTCGGCGATCGCGCCGACGGTTGATCCCGCAAACGTGAACCGCTAGGCTAGATGGAATGATATGGATCATATAAGAAACACCATATGCCATCAGGGAGACCGCCCGTGAGCTCATCCGCCCCGCAATTCATGTTCGATTTCGGCAGCCCCAACGCCTTTCTCAGCCACGAGGCGATTCCGGCGATCGAAGCGCGCACGGGGGTGAAGTTCGAATATGTGCCGATCCTGCTCGGCGGCATCTTCAAGGCCACCAACAACAAGTCGCCGGCCGAGACGCTGGCCGGCATCAAGAACAAGCGCGAGTTCCACGCGCTGGAGACCGAGCGCTTCGTCAGGCGCTTCCAGGTCCAGCCCTACGTCTGGAATCCGTTCTTTCCCGTCAACACCCTCAACCTGATGCGCGCCGCCGTCGCCGCCCAATTGGAGGGCGTATTCGAGAAATATGTCGACGCCGCGTTCCACCACATGTGGATCGAGCCGAAAAAGATGGATGATCCCGAGGTGGCGGTGAAAGCGTTGACGGCGTCCGGCCTCGATGGCGCAAAGCTGCTGACCCGGTCCCAGGAAGCCGACGTCAAGGCAAAGCTGATCGAGAACACCCAAAACGCGGTCGAGCGCGGCGCGTTCGGCTCGCCGACCTTCTTCGTCGGCAAGGAAATGTTTTTTGGCAAGGAGCAGTTGCGCGAGGTCGAGGAGATGGTCTCGGGTAAGTGATCTAAATGCCGTCATTGCGAGGAGCTCTTGCGACGAAGCAATCCATTCTCTCTTGCTGTTGCACGATGGATTGCTTCGCTGCGCTCGCAATGACGGGTGATGGAGCATAAAAATGCAAAAACGCAACGCCACCTGCGCCGTGATCGGCGCCGGCGATTATATCGGCACCGAGATCGCGAAGAAATTCGCCGCCGAGGGATTTACCGTCTTCGCCGGCCGGCGCAACGGCGAAAAGCTCGAGCCGCTGGTGAAGGAAGTCGAGGCCGCCGGCGGTTCCATCGTCGGGCGCTCGCTGGACGCGCGCAAGGAGGACGAGATCGCCTCCTTCCTCAACGCCGCCGACCAGCATGCGCCGCTGGAAGTCTGCATCTTCAATGTCGGCGCCAACGTCAACTTCCCGATCCTGGAGACCACCGACCGCGTGTTCCGGAAGGTCTGGGAAATGGCCTGCTGGGCCGGCTTCCTGGCGGGCCGCGAATCGGCGCGGCTGATGCTGCCGCGCGGTCAGGGCAGCATCTTCTTCACCGGCGCCACCGCGTCCTTGCGCGGCGGCAGCGGTTATGCCGCGTTCGCCAGCGCCAAATTCGGCCTGCGCGCGGTGGCGCAATCGATGGCGCGCGAATTGGGGCCGAAGAACATCCATGTCGCGCATCTGATCATCGATTCCGGCGTGGATACCGCCTGGGTGCGCGAGCGACGCGAAAAGCTCTGGGGCAAGGAAGCGCTGGACAATCCCGATCTCCTGATGCCCCCGGCCTCGGTCGCGGCCTCCTACTGGCAACTCTATCAGCAGCCGCGCAGCGCCTGGACCTTCGAGCTGGAAATTCGACCGTTCGGGGAGAAGTGGTAGACGCCTCATTCCTCTCGTCATGGCCGGGCTTGACCCGGCCATCCACGTCTTCATTGCTGCCATCCAAAGAAAGACGTGGATGCCCGGCACAAGGCCGGGCATGACGGTGAAAACAACCGGAGTCAAAAAATGCGTATTCTCGTGGTCGGGGCGGGCGCCATCGGCGGATATTTCGGCGGCAGGCTGCTCGAGGCCGGGGCCGATGTGACGTTTCTGGTCCGCCCGCGGCGTGCCACCGAACTGGCCAGCGCCGGCCTCGTCATCAAAAGCCCCAACGGCGACGTCACCCTGAAAAATCCGCCGGCGGTACAGGCCGACAAGCTCACCGAAAAATTCGACGTCGTGTTCCTGAGTTGCAAGGCGTTCGACCTCGAGGATGCGATCAAATCCTTTGCACCGGCGGTGGGGCCAGAGACCGCGATCATCCCGATGCTCAACGGCATGCGGCATCTCGATATCCTCGACGCCAGATTCGGCCGCGAGCGCGTGCTCGGCGGTCTCTGCGCGATCGTGGTGACGCTCAACGACAAGCGCGAGGTGGTTCAGCTGCAGCCGCAGCAGTCGCTCGCCTTCGGCGAACGCGACGGCAAGATGTCGGACCGGGTCCGCGCCATCGCGAAGGTTTTCGCGAGCATATCCGGCGCGGTTGCGAGCGAGCACATCATTCAGGACATGTGGGAGAAATGGGTGTTCCTGGCGTCGGTGGCGGGTGCAACCTGCCTGATGCGCGGCCCGATCGGGTCGATCCTGGCAGCCCCGGGCGGCAAGGATTTCCTGCTGGGCATCCTCGACGAATGCAGCGCCGTTGCTGCCGCCGAGGGCCATCCGCCCCGCGCGCCATCGCTAACGCGTACCCGCGGCATGTTGACCGCGGAGGGATCGCCGATCACGGCATCGATGTTCCGCGACATCAAGGCCGGCGCGCGGGTCGAAGCCGATCACGTGATCGGCGACCTGATCGCGCGCGGCGACAAAGCGAAGGTCCCGGTGCCGAAATTGCGCACCGCGTATACGCATTTGAAAGTGTATGAACAGCTGCGGGGGTGATCCTCGCTTACCCTCCCCTGGAGGGCAGGGGAATCGCATATGGGTTTTCACCGGCTATTGCATTGGAAGGCAAGACGGATTCTGAAGATGACTCCCGGATTATGGAGGGGGTCGAATGCGGAAGTTCAAGAAGGCCTTTGGGCGGTTGCC
>Ga0210388_10000563_pt1 | contig 30137 bp, 30 predicted proteins | sample IncBWC19OmetaG_FD_155485 | JGI IMG/M metagenome (GOLD analysis project Ga0210388, IMG submission 155485) | Forest soil microbial communities from Barre Woods Harvard Forest LTER site, Petersham, Massachusetts, United States - Inc-BW-C-19-O ...
CCCGAGACGAAGCCGCCAAAAGGCCTCCCATGGCTTACGCCGCGCCCGCCAGGGGGCGGCCAAGAAGGCCACCCCGAAGAAGAAATCGCCACGGAGCGCACGAAACGACGCCCACGAAGGCGAGGTGAGATCCTCGCTGAAGACCCTGAGGTCGGCGACATCTGGATCACCGGACGCAATTGCAGGAGGATTGTGGAGATCCAAGCCTTCGATTTCACCCGCAGGCTTTGGACCTCAATTCCCGGGCACAATGACCCAGAACCCTTGCCCTCAAACTGAATGCTTCATCGCAAACAAGAGTTCGCTTCCAAACTACTTAGGGATACGCAAGATCCAATCAGCCTGTTGAAGTTAGTAGACAGTGCTTGAAGTTGGTTGCTTTCGCCGGCCACGCTTTCCCTACGTGGCGCGGCTCAGGGTCCTGCCGGCCCGTGCGTCCAACGGGGCGATTCTCAAGAAGAAGCAAGAAATTGCGAGCCGTGTTGAATCGCCGCTCGAATCCATCCAGGGAGCAACAAATTCCGGGGCGCCGAATAGTTCCTGGCCAACTGACCGGGCGTTGGCTTATCGCCGAAACTTACATATGTTTTCGACGGGTGCGCACTTTGCGCCCACTGCGGTTTCCTGGTAGTACAGCGTCAAAAGATAGGAGATGGTATCCCTCATCGGATACTCCCTCCACAACGACACGTCACCGTCTCCGTTCCATTGTGGGCGCACAACTCCCGAACACAACTTCCACAATACGCGCATAGGCATCGGCGGCAAAAACGACGCGCGCCAGCCCCAGCTTTCCGTGCCCGCAGTCCCTCACGAGTAAGTCTGAGCGCGCACTCGCTACAACGTTGCCCGCGCCTGGATTCCAAGCCGCTTCTTGGAGGAAAACACAAGGATCCAACAAATGCGATTCGCGCGTTTTACCCTAACTGAGCAGTCTCAAGACACCTAAGAGAAAGCGTGCAGCGAAGCCCAGTAGCGCTAAACCCGCAATGCGAACGAGCAATTTCTTTCCGGTGTCTCTTGGCTCGACCGCGGGGAACAATCCAAAACTCTGGTGAATCGCATTTCCGAAGCGTGCGGGCGCGATCAACATAAAAATGCCGATTGCAGTCCAGCCCAGGAACATTAGGCCATACATGGCGACAATACCTACGAGCCTAGTCACAGACGTCCCGCTCTGCATTCGCAGACGAGTTGCCGAGTCTCCATCCGTAGAGTTGCCTTTTCCGAAAGCCGTTCGAAATCGATGGCAACGGGCGTTCCAGTCGCGCCGTATAGCTGCCTCGAACACTCCTTCTCTTCCAAGTCCGCATATGCGTGCCCGTTGACCGAGATGATCCGATCTCCGACGATGACTCCGCTCGTTCGGCAGGGGAGCCTTTCCACGGTCACGACGGAGAAGGCATCCGCGCCCGATTTGAAAAATTGAATTCCAATGGTCACAAGCTCGTAGGGGTCTGCACGGAATGCGTAGTCGTCCTTCAAGTACATGGCGGAGTGGTTCAAATCGAGTGTCAACTCAAAGCGTTCCAGAATATCGCCGCCAAGGATGCCGGCAAACGACGCATCCGCAAAGCTGCCAGAAGGCAGGGGAGCGATCACCCGTATTGGATGGTTTCGCAGAGCGGTATCGCCAACCTGAATCGAAGGAATACACGCAATCAGAGCAGCGGCGAAACCTCCACTCGACTGAATCCCCTCGATTGTGCGATTGGCCTTCGATGATAACGGCAGTAGTTGCCAACCGGAGGAGGACATCACGGTCATGTATGTGCTCGAATCGAGAAGCATCTCCAATGTCGTTGTGCCGATGGAGACCGGAACAAAACACCCCTTTCGTACCTTGTCTAATGCGACCCGAAACCCTTTCTTTTCGACATCGTCAATCACTTCGGCAATTCCTGTGGAGTATGTAAGCCACACTGCCGTCGTTTCGATCAATCAGTTCCCAGGATTCCGGAGATGGCTGTCATCTGGATTCTTGAAAGTATCGAAAGGTCAAGCATCACTCGGGGAACAGTGGGCCAATTCTTCGGGCCAATACGAACGCGCTCAGCTATCGTCGTAGTGTGCTCGTCAATTGAATAGTTTCGCTCTACAGAGGCCGCACCGGACAACTTCAATCCAAGACCTTGCGCGAACGCCGAGTCAATGATCGTGCAGTCGGAACCCGTATCGAGCAGAAACATACCAACAGTGTTATTCACATCGACGGAAATCGTGAGCAGCCTGTGCACAAGACGACCCTGGCTCTTTCCGGAAGATTCTCCTAAGAACCAAAACATAAACCCGATCGCGACTCCGACGTTTCGACCCCTAAAGAGACAGAGTTATTTAATACGGCTGGTGAAAGCGCATAACAGTTGAGTGTAAGAACGTAAGCCTTAAGAAGTCACAAGGATTGGGTAAACGTTTCGTTAGAGAGCCTAGCAATATCCGACTCCCGTGATGTATCTCGGATCCGCGGCATCAGGATCCTCCGAGGTTTGTAGCACATTTCTGAATATCTGTGCGGGCGCGTGAAAGAGGCATGAAAGCCATGCTCGCCCTTGAGACAACGCTGATAGGTTCTTTATGATCTTCCGCTCGTTTTCTTTATGTGTTCCCGCATATACTGGCTCGTGAAGGGTTAGCTCACAGCCTGTCATTGCGTCTGCGGACGGCTCTTATAGCTTCGATAGAATCAATTTATCATCGCTTTCATGGGTTTTTCATGGACCACGCGTCACAATTGACCTAACTTAGCCATACAATTGCGCTCGACACGGCTGTCGTAAGTATCCAAGAGGGTGGAAAGTAGGATTATGATCGCGTATAAAAACAACGTGCGTGTTTTCATGGCTTTATTTGTAGCTGGAGTGTCCGCGTGGGCCGGAGACGACTCGACCGCGCTGGCCTCGCTTCGTGGAGCAACTCGCAGTGTCGATGGACTTCCTATCCCGGGAGTTCACATCACTGCCCATCGAGTCGAAGATAACAGCGACAGCCTTGTGACCAGCGGAGCGGACGGCACGTTCGCGGTTGATGAATTAAAACCGGGTCAGTACCGGATTTCAACAAGTAAGGCAGGATTTTTCAGTTTGCCGGTCACCGTGCACCTGTCCGCGCACGAAACCACGCACATTGAGTTTCCGTTGCAATTAGCCGGAAGTTCCGTCGAGTCCGCGCTGTTGAAAGGATTCGAATCGATGGAGAAACGCATGGAGCAACTCGAGGCGGAACTGCAGCAGATGAAGGCGGCGGTCCCAGGAAGTGCGATCGCAGGATCGGGGACGGTGGCAAAGGAGAGCGATCGCCGGGACACGACGCAATTGCCACTGGTGGCTTCGCTGAATCCCGTTGCAGCCGCGGCTCCAACGATACCATCGACTTACACTCCACAAGCCCTCGGCCCCAGCCAGACTCCGACGCCGCAACAATCCGGGGGTAGGGCCGGCCCGGTTGCAACGCCGGCAACACCTGTCGCGCCTCCCGATCACAGACTTCCAGAGGCTCTACAAGCCCCAGACGCACCGCCTGCCGCTGACAACTACACCCCTTTCGCGTTTGGCGACTTCACGTGGCTCAATGGAAGCCCTCGCAACAAAGACACCGTACTCGATACGAAATTCTTCACTCCTGAAGTACGATTCGACACACATTACATGGAGGATTTCAATCAGCCCATCGATCATACCATCGGAGGGGCGACCGAATCCTTCCGCTCAGGTGAAGTCCAAGTAGAGCAGGCTAGCGTCGGCGGCGACTTCCACTGGCAGGGTGTTCGTGGCCGAATCTTGTTTATGGACGGCTTGTTTGCCACTACGACACCGCGCAATGACGCAAGCGCCGGGGTCGGCGAGTGGGATCTTCAAGGTGCTTACAAGTACGTCTCGGAGGCGTACGGCGGGTATCACTTTAACGTCAATCACGGACTCAATGTTGACGCAGGAATTTTCGTATCGTACATTGGGCTGTTCAGCTACTATAATTTTGACAACTGGACGTACCAGCCGTCGTATGTGTCCTCGAACACTCCCTGGTTCTTCAACGGTGTCCGTGTTCAGTGGTTCCCGACGGCGAAATTAAAAATTGAGCCATGGTTCATCAACGGTTGGCAATCCTATGCGAAGTACAACAGCCATCCCGGTCTGGGAGGACAGCTTCTCTGGATGCCGAAAGAATGGCTAAAGTTTGTCGCGAACCAGTATGGTTATGGACAGGACAATCTGGGCCTTCCGAAGACACAACGTATTCACACGGACGATAGTATTGAGGTGCGGTACTACAGCAATCCGACCAGCCTGAACCTCTCCAAGATGGCGTTTTCTCTTACCGGAGACGCTGGGTGCCAATATGGTGGCGGGATTACCTGCACGGGCGCCCCAAGCCACAACAAGTCATCATTCGTGGGGTGGATGCTCTACGACCGGATGTGGTTCCACAGGGACTTGTTCGGCTTGACGCTTGGCGGCGGAGAAATGAGCAACTATGGCCGCTATTTGACCCTTCTCCCGCCGATAGACGGAGCCACGGCCGTGACAGGTTCGCCCTACTTCACGGAAAACCCGGGACAGAAGGCTCATATGTGGGATAGCACGGTGACTCTCCAGTACATGCCCAGGCAGTACATTACCTGGTGGATGGAGGCCGGCTACCGCCACTCGGATATTCCGTACTTCACAGGCCGCGGGGGGATCACGCCTCCCGGCGGAAACACGGGCTCTCCGTCACAGTACGTCTGTGCAGGCGGTGGTTCGGCTGGAACCGGCATCCTCTCGGCCGCGGAAGCAGCCTGCGGCGGCGGACTCAGCAGTGTCTGGTTTCCTGACTTGCGGCGTAGCGAGACAAAGCTCTCCGTTGGCATAATGGTGAAGTTCTAGCAGGGCCAGTGTGTTATGCGCAAATTCCTGATTTCATCTCTCTGTATAACAGTAGCTGCGACTTACCTCGGGGCCGCAGATCCGGGTTGGAAAACCAAACCGGCCGCCGAATGGACGGAAGAGGACGCCATGCTTGTGCTGTCCTCATCACCTTGGGCGCGGGATATTAGCGCGACGGTAACGCGCCGACTGACGGAGGACCAACTCAGAGAGGGCGGACAGATGGGACAGCCCCGAGGGGTTGGGAATGAGAACGTGGATGCGAAGGACAGCGGGCCAAAGGTATCGCCGAATGTGATCACCGGGCGTGGAGGCGACGACCGCAGCGCGAGGTCCTATTCCCAGCCCATCAAATTGAAACTGCGCTGGGAAAGCGCTCTGCCAGTCCGCCTCGCCGAGTTGAAATCGCACGAGATCGAACCTCCCACGCTGGGCGGCGATGGCTACTACCTCGCTGTCTACGGCGTGCCGGGCGGTGATTTCAAGGGCGATCCCAAACATCTGGGCGACCCTCTGAGGAATCTGGCAGCGCTAAAGCGCGAGGGTAAAAAAGATGTGAAACCGATCAGGGTAGAGGTCTTTCAGCGCGAAGGCGCGGTTGTCATCGTCTATGTATTTCCCCTGTCCGCAGAGATCACGAAGAAGGATCAGCGGATCCAATTTGAGGCGCAGATAGGCCGGATTGTCTTCGCGCACAACTTCGAGCTGAGTGAGATGGAGTTTGTGGGAAAGTTGGAGCTTTGAGCAAATGAGCGATTCCCGAATCTTGGTCGCGAGCCGCAGGCCAGATCAGCTGGCTGCATTGGAATTCGAGGGGTACGACGTCGCTGATGTGACGACAACCGTTCAAGTTGAAAACGCTTGTGCCGAACGCGCTTGTGCCGAACACTATGATGTGCTGGTCATGGATCGGTGGTGGACAGAACCTGCGCCCGTAGCGTGTGTCAAAAGATTCGGCCCCAATCGACACTCGGAATAGTTGTCTGGGGCGAAAACCTTGGAACCGCAGCGCTTGACACTCTGAACGCGAGAGCCGACGACTTCATTCCAGCATCTTTTGTGATGGCAGAAATGCTTGCACGCGTGCGCGCTATACTCCGGCGCGTGAGGCGGCTTGACGACCACTGTGCCCTTATCCTTCAAGGTCGAGAGGTCGATCTAAAGTCCTACGAGATCAAACGTCTCGGCAGCCAAGTAGCTCACCTCACTCCCAAGGAGTTTCTCGTTTTGCGATACCTGGTCCCTCACGCCAATGAACCAAGAACAACTCAGGCCCTCGCGCAGACGATCTGGCTGCGAGATGGAAAAGGCGAACTCGAGTATGTTCGCATCGTAATCCGCCAACTCAGAAAAACAACTCGAACCAGACCAGGAGAAGCCCCAATATATTCTTACCGAGCGCTCGGAAGGATATCGGTTTCAGATACCCTTGGTTCAGGCGAGATATTACCGGGCCGAACGGCACCCTGAGGGAGCAAGACAATGGGCGCGGCCTGCATTGCGGAAATAACCCCCTTCAAGTGTGCGCTGCCGAAACGCAGCTTGGCGAACGCGATCCGGAGAGTGCGCGTGAAGAGTACTCCGCTACTTTCTTTTATTCTTTTTGTAGCCGGAATGCTGGGTTGCTCGTGGATTTCCTTCCGCTTCGGTCAGAGCTTGGCATCCGTGGGATTTCTGTACCTCGTCTTTGTCGTATTCGCTGCAATATATGGCGGATTCTGGCGGGCCACACTGCTCTCTTTTCTATCCGTCACCTGTCTTGACTACTTCTTCAGCGAACTGAGTTTTAGTTTCAGGGCAGGTATCGGCCCGGATCGAATTGGGTGCCTTCGAGCTAACAGTTCTGGTCATCACTCGGCTTTCGAATCGCGCCCGGCTCAAGACTCAAGAGGCACCGGCCGAGAGCCGTGACACGGCGCGCTTGTATCAGGCGGCTCGACAGGTCTTGCTGTTGGACTGCTCTGACGATCCAGGCAATCCTGCAGAGAGTCCGTGGAAGAAAGTCGACCTTATCCTGCTTGATGTCAAGATGCCGGGCCTCAATGGCCTGGAGGCTTGTCGCGCTATGCGGGCGAGATCCGACGTTAGGTTGACAGTCCGGGACCGAGCTGAGGATAAGATACAAGCACTAGATTCGGGCGCGAACGGCTATGTTACCACAACGTTCGACGTCAATGACCTGCCTGCTCGCATTCGGGCAACGCTCCCCCGAGCTCCGGTCTCTGCCTTCGGCGAAACACGAGTACTTCGCTTGCCGGACCGGGAAGTCAGCTTTCGCGATCGCCAGGTGAGAGCGAATGGGTGTGTTTCGCGCCTTACGGCGACGGAGCTTGATCTGCTGTACTACTTTCTTACCCATCCGAACGAAGTGTTGCCTCATGACAAACTCTACGAGCAGTCTGGGGAGCGGATTATGGTAACGAGGTCGAGTACTTAAGAGTGTTCGTGAACCAATGACGGAAGAAAATCGAACCAGTGGCCCGATACATCCTTACCGAACCGTGGCTACCGTTTCGACGTACGTGGATTGGACCCTCTGAACAATCCTGCTAGCGCGCCATCCGTATCGCGGTGTGAGTAAAAACAAAGCATCGATAAAAATCCTTTATAGGGCTCAATCAAGAAAGCAGTCGACGCGCTAATAAGTTTCTTAGCCGATCTTTATGGCTTCCTTGCGTGCATCCCATTAAGCTGATTAGACCGAGGTCGGGATTTAGGGAGGTCATCATGAGATGTGTCGTTCGCCGTAGCCGTAGCTCGCAAGACGGAGCATGGCTCGCGGACCGGAATGCAGTCGCTGCCGTGAGCACCGGGCGACGAATGCCGCGTTTCGGGGTGGTGGGATATGCCCCGTTGCTGGTAGCGGTTCCCTTGATTCTGGTAATGGATGGCTGCGGCAAGGCGCAAGCTGATCCGCAAGCGGGAGCGCCACCCGCCGCCCAGGTTGTCCCTTTTTCGGACGTTGCCCTCTTTACCGTGGAACATCCGGAGCAGTTTCCGCTGGCTACAGCGACCGCGCATCCATCAGCCTCCGAGATGATTGTGACTGGAACTGTGACGCCCGACCTCACCCGCAACGTTCCCGTCGTCTCTCTGGCCTCGGGCCGCGTAGTTGCGATCAAAACAAAGCTGGGCGACAGCGTTCAAAAAGGCCAGTTGCTGATGACCGTTCGGAGCGACGACGTTTCCGGCGGCTACGCGACGTACAAAATGGCTGTGGCGGATGAAGTTCTCGCCCGGGCACAATACGAACGCGCCAAGGATCTCTACCAACACGGCGCCATCGCCCTGAACGATCTCGAGGTCGCGCTGGACACGGAAGACAAGGCCAAAGTAGCGGTGGATACCTCCGCGGAGCATCTGCGTCTGTTGGGCAACGATCCCGATAAGCAGAGTTTCATGGTGGATATTCTTGCGCCGACTTCCGGAGTTATCACGGATCAGCAAGTTGCCACCGGGTCTCTAGTGCAGGCCTATAATACGCCCTACCCGTTCACGATCTCCGATCTGTCGGCGACCTGGGTGGTCTGCGATGTCTATGAGAATGACCTGGTCAACGTTCACATGGGCGATACCGCCGAGGTCCGTTTGAACGCCTATCCTGACAAGGTATTCCGCGGGAGAGTCAGCAACATCGGCTCGATCATGGATCCGAACATCCGCACGGCTAAAGTCCGTATCGAAATGCAAAACTCCGGACTGATGCGCTTGGGAATGTTTGTAAAGGCTTCGTTTCGCGGGCAAGTCAAAGAAATGCATACCGAAGTTCCGGCTACGGCGATCATGCACATGCACGATCGCGACTATGTGTTTGTGCCTGCACCGGGCAACAGGTTCCGCCGCGTAGAAGTAGTTGGCGGCGATGTTCTACCAGCCAACCTTCAAGAGGTGAAGTCCGGACTCCAGCCAGGCCAGCAAGTAGTGACGAACGCGTTGGTTTTGGACCACGTACTCGTTCAGTGACGCTGCCAGCTGAACAAAGACAGGAAACGTGAAATGATTCGCACGCTGGTTGACTTTGCGCTGAACAATAAATTCGTAGTTATCGCCATCGCGGTCCTGTTGCTCGGTTGGGGGGCGATCTCGTTTCACAACCTACCCGTGGAAGCCTATCCCGATATCGCGGACAACTACGTGACTGTCATCACACAATGGCCGGGGCGTTCCGCTGAGGAAGTGGAGCAGCAAGTGACGATTCCGATCGAAATTCAGATGGCCGGAATGCCACATATGACCTATCTCAGGTCGGAGTCCATTTTTGGTTTGTCATTCGTGATTATGATCTTTGACGACACCTCGATCAACGATTGGAACCGACAGAAGGTGCTGGAAAGGCTGACACAGGTCAATTTGCCCAACGGGCAAAACCTCCAGCCTCAAATCGGCACGGACTGGAGCACAACGGGTCAGATTTATTGGTACACACTTAGAAGCACGAATCCCCAGTATGATCTGATGGAGCTAAGGTCTCTCGAAGACTGGGTTCTCCTCAAACAGTTTAAATCGGTTCCCAATGTCGTCGATGTGTCCGACTTCGGAGGCACTGTGCGGGAGTATCAGGTCCGCGTTGATCCGGCCAAACTGGTGTCTTACGGACTGAGCATCGGGCAGGTGGAGCAGCAACTTTCCAACAACAACATCAATGCCGGCGGCAGCTTCGTCGAAGTCGGCATGCAGCAGATGAACGTTCGCGCCCTTGGGCTTTTCACGAATGTGCACGACATCGAGCAGACCATGTTAAAGACCCAGACTGGTACGGCTCTTCGAGTCAAGGACATCGCGGAGGTGTCACAAGGCCCCAAGATTCGGCTAGGTCACATGGCGAGAGCCAACCACATGGTAGATGGGCACATCATCGACGAGCTCGACGTCATACAGGGCGCCGTGCTGATGCGCAAAGGGGCGGAGGAACAGCCCACCCTGGATGCTATTCACAAGAAGGTTGAGGACCTCAACAACGGCATCCTGCCTCCCGGCGTGAAAGTGGTGCCCATGCTGGATCGAAGCGATCTCCTGCGGTTCACCCTGAATACGGTGATGCGTAACCTGACTGAAGGAATGATCCTTGTCAGCGTCATCTTGTTTCTTTTTCTACTCAATGCACGCGCCGCTCTCATTGTGGCTCTCACGATACCTTTCTCCCTGCTCTTTGCCTCGATTTGGCTGGATTTGAGTCACACTCCGGCAAATCTTCTGTCCCTGGGAGCGCTCGATTTCGGAATGGTCGTAGATGGAACAGTGGTTATGGTCGAGAACATTATCCGGCAGCTGAGCCACCGCAAGGGCACTCAAACGCCCGCTCAAGCGATCCGCGACGCATGCCACGAAGTTCAGCGCCCCGTGTTCTACGCCATCGCCATCATTATCACTGCTTATATGCCTATCTTCACGCTGCAGCGCGTGGAGGGCCGGTTGTTTCGACCCATGGCCTGGACGGTTGCCTTCGCTCTACTCGGCGCCATGACGTTCTCAATTCTCATCGCACCTGTGCTGGCAGGGGCGTTCTTCCGCGGCGGCGTCCGCGAACGACGTAATTTCGCGATGGACTTCCTGGCGGATGTATACCGCAAACAGTTACGCTGGGCGGTTCAGCATCGCTGGGTCGTCGCGGGCATAGCTCTTGCCTCTCTAGCGGGAACGATCTATTTAGGATTTAGCGGCGTGATTGGGTCGGAATTCCTGCCGCACTTGGACGAAGGGGCGATTTGGGCGCGCGGCACTTTGGCAAACAGCACAAGTCTTTCGGAGGGCGAAAAATTCACCAATAGCTGCCGCCAGGTGTTCGCCTCATTCCCGGAGGTGAGTACAGTTGTGTCCCAGGTCGGGCGGCCCGACGACGGAACCGACACCGGGGGTTTTGGCAACACCGAATATTTCGTCGACCTGAAACCGCACGACCAATGGCGCCCCGTGTTTCATAAGAACAAAGAGGAACTGATCGCCGCCATGAACCGCGCCCTCCAGAGATATCCTGGCGCGATCTGGAACTTCTCTCAGCCGATCGAGGACAACGTAGGCGAGACGTTGACGGGCACCAAGGGTTCACTGGCACTCAAGATCTTTGGCGATGACTTGAAGCTTTTAGAGCAAAAGGGAGAAGAAGTAACTGCCGTTTTGTCGGGCGTCAACGGCATGCACGACGTCAAACTCTTGCGCGATTTCGGACAGCCGAATCTGGACCTGACCATCGATCGCCGGCAGGCCGCCCGCTTCGGCATCAACGTGACCGACATCCAAGACGCCGTTCAGACAGCCGTGGGTGGTAACGCGGTTAGTCAGGTTCTGATCGAAGAGCAGCGATATGACGTCGTGGTGCGCTACTTGGCGCCGTACCGCGATACGCAGCGGGCCATCGCGAAAGTTCGGCTGCTTTCTCCTAGCGGAGAACGAGTGTCGCTAGCGCAGTTGACGAACGTAGAGGTCAAGGACGGCGCATACGACATCTACCGCGAGCAGAATCGCCGCTACGTGGCAGTGACCTTCAATGTCCGAGGCCGGGATCTCGGGACGACTGTTGAAGAGGCCATCCGCCGCATCGGTGAAAAGGTGAAGATGCCGCCGGGCTACGGCATCGGTTGGTCGGGTGAATACGAGAGTGAAAAGCGTGCCGAAGCGCGCCTGGCGATCATCGTCCCTTTGACGATTCTCGTCATTTTTACCATCCTTTACACCATGTTTCGCTCTTACAAATGGGCGTTGCTGATTCTATTAAACGTCGGGATGGCAAGAGTCGGCGGCTTGTTGGCCCTTCTGGTCACGGGCACCCACTTCAGCGTTTCGTCAGGCGTCGGCATGCTGGCGCTCTTCGGCGTCTCAGTTCAAACCGGCGTCATCATGCTCGAGTATATTAACCAACTCCGGGCACGAGGCCATTCGATCGTCGACGCAGCGGTGGAAGGGGCTGTGCTGCGACTTCGTCCAATCATGATGACGATGCTGGTTGCAACTCTCGGACTTCTGCCCGCGGCGCTCTCGCACGAGATCGGATCCGATTCGCAGCGGCCTTTTGCGATCGTCATCGTCGGGGGCCTGATTTCCGATCTGGTCCTGAGCATCATTTTGCTGCCCACGTTTTATGTTTGGATGGCCAAGGATCACGACACACTCCCGAAACTGGAGTCGTCCATTGAAAGCTAGGGTGAAACTTTGAACACGCAGAATGTCTCCATGTTAGTGGCAAGTCTGTCCACTTGCCTGCTGTCCGTCGGCCTGGGGTTCGGCCAGTCGCCACCGGGAACCGTCAGGATCACGCTCGATCAAGCCATTGAAATCGCGATCCATAAGAACCACAACTTGCTGGCTGCGCGCACCAGCGTCGAACAAAATTTGGCTCAGGAGATCACCGCGAATCTGCGTCCAAACCCCACGGTGTTTGCGGATTGGGAATATCTGCCGTTGTACAATCCGGGAGTCAGCATCGGTGATTACCTGCACGACTCGACCGAAGCCGACTTGGGAATCAGCTACTTGTTTGAACGAGGCAAGAAACGTCAACACCGCCTCCAGGCCGCCAGGGACGCGACTTCGGTCACGCGCTCGCAGGTAGTCGATAACGAACGTACCCTTACGTTTCAGGTGGCCCAACTATTCATCAATGTCCTGCTTGCGGAGTCGACCTTGGATCTCGCGCGGCAGGACCTCAAGAGCTTTCAGGAAACGGTAAATGTCTCGGAAGCACAGTACAAAGTTGGCGGCATAAGCCAGAATGACTACTTGAAGATCAAGATCCAATTGCTCCAGTTCCAGCAGGACGTCGATCAGGCCGATCTCGCGAGAGCCCAGGCGCTGTCGGATCTTCGCCAGCAGGTAGGTTACGAATCCGTGCCGGCCGACTACGACGTCGCAGGCGCGTTCGACTACCAGCCTCTGACGGTGAAACTCGAGGACTTGCAGGCGAAGGCCTTGCTGAACCGGCCAGATCTGCGAGCGGCGGTGCAGGGAGTGACTGCGGCGAAGAGCCAGTACGAATTAGCAAAAGCGAACGGAAAACAAGATGTCACTGGTTCGAGCAACTACTCGCACGTCAATTCCATCAGCGCTCTGACTTTCTCCGTGAGCGTCCCACTCCCGATCTTCAACCGCAACCAGGGTGAGATCGCCCGGACGCATGTTGTCATCACCCAAGCCAGGGAGCAGCAGGCGGCGGCCCGCGGCCAGGCGTTGACCGACGTGAAGGACGCGTATGAGGCGCTGGTGCAGAGCGATCGCGTAACGCAATATTTTCGTGTCACCTATCTCGACATCGCGCAGAAAAGCCGCGATATCAGCGAGTACGCCTACCGCCGCGGCGCCACTCCGCTGCTCGACTTCCTGGACGCGGAGCGCAGTTATCGCGCGATTCAATTGGCCTATCGGCAAGCGCTCGCCGCTTATCTGACGGCACTCGAGCAGCTTCGCGAAGCGGTTGGGACGAGGAGCCTGCCGTGATAAGAGCCGACGTCAGCGCCAGGATCCGCGAGATCCGTATCATTCAGGCCGCGCTCCTGCGTAGCGCCGAAGAGGCCCTGTTTGCGGCCGAGTCAGTATCAGGCGCCGGAATCCCTATCGTAGTTGCGGTCACCGTGCCGGGCGCGCTCGATGTGATCCAGTATCTGGCTCTCCACAGTCCCGGAGTGATGGTTGATGCGGGCACGGTCCTCGATCTTGGATGGGCTCGGCGCTGCTTGGATGCCGGTGCGCGTTTCCTGACCAGCCCGGGGTTCGATCGAAAAATCGTGGAGTTCGCCGTCCATGAGAGCGTCGTGGTCTTCCCAGGCGCGTTGACGCCGACGGACGTCATGGAGTGCGCCAAGCCTGGCGCCGAATTCATAAAGATCTTTCCATGCGCGCAACTCGGCGGTCCCAGCTACATCAGGGCCCTGAAGTCTCCCTTTCCCGACGTACCTCTGATTGCCGGGAGGTGTCAACCAGCACACTGCCGCCGATTTCATTCTCGCCGGTGCGTCAGCGCTTGGCGTCGGCAGAGACCTGATTCACGAAGACGCGATCCAACGCCGAGATGTGCAGTGGATTCAGGAACTGTCGCGACGTTATCTGAGTCTGGTCCGTCAGGCGAGAAGTCAACTGAACCCGCGTTGATGAATTGTTTCGTAAGCAAGGAATGCAACCTATGCCCCCCAATCCGGTGTCGATCCTCTTCGCACTGAGTCTGGCCGCTATCGCGCCGCTCTTGCCCGCCCAACAGGGAACTCAGCAGCGGATTGAGCCGCCGCATACGGAGCAGATGAATTTCGCTCCAGGCGGCACTATTCGCATCGATGAGTCTCGTGGCGACGTGTATGTGGAGGGGTGGGACCAGCCTGAAGTGGAACTTACGGTCGTTAAGTCGATGCCTTACGAATACAAACGCAAGCACCCGGAGGAAGCTACGAAGCATCTGGATAGCGTCCGTGTGGTTACAGAGCGCAAGTCCGCCACGGAATTGACGATTTCAACAAAACACGCACGGCGCAGGAACACAGACGCCGTGATTCTTGAGTACGAGATTCATGTGCCACGCGATTCGAAGCTGATCATCCAGCACGCCAAGGGCTCGGTGTTGACGATTGGCTTGACCTCGGACATCAACGTCGAGTGCAGCCGCGGTGACATCCAGCTAATGCTGAGGGACAGCGGCTCCTACTCGATCGATGCAGCTACCAAATTCGGCATCGTCATCTCTGATTTTGAGGGGACGACTGAACTCAGGCGATATCGTCTTGGAGAGCGTTACGCCACGCCCAGCACGCACTCGTCACCCCACATTTTTCTGCGCATGGGTTTCGGAGGAATCACGATTAAGGCAGTTCCGATCGAAGCCTACTCGACATTCTCCGGAACCCGCGCGGATACGGAGTCGCTGTCCGCAGGATCGCGAAACCGATAGCCAACCCACGGCTCAGTCAGAATATAAGCGGCAGCGGGATCAGCCTCGATTTTCTTGCGCAAGAACTTCACATAGGCGCGGAGATATTCAAGTTCACCGCCATATTCGGCTCCCCAGACCCCACGCAGCAGCCGAGAATGGGTGAAGGGAACTCCAGGATGGTGCATGAGCACGGCCAGGAGCTCAAATTCCTTTGGCGATACCTCCAGTTCGCTGGCTCGCAGAAAGCGGGACTGCGGCGACTCGTCGACATGCCTCCGCAGGAAGACCGATCGCACCCGCGCCGGCAATTCGCGAAGTAGGAACGGCTTGGTCACATAATCGTCAGCTCTCGAGCACCAACGCCTTCAATTTCTCCCACTGGGCGATCCTCTCAATCGAAACTAACTCATTCATTTTAAGTCCTTTTAATGAATATTAACTGCCACCAGCACAGCAGGGAAGCAAAGTGTTTTGAGATATCCACTGTCGTCGCCCGCGAGGTGGCTGTGGAAAAAGAGTGCGGCCCGCCGCGCTGGCCGGTAGCTGTCTAGGCAGCAGTGAGCCATCAGCGCAATAAAAACGGCGTAGTATGTCAACGGATCAGCCGAAGTCACTTCATGGAAGGCTTTCATGAGCCGTGTCTGCGTCAACGATGTCGCTGAACCGCATGTGGCGCCGTTTCTGGATGGGGCCAGACCGTATCGCGCGAAGATTATGCCGGATTTTTAATATTGATTGTGTTGATGTTTCCGATCGTTTGTAACGCCCCGGACTGCTACTCACTTCTATAGGACAGTGCACATGACGCCCATCTTGTTTATGATCGCCGGCATGGTTATGGCGGCCCCTTCGGTCAAATCTGCCGAAGTCGCCTTGAGCTTCGAAGCCAATAGGGGGCAAGCGGCGACGGACGTTCGCTATCTTGCCCGTAGTAACACCTATGCGCTGTACCTGGCGTGCGGCGAGGCGCTGCTGTATGGGTGGCAAGGCTCTCCATTGCGAACTAGGCTAAAGGGTGTGGATCCATCCTGTCGCATCACGGGAGAGGCTCCACAAGCATCCACAAGCAACTATTTCGTGGGCCGCGATCCGCGGAAATGGCACACCGCCATTCCTAATTTCGCAAGGGTTCGGTATTCGGGCGCATACCGGGGAATCGATCTTATCTACTACGGCAAGGACGGGCACTTGGAATACGACTGGATCGTCTCTCCTGGTGCCGATCCTGGCTTGATCCGCATGACCTTTGAGCCCGCGGATCGGCTGCGAATCGACAGGCACGGTGATCTTGTCATCCAGGTGGGAAAAAACATATACCGGCATAAGAAACCCGTGGTTTACCAGGAGGTCGCAGGCAAGCGCGTACCTGTGGCCGCCGCCTGGATCTTGCGCGAGAAAGAAGGCAGCTTCCGCCTTGGCGGTTATGACCGTAGCAAGGAACTCGTGATCGATCCGCCATTGATTTACTCAACCTATGAAGGAGGGAGCGGCCTTGACTACGCTTACGCAGTAGCGGTTGATTCCATCGGAAACACCTATGTCGTCGGAGGCGCCGGGTCGACCAACTTTCCCGCTTCGGGTGGCTTACAAAGTGCTCTGAAAGGCGCGGAAGACGTTTTTGTCACGAAGATCAATCCCAGCGGTACGGCCAAGCTCTATTCGACCTACCTCGGCGGAGGCGGTCCGGATGAAGGCCATGGCATCGCGGTAGACGTCCAGGGAAACGCCTACATCACGGGAAACACCGGCTCCATCGATTTCCCTCTGAAGAATCCAATTCAGTCGACGCAGGGGGGCTCCGGTGACGCGTTTCTGGCCAAGTTGAACGCGACGGGTTCCGCGCTGATTTATTCCACCTACCTCGGCGGCAGCGCTTTGGAGACCGCTTCGGCTGTGGCGGTCGATTCTGCCGGAAGCGCCTACGTTACGGGCACAACCTTCTCCACGGATTTTCCTACCAAGAATCCATACCAGGCCGTCAAAGGCGCCCAGCAGGACGCTTTCGTCGCGAAAATCAACCCGGCGGGCACCGCATGGGTTTACTCCACCTATTTGGGCGGAAACAACGTGGACGAGGGGAACGCGATCGCGGTGGATTCTGCTGGAAACGCCTACGTGGCGGGCTACACCGCGTCCTCCAATTTCCCCGTTCAATCGCCTTTCCAAGCTTTGAACACGGCCAATACTGTGGATGCATTCGTGACGAAACTCAACCCTGCGGGTTCCGCCTTGGTCTACTCGACTTACTTAGGCGGCTCGGCCACGGATTATGCGACGGCGATAGCCGTGGACTCGTCCGGCAGCGCCTATGTCACAGGCATCGTGACATCCGACGATTTTCCGTTGGCGAATCCGATTTACAACAAACTCGGAAGCCATGCTGTCGACGACGCGTTCGTAACCAAGTTCAATCCTTCCGGCTCGAGCTTGATCTACTCGACCTATCTCGGCGGCACCAGCACGGACGACGCGTATGCGATCGCCGTCGACCAATCGGGCAACGCGTACGTTACCGGGCGCACCAACTCGAGCGACTTTCCTTTGACCAACGCGATTCAGTCGACGCGCTTCGCCTTCGACATGTTCATCACGGAGATCGACGCCACCGGGTCGACGAAGCTGTTTTCGACCTTTCTCGGCGGAACCGGCAGCGAGTCCGGCCGCGGCATTGCGGTGGACAAGCTTGGGAACATACATATTGCCGGCGAAGGAACGTCCACGGATTTTCCGGTCGTGAACGCGCTGCAAGGGAGCAGCGGCGGCGGAGCCTCTCCTCAGGATGCCCTGGTACTGTCGTTGGGCACGGCGCCGCCGGTAACCGGTCTGACGATCACCACAGTCAGCGATAACCTTGTCGATGGCGCTCCGGTTGTGCCCGGCGGCTGGTTCTATGTCAAAGGCTCAAACCTCGCGGATACGACGCGGATCTGGGGCGCTGCGGATTTCACGGATCCGGCGACTCTGCCGACGAACTTGAACGGAGTTGAGGTCTGGGTGAACGGCGCGCCGGTACCGGTGTATTTCATCAGCCCCACCCAGGTGAATGCGCAAGCGCCTTCGAATGTCAGCGGCTCCATGACCGTTCAGGTGTTCCGCCTTGGTCTGGGCAGCAACGTTTTGACCGCGCCTGTCGCCCAAATCCAGCCGAGCATCTATTTTTACCAGGTAAATTCGAAGGACTATGCGGCGGCTCTGCTTCTGAATTACTCACTGGTCGGCGATCCCGCTGTGGCGCCTGGAACCTACAAGGCCAAGCCGGGCTACATCATCTTGCTGTACGCGGCGGGCCTGGGACCCTCCAGCTCGGGAACTACCTTTACATCTCCGATTCCAATCACTGGCGTTAGCGTAACGATCGGAACCGCGAGCGCTCAAATCCTCGCCGCGGATCTAGTTGCACCCGGCCTGTACCAAATCAATTTCATCGTGCCACAGCTCGCCCCTGGTGAGTATACGATCACGGTGTCAAAATCCGGCCAAACATCGCCCGCAAACGTGTTCTTCGAGGTCGGACAGTGACGATTAATCGCGTGAAAGGACGGGATCGTGAGAGAGCGCGGCCGGTTAGATCCCGGAAGTCGGGGTCTGCCCTCCAATCGGGCAGACCCTAGACTCACGGCTAGGTCCTATTATGCGGCGACATCGTGACGACGAATAACAGGCGGCAAGGCACGTGATCCCCACCGATAGCCGATCAGTTTACTGTCGGGCGAAAAGAAGGGGTGGGCTGTTGCTCTGATCGAGGACGGAGGACTTCGGTTGATCTAAGCGCCGGGTGAGCAGATATTGCTTTACGCTGGCATTGCTGGCGACGAATGCGATGCGCGTGCCGTCGGGCGAAATGGCGGCTCGGCCGACGGGCGAGAGGTCAGTGCCCAAATAGACCTCGAAGCGGATCAGCTGCTTTTCCGTAAGGCGAGTCGCGCGGACCCACGCTGCGCCCGGCGGCGCCCGCGAGGATGGCTGCCAGGAATTGCAAACGCCTCTTCGAGTCTTACTATCTCGATGGACAGGAGTGTCCACGGGCTGCAATAGTGGGCAGATGGATAAAAACGTTGCTCTGGTTCTCGGTGGTGGTGGGTCCGCCGGACATGCATGGACCATCGGTGTCATCGCAGGACTGGCCGAAGCCGGCATCGATATGACTGAGGCCGCCGATCTGGTCATCGGCACGTCGTCCGGGGCCAACGCGGCAGCGCAGGTGCGCAGCGGCATACAGCCAGCCGAACTCTTGGCTTCGATTCTGTCTCAGTCGGTTCCACCCGCCGGACAGCACCGGCCGGCTCCACAGGGCCAGCCGATGCCCACGGTGTTCGACCGGATGAGGGCCATCGGCGCTGCCGCCACCTCGGCAGCCGATCTGCGACGTGCGATGGGCGCGTTCGCCTTGGAGAGCGACGCCACCCTCGGACCGGCGGCGGCGGAACGTTGGCGCGCGACGGTCGCCGGCAGGTTGCCTCGTCCTGAATGGCCGGACAAACCGATGGTCGTGGCGGCACTCAACGCGCATACCGGCGAACTCGTTGCGTTCGACCGCGATTCCGGCGTTGACCTGGTCGACGCAGTGACCGCTGGCACCGCGCTGCCTGGCGTGGTTCCCACACACAACATCAACGGCAAGCACTATATCAACGGTGGCGTGCGCTCCGGGGAAAACGCCGACCTCGCCAGCGGCTATGCGAACGTCGTGGTGATCTCGCCCTTTGGCGGACGGACCGGGCCGCTACCGGCAGGCCAGTTCGAGGGTATTCGGAGATTCCCGGGCGCGGACCTGGAAAGCGAGGTCGACGCTCTGCGCAAGCAGGGCAGCCGCGTCGAGGTGATCACACCGGACGCCGATTCCCGAGCCGCGATGGGCACGAACCAGATGGACTTGGCGACCCGCATCCCCGCCGCCCGTGCCGGTTTCGCCCAAGGCAAGCGGGAAGCGACTCGCGTGACGTTCCTCTGACGATTACACGCCGATGCCCAGCGTTACACGTTCTGCCGTCCGTCGCCTCTCTGTTGTTAGACGACGAAGTATGAAATCGTCTAATACCGCACGGCGAACGCATTATCGACTGCTCCCCAGAACCGCCAATTGCGGAGACGCCCGCGGGTCAATCTGAGCTCTGTATGAGTGGACGACGACTCGCTCGGGGAGTATGAGTGCGCTTTTTCCAGGCCCAGCGTCAGCCGTAGGTGAGGTCGGTGCTCTGTCCGACCTCGATAATATATCCGTCTGGATCGCGGATGTAGCAGCGCGTCTCGCCGTATTTAGGGATCGGCTCCGTGATGAAGTTCGCTCCACGGCTTTTCCATAATTCATAGCACGCTTGAATATCCGCAACCCGGAAATTCATAAAGCTGTTGATGTGATTCGGGTCGGGGACGCTGAGCGTTACCGTCGGTTTATCCGGGGTCGGCCCGCCTCCAACATTCAGAATCATCCAGATATTCGCAAGCTGAAGGTATGCAGGCGCGTTGCCGTCACCTAAGCTCAGAACGCGAGCGCCGAAGACCTTTTCGTAGTAGCGAGCCGATCGCTCGATGTCGGCGACGGTGAGAAAATGTGCGATGCTGATTCCCTCTCGCGGGGGCATCTCATAACTCTTCTGCTCGATTTGTACGCCGCCCATTTGAAGTCTCCAATCCCAATATCATATATCTGGCACGCCAGCCCAGGGGCACCCCAGGATCGATGATGCGCAATTCATAGACAGTCCCCAGGGAACGGCCCACTCTCACCTTGTCCAGTTCGCCGACGATCCAAACAGTTTTGGTAACACAGGGCGCGCTGGTGGCACATCGATTGTCGTCCTTATCGAAGCAATAGCTTAGCGAGCGATCTGCAGGCTTTCTTTCGCTTTGCAGAAATCTGCAAGACGTCAGAACTCCCCGGCGCGGCGAGGACGGCTAATACGGACCGGCAGATTCTGTCGTTGAAAAGGAGCGCCACTCAGAAGACTTTCGAATCGGCATCCGTCCGATAGCGTCACGGAACTCCTGCGTTGTCTCGCATTCGACAAGCAGCAAAATAGTGTGTTTGGTCACGTCGGCCTGTCGCATCTGTTCGTAAGCTGCGTAAATCGGAGCTGTATCAGTCAGACCGGGAGTGACTGGAGCGAATAGCTTTCTGTAGCTCCGGAGAGCGTTCATCGCATCCTGTATAAGGTTGGGTTCGATTCTGGCGATCAGCGAGGTCTCGCCCCGCTGCTGCTGTGAGGCGAGCGCATCGAGGATCGCGTTGATGGGGTTCTTGGGTTTCAATGTATTTTTCCTTTTCTGTATGACCAGCGGTCGGTTTCCAATTTGCAATTTCAGGATCATGTCGTGATGCGTTTCTCATGCGAAGGCGGAGCACGCCTCGCGCTTCCCATTCACAATTCAAATCTTGGAGATTGCTTCAGGCTCGGAAGGAATTACACCTTGGCGGTAACCGAAACCGTGAGACGACTCAAAACTACTGCGCCTCACTTTTTGAGAATATCCGTTGGGCGACTCACATGTCAAGAAGAACTATTCGAGCCCGTGGGACCATGTACGAGGGTACGTGCCGCAACCGATCCTAGTGCAGCACGGACAATGAATCGCAGCGAGATGCTTGGCCGACGCCACTCGGAGGAAGACCGCAACTGGCGGCCAGGCACAAGCCAAGCGTGGCACATAGCTCGCCTGAAACATCGATCCGGCAGCCTTGGCGACGGTTTGATTTGAACCCTGGGCAAAGGCCGCCAAATAGTACAAATTATCGGCATCTCACGAGGGCCCGGCAAATTCTGGTAGTGTCCTAAGACATTCCTAGGACACTACCCAACTTTTCCGGGTTGGCGGCTACGCGACCAACCGAAACTTTTTTCCGAACCAAAACGTCGCATACAACTTAACAACATTTGGACTTAAGACTCAAATCACCCTCGCGATTGCGAACTTTCTCTCGCCTAACAGTTCTCTTCGTCTTCGAAGCGGGCATTTTGGGCGCATGACCGTGCGCGGCCACTGCCCCGCCAAAATGATAAGAGAACGCGGGCCGACTCGGCTGCGCCTCAAAGACTCGGATCCGTTGCGCCAGCCAATCCTCGATCGTCCTGAAGTATGCCGGCACGGTTTGCCGACGATCCGGGAGTCGGATGGGTTGCTCTATCGTCCACCCCGTCATTGCAGAATTCTTGCGGCCATGCCTCCGCCGAACCTAACCGACCCGTTATTCCGGCGTTGGAGATTAAGTACAGCACGTCAGGGGAGTCGGCGGCACTGCATTTGGTGCTATGGATGAAGTCGCGACAAGACAAACGTCACCAAGCACACGCCAAGGTAGGCCATCATGAAATACCTCCCGTAAAATGCGGACTGTGGCTTCACCCCGGAGGTTCTCATCCCGATAGCCCCCACCACGTAGGAGCATGGGATAATCAGCAGAAAATATTCCGAGAGCTGCGCGGCTTCGATGCTGACCAGAATGAAGATCGCTCCGGTCAGAAGATTCGAAATTCCGAAAGCGCCTAACAGGGTGAGCTGATCCTGACACGCTACGGACAAGTCCAACTTCGCGAAGGTTCTTACGGCCCAGTGCACAAAAAAGGTGTGAAGGACGCCTCGCAATAAATCAACGAGGCCGAGTACGAAAAGAACCGTCGATGGCAGGAGGTTTTGACCGTCGGAGTTGAAAGGCGCCATTAGTTTAGAAAACATCCTCGCCGCCTCGTTGTGCACGTCCTCATTTCAGAGGAAGCATAACACCAAGCGCCGGGTTCCTGGCATGTGGTCGGTGAGCGGTTGGCAATCCTCCGTAATTGCTGTCTGCAGATCGGATCGCGGGGATTTTGTGAAGCGTTATCTCCCATTAGCGCCTTAGAAGGCGCCGTTCGAGGAAGTATCGTCCGCGCTCTGGTCGTCGGCCACGCGGAGAGAGAGTCTTCCCAACTAGGGAACGGACAGACGGCTTCCGTCAGTAATTGTATTGGCCTTCTGAAACAAGCCTGGTGCGCACCATTAACGGCATGATTCGGGACACGGTTTCAGGTGCCGGGACGGCGGCTACCGCACGAGCATCGAGGCTTCGCTTCACAGAAGCCGGAAGTTCACTTCCACTTGCACATTGACGCTAACCGGCACCCCGTTCTTCATGCCAGGCCGAAACCTCCACTGCCTAACAGCTTCGATGGCTTTCTGGTCGAGCCTCATCCCTAGACCGCGGATTATCCGGGTGTCCGCCACCTGGCCCACCGCGTCGACTTCGATGCTAAGAAGGACGGTGCCCTGCCACTTCGCCTTGCGCGCTTCTTCCGAGTATTCGGGTTCTTGCTTGCGAATCAGCCTTGGCGGCGTAAGCCCGGATTCGACGCTCTGATCAGCGCTAGCGATAACAGCGCGAGCCGGCGGCCTCGGGGTATAACTAGCGCGGTACCCCAGTTTGGCCATTCTGTCTTCGCTACCTGAGATGGTAACGCGCCTTAATGTGCCGTCGAAACTACTGTTCGTAGTGTAATACCCCAGGATGTAATAGCTCCGCGCTCCTTCGGAACCGGCGGCAACTTTCTGGAACTCGAAAAGGCTGATGGTCTGCGGCACACCGTCCTCGGTTATCGTAAAATCGCCAGGCCGCAGTCCCTCGACGTCCCTGCCTTCCTTATCGGAAACGGTGACATCCTCAATCACCAGGAAGTTGTTGACCGAAAACCGCACGGACGAAACGACGGCTTGGGGAGCAGCGATGACCCTGAGCGGCGACATCGTGATGACGAACAACAGGGCGGCAGCACAGGCGACCCCACCGAAAACCTTCCCGCGCGGCCGCGCCTCTGCCGGGTATCGAGCACCGCGCCTACCCGCGCCGCCAGATCGGCGCGGCTAGCCATCGCCACCATCGGCGATTCTGGAGCCATCGACAGTCGCTGTGCGAGACCCACCAGTTGATCCGCATACGCCGGAGCCTCCGATCGCCCGAGTACGGCATCGTCGCAGGAGCGTTCGGCTTCGAGCGCGAGCCGGCGCCATGCGATCCAGACCAAAGGATGGAACCAGTACACGGCACAAACTGCCCGCGCGACACAGTGGCTGACCCAGTCGCCGCGCCGCACGTGTTCGAGCTCATGTACGATCGCGCGATTGACATCCTCGTCGCCCCAGGTCTCCGCGTCCTGAGACAGCACGATGACTGGATGCAGGATGCCGCAGGTCATCGGCCCGGGAGCGGCTCCGTGCAGGAGTACTTCGACGCGCCTGCGAACACCGGCTGCACGCGCCAAGCTTTCGACGACCGACGGCCCATGCGGCCACGGTACAGCAGATCGGCGCAAAGAATGGACTTTCCACAAACCTGCGGCCACCGGCACGAGAAAAAGCGCCGTACCGGCGATCCATCCGAGCAGCAAAAGAGAAGAAACGGAAAGCCCTGACGCTATTGGAACTACCGGCGCTGCGCCGGCGTTTGCGTTCACTGGCAGAATCGACGCGGCACGCGTGGCAGGCGCGATCTTCTCCCCGACCGCGCCAGATACTGCGATCCGGACGGACGGGGCGACCGTCGATACGATTGGCAAGACCAGCAGTACGCTGAACGCGGCGGAGAGCAGGACATGGCGCAATGCCGCGCGGCTCCTGCGTGCCAGCCATGCTCCCATGAGACAGAAGGCCATCGCAATGGTGGCCTTGGCGACGATCGACGCGGCCATAGAACCGCCCGCCGCAAGCATTGCTTCGCCGAACACATTGCTGGCCACAGTAATCATGACTTCTTCTTCCTTTCGTTGCGAACACGTTCGATTTCAAGTTTCAATGCTTCGAGTTCTTCGTCCGTCCAGGATGCTTCGCCAACCAAAGCCATCATCATTTGCCCAAGCGACCCGCCGAAGAACGTCTGCAAGTACTGTTTCAGGGCGGTGCGTTTGGCGACAACCGGCGAGATGGTGGCGGAATAGATATAGCGGAGTCCCTCCTGTTGATGTTTCAGGCAGCCTTTCTTTTCGAGCCGGCCGAGCATGACGCGAACGGACGAATCGCTCGGCGGACTCGTCAGGCGCGAGCGGATTTCTTCCGCCGATGCGCGGTTACCCAGCGCAAAAACCGCGTTCATGATTTCCCGTTCCCGGCGTGTCAGGGGTTCATTGGTTACTTTGGGCATTGTTTCAGGCCAGAGGAACTGCAAGCGACATCTGTCACAGCTTATCGCGACAACTGTCGCATGTCAAGCCGGATGAGCCGGCAGCCGCTTTCGCGGATCGCGACGAATGGGCATAGGTGATCGGAGCGCTCGGCAGTTATTCGTTCTTGAAGCGAGAAAGAGTAGAGGGGGTAGTCAGCGCGTATTCCGTTCATCAAGTCGTGCAGCGGCTAGTGCGGGATCGACACATCGCGAATGGCGAACCTTCGATCATCTCCATCACCAGATAGTCGGGGCCGATATCGAGCGTACAGATATTGGGATGGTTCAGCGCCGCAACAGCGCGGGCTTCGCGCTCGAAGCGATCCGAGAATCGTTCGAACGATACTTTGATGGTAACGTCGCGGTGGAGGCGCGAATCATAGGGTCGATACACCTCTCCCATGCCTCCCACGCCGAGAGGAGCGAGGTTCTGATAGGGGCCGAGTTCGTCGCCGATAGACAGCGGCATTTACGAGATGCAGCCCAGTTTACTTGATCCGAAGGTGCCGGAAGCGTGTAATCGGAAGCTATCCTCACTGACGAGTAACGCCCAAACCTATCAACTGCCCGATGTCAAGCATTATCGGCCAAAGCCGACGCTAGCTCGGGCCCCTCACCGCGTCTGTCCTTCCCATTTCGCCGGAATCGAACACAGGCTGCACGTGAGTTGGCACCATCCCTACCCTGCTTCTTAGTGCCAGCGTCGCACCGACTTGTCTACCAGAAATCGCAGTAGTTCTAAACTGGAGCTCTTAGGCATAACCCTCTCTTCGGTCACGGCTCGGTAAAGGCTGGGGGTAGAGAGGTGCTTGGTGGCAACTCTCACCTCAGGCTAAGCTTTTTTTCGAGGGATTGGAAGCGGGGATCCTGTCGGATGGGGTCGAAGAGCGTGTCGATGGCCAGGTACAGGATGAGCGATTCCCTCGCATCAGCGGATTTTTCGAGGTACTGCATGGCGTGATCTGTGTCGTGAAGCGAACTGTAGCCTTGCGCCATTCCGTACGGGGACACGAATTCCTTCTCCCCATCTCGCGCCATTTTTTCGAGCTGGAGGCGCGCTGCTTCGGGCTGTCCGCAGACGACCTTCATAACCGGGCTGCCGGTTTTGTCGCCTTGGTTGGGATACCATTGGGCAGCGGTCTCGGCGGACGAACGGGCGGCGACGCAATCGTGTTCGAGGATCGCGATCCAGCCCACATCGCGGATGGCGACCAGAGACTTCGGGTAGAGCTTGAAGATGTCCGCGACCTCCCGGCGGGCAGCGGGGAAATTGCGTTCCAAAATCAGATCCGTTATCAGGTTCTGGCGGGAGTTGGGGGATTGCGGGTCCAGTTCTTCGGCGGTTCGGAGATGGCTGCGCGCTTCGTCGAAACGCTGGCGCGTTATGAGTGCCCATCCGTACCAGGAATGGGCCTGGTTGTGCGAGCCCTCGCCGTGCAACGCGAGCGCGAATTCTTTTTCCGCTTCCGGCCAGTTCCAGTCGCGCACATAGGTGATGAGCGCCAAGTAGGCGTGCGCGTCACTCAATTGCGGATCTATGGCGAGGGCACGCTCGGCGGCGGGGCGCCCCAGTGCGACTGCTTCCTCCCCGGGGATTTCGTTGATGGCGCTCAGGGTGTTGGCAGCGCGGGCGATGGCAAAATGGGCGCGCGCATATTGAGGGTCGATGCGCACGGCTTCCTGTGACAAGCGGATGCTTTCGCGCAGAGAATCCGCGGTGTGCAACTGAAGTTGATAGATGGCGCGCATATAGAGGTCATGCGCTGCGGGGTCGGGCGAGTGTACCGGCTTCGCCTCCACCATTCGATTGGGCAGAAGCGCGTGTGCGGTGGACGTGGCGATCTCGGTTTCAACGCGCGACAGGTCGGCGAGGGGCACATCGTAGGTATGGGACCAAAGATGATAACCGTCCGCGGTGCGAATGAGCTGGACGACGATGCGAAATTGGCTCTCGCGATTGGAGATGCTTCCTTCGAGGATTGCTCCGGCATTGAGGGCACGCCCGATCTCGCGGATGTCCTGGTTTTTTCCTTTGAATTGAAACGCGGAGGTGCGGGCGACGACGCGCAGATCGCGGGATTCGGCGAGCACTTCGGTCAATTCGTCGGTGAGGCTGTCGCCGAGATATTCCTTGGAGGGCTCGCCGGTGAGATTGAGGAAAGGAAGAACCACGACGGCGGAATCCGAAGGTCGCCCACTCCTGGCGCGGATGGCCCAGATCGCCAGGCCTGCTACAACGAGGAGCAATAGCAGAAACGCCCCCTTTCGGGTGGCGTCGTTTTTGACCGGCGGCGGAAGCTGGACGGGAGGCACTTCGCTGGAGACGGGCGTGAAGACCGGCACATAGCTGCGCAGCGGCAACTCGATGCGGATCGCGGAGGGTGGCGCCGCCACGTAGTACTCTTTCAGTTTTTGCCGAAGGCGGCCCATTTCCGTGCGGACGATGGAGTCGATGCGAGGGTCGAAGGAAGAGGGCTTCTCGAATACGTCAAGTCCGATGGCGTATTCATTGACTTGGTCGCTGTGGCCACCTATGGCCCGGGTGCACAGGTAGCGGAGGAGTTGGGCGCGGCGAGGCGAGGAGGCGAGAATCGGCGAGGCGATGACGCTTTCGACATGCTCACGGATCGCCCGTTCGTTAATCGATTCCGACGAAGAGGCGTCCTTCGCAGATCCGCCAGTGACTGCCATAAGCTCAGGGCCACCATTCTATCAGCAGGAAAACAAAAGGATGTGACGTTACGTGCCGCATGAGACTTGTGTGTACGGGGGGCCCAGCGCACACTTTCCGGCAAGGAGATTCTTTTACATGCGCTTTCTCACTTGCTCTTTCATCGGCATGGCTTTGCTATCCGTCCATGGAAAGGCGACCACCATTTCCTACGTGTCGGTCTACGCAGACGCCGCGGCCGGAGGCATCACGAACGGTTACGATTCCGTGGCCGGCCTAGCCACTCACGGAGGAGGAGCCAACCAGACCTGGACGTTTACGTCGACACCTTCGACGAATATCCTGGGGCTTGCGTCCGCCAATGTTTCGACGGTGTTTACCAGCTTCGACCCACAAAATGGGTCGACGGCCAATGACGCTTCGTCCGCCTCGGCGAATCTTGCGACCGGCATTCTGGGGGCTTCGGCCGGAGGATTCTGCAGCGGGACAGGGTTTCCGGCGAATGCGTGCGGCCTGGCAGAAAGTCTAGCGGAGATGCAGGACATGCTGAACTTCACGAATACGACCGGGCAAACCCAGAACATTACCATCACCTGGGCATTCGACGGTTCGGCTGGCTCCTCTCTCGACGGCCTGGATTTTCTATTCTGCTTTGGCGCGACCACGTCTTGCCTGGGCAATGCGAGCGGTGCCGGTCCCCATAGTCCGGTTAACGCGGGTCAGATTTTCACATTCACCGAGAATTGTATTGACGGCAATTGCGGGGACCCGAATCCAACGACGACGTTGCCGACTTCGGGCTGGGTGAGCACATCAGTCACGGGCGCCAACACGACCACGGAGACATTTACGGGGATTTTCGCAGTTCCCGCCGGGATGAGCACCGACAGCCTGAATGCGTGGCTGGAGGTTTCCTGCGGCGATGGAGATTCGTGCGACTTCAGCCACACCGCGACGCTGAACATTTCCTCGATTAACGGCGTGTCCTATACTTCGTCGTCGGGGGTGTTGCTCACCCAGTCCGGGGTCGCGCCGGAGCCTTCGTCGTGGGCGATGATGCTGATCGGCGGATTGGGAATTGCGGCTGGGATCGTGCGGCGGCGCCTCTAGAGAAAGTTAAGGATGAGTTTAGGGAGAATTCCACAAGCCCCTCGCCACGGCCGACGGCGCTGATTGAAACCTTCCTCGGGCTACTCGATCAATTGCCGGCGTGCGTATTATTCGCGTGGATTACCGCACGCCCATCACAAAGCGAAGCGGGGGGCACCTCGGCCGCGGCCACACTATGATGATGGTGGACGATTCTCCAGGGCGCGTCCCGTATACGGAGGTCAACGAGGCTTGCGGCCGGCTAGAGGATATCGACGAGCGGAAGTGGTCCGATGCCGCCTATTGTGGATGATGCTCTCCTCGACAGTTAGCGAAACATCTTCGAATGTAAAAGCCTTTTCGGGAAGAATTCGCAGGCGAGATCTCAGTGCCTGAAAGCCGCATCAGCACTGACAGTTACAGTTTTGCGGCAACCGGGCGCACCCCGGACGGCTCTCTGCCCTGATAAGTCGTGATAACGTGCCGTGGATCCGATTTTTCACTCTCGTCCGCAGCCTCACCAGAAAAATGCGTTGCCGAAGCAGTTCGCGCTGATCGCGTACCTCGCTCGGTGGAATCCATATTTCCGGCAGAGTCCCATTTCGAAGCAGAATCGCCAGCGTTCTGTCGAAGAAATCGAGGTCCGCTTGGCCACGCTCGAACAGGCGGCGCTTCAAGGAAATCAGAAGTGAGCACGATGATCGGCGTTAGCGATTGATGCCATGAGGACGGTTACCAGACGGATCGACAAGCTTGAGAATCGCTACGAGATCGCCGGCGGGGAAGCTTTTTTATTTCTGGCCACGGCCGCCGGCAAGATGCTGGCCCTGGATGCCGATACGTGTGTAGGTATCCGCGGTGAACGCGGTTCCTCCCCGTAATCGTGCCTGTCTGTCGGGTTTTGTCGGGTCAAATATCGGATTTTTGTCGGGAAATTTGCCCGACCCGACATCGTTTTGCTGAGTGGGCTCAAAGGCTTCGGTGCTGAATGTCGGGTATGTCGGGTTTTCCAGTTATCAGAGAGGGCTGGAGGAATCGCGATCGGGTATTTTTGTGGTTTGCCACAACCGTACACGGGCAACCCGGAGCCGTCTATTTGGGCTCTTCATCAGAAACGGGGGGCAGGCCATGAATTCTGATTGATAAAACATTCTTGGAGGAATTGTTTTGATCAGATCAGAGCTCGTTTTAGGACTGCCCGATTACGAGAGTACCGATATCCAGGTCCGCGGTGGGCGATCCACATCTCCGCCCGATACACCGGGCCAATATCGTGTCCGCACTGCGGCCACAGCCGGCTGCGCAACAAGGGCCGCTAGGGGCGGCTCGTGCGGCATGAGAACTGGGGCCTCCGGCACTGCATCGTTGAGCTGGAGGCCTCGAAATTTCAATGTCACGGCTGCGGACGCTACTTCCGAGAGCGGTTTCCGGGGATTCAGCCGTGCCAGCGTTCGAGCGAGGCCTTCCAGGCGATGATCTTCCGCCAGCACCTGGACGGCATCCACCGCAGCCGCCTGGGCCGCCGCGAACGCATCGGCGCGGCCA
>Ga0210388_10000566_pt1 | contig 30072 bp, 18 predicted proteins | sample IncBWC19OmetaG_FD_155485 | JGI IMG/M metagenome (GOLD analysis project Ga0210388, IMG submission 155485) | Forest soil microbial communities from Barre Woods Harvard Forest LTER site, Petersham, Massachusetts, United States - Inc-BW-C-19-O ...
AGAAAGTTTAGCGCCGGTGTAAAGATGACATTGGTTCCGGAGATGGTCGCCGTGCCGTTTGTCGGCGAAACACCAATGACGGTCAAGGTGCCGCCGGGAGTGCGGACGACATCGTTCACCAGCGGGCTCAAGGTGTTGGTGGTATTTTCCGCGATGGAATAGCTGTCGGGATTCGCCAGGGGCGGAATGTTCGTCACGACAACGGTGATCAGCGATGTATTGGTCCCGCCAATGCCGTCAGTGATTGTATACCCGATTGTCGCCGTGCCATGGAAGTTAAGCGATGGTGTAAAGATCACATTGGTTCCAGAGATTGTCGTGGTGCCATTCGTGGGTGAAACGCCAATGATGGTCAAGGTGCCGCCGGGAGTGCGGACGATATCGTTCACCAGCGGGCTCAAGGTGTTGGTGGTGTTTTCCGCGATGGAATAGCTGTCGGGATTCGCCAGGGGCGGAATGTTCGTTACGAGGACGGTAATCAAGGACGTGTTAGTTCCGCTGACGCCATCGGTAATCGTGTAACCGATGGTCGCCGTACCGAGGAAGTTCAGCGTCGGCGTGAAGATGACATTGGTTCCGGAGATTGAGGTTGTGCCGTTCGTCGGCGACACGCTGATGATGCTCAATACACCGCCGGGCGTTCGGACGACATCGTTGACCAACGGGCTCAAGGTGTTGGTCGTGTTTTCCGCGATGGAATAGCCGTCAGGATTCGCCAGCGGCGGGATGTTCGTCACCAAAACGGTGATCAAGGCTGTATTGGTTCCGCCCACCCCGTCTGTAATCGTGTACCCAATGGTCGCCGTACCAAGGAAGTTAAGGGTTGGTATGAAGATGACATTGGTTCCGGAAACTGTCGCTGTACCGTTGGTCGGTGAAACGCCGGTGATGGTCAATGTGCCGCCGGGAGTGCGGACAACATCGTTGACCAGAGGACTCAGAGTGTTGGTCGTATTTTCCGCAATCGAATAGCTGTCGGGGTTCGCCAGCGGCGGTATGTTTGTCACCACAATGGAAATCAGGGACGAGTTGGTTCCTCCCACGCCGTCAGTGATGGCGTAGCCGACGGTCGCCGTACCAAGGAAGTTCAGCGTCGGTGTAAAGATGACATTGGTTCCAGAGATGGTCGCCGTGCCGTTGGTCGGCGCAACCCCGATGATGCTCAACGTGCCGCCAGGTGTCTTCAAAGCGTCGTTCACCAACGGACTCAAAGTGTTCGTGGTGTTTTCCGCGATGGAATAGCTGTCAGGGTTGGCAACGGGCGGAACATTCGTCACGACAATGGTGATCAGGGACGTATTGGTTCCACCAATACCATCAGTGATGGTGTAGCCAATCGTTGCCGTACCGCGGAAATTAAGCGTCGGTGTAAAGATGACATTGGTTCCAGAGATGATCGCCGTGCCGTTGGTCGGCGCAACCCCGATGATGCTCAACGTGCCGCCGGGTGTCTTCAAAACGTCGTTCACGAGCGGACTCAATATATTGGTCGTATTTTCCGCAATGGAATAACTGTCGGGATTTGCCTGCGGCGGAATGTTCGTCACCAAAATACTAATCAAGGACGAGTTGGTGCCTCCGATGCCGTCAATGATGGTGTAGCCAATCGTTGCAGTTCCGTGGAAATTAAGTGTCGGTGTAAAGATGACATTGGTCCCGGAGATGGTCGCCGTGCCGTTAGTCGGCGAGACCCCGATGATGCTTAACGTGCCACCAGGCGTCTTCAAAACGTCGTTCACCAACGGACTCAAAGTGTTCGTGGTGTTTTCGGCGATGGAGTAGCTATCGGGATTCGCCAGTGGCGGAACATTCGTCACGACCACGGTGATCAGCGACGTGTTGGTCCCACCAATACCGTCGGTGATCGTATAACCAATCGTTGCCGTACCGTAGAAGTTAAGCGTCGGAGTAAAGATGACATTGGTTCCGGAGATTGTCGCCGTGCCGTTGGTCGGCGCAACCCCGATAATGGTCAACGTACCACCGGGTGTCTTCAAAACGTCATTCACCAGCGGACTCAAGGCGTTGGTGGCATTTTCCGCGATCGAATAGCTGTCGGGATTCGCCTGCGGCGGGATGTTCGTCACCAGGACGGTAATCAGCGACGTGTTAGTTCCACCGACGCCATCGGTGATCGTGTAGCCGATGGTTGCCGTGCCCAGGAAGTTAAACGTCGGCGTGAAGATGACATTGGTACCGGAAATGGTCGCCGTGCCGTTCGTCGGGGAAACACCGATGATGCTCAATATACCGCCGGGCGTGCGGACGACGTCGTTCACCAACGGGCTCAAGGTGTTGGTCGTGTTTTCTGCAATGGAATAGCTGTCGGGATTCGCCTGCGGCGGGAAATTCGTGACGCTGGTGACCACGGGCGGAGCGACGTTGTTGGTCGGCACGGGGTCGGACACCGGGCTGCCGAGCGATGCGAGATTGGTCAGGCTGCCGCGCTGGGTTGAACCCACGGCGAGCGTCAGATTACTCGATAAATTCGCGGCAAAACTTCCGAGGTTCCAGATGACCTGGTTGAGGGCATTGGTCGTGGTGGCGGGAACGGAACTCACGAATACCAGACCGGCGGGAAGGCTGTCGGTGACGATCAAGCCGGTGGCGGCCGAGGGACCGGCGTTGCTGACGGTGAGCGTGTAATTGTAACTGGAATTGAACAGGGCGCCGACCGGACCGGATTTCACGATGCTCACGTCGGCGGCGGGTGTGACGGAAGTGATGACGGGCAGGGACGTGTTGTTCAGCAGGTTGGTATCGCCCGTCGGCGATGCGACGCTCGCCGTGTTCGTCAGCGAGACGCCGTTCGCCGGTGCGGTCACAGTCAGGGTGAGGTTCGTCGCCTGTGATGCCGTCATGGCGCCCAAATTCCAGACCACACTGCCGCTAAAATTCGTGCCGTTCGCGGAAGCACTGACAAAAGTGACGCCTGCCGGCAAGGCGTCGGTAACCACAACGCTGCTGGCTGCCGACGGTCCAAGGTTCGTCACGTTTATGGTGTAATTGAAATTGCTCGCGGCGGCGACGTTCGTCGGACCGGTTTTCGAGATGGCGAGATCGGCGAGCGGCGTAATGGATGTGACGACCGGCGGCGTCACGTTGTTCGTCGGATTCGGATCGCCGGTCGGCGAACCGACCGTGGCGATGTTTGTTAGCGAACCACTGGCGGGGGCGGTGACCGTAAGGGTGACGTTCGTCACCTGGTTGCTGGCCAGGGTGCTGATGCTCCAGGTCGCGATGCCATTGTTGGTGGTCCCGCCACCGCTGGCGGTGACGAAAGTGGCATTGGCCGGCAACGCGTCGGTGATGATGACGCCGCTGGCGGATGCCGGGCCGGCATTCGTCACTGAAATAGTATAGACCAGGTTGCTCACGGCGTACACCAAGGGGAGCGCGGATTTGCCGATGCGTAAATCGGCGGATGGCAGAACGGTGACGGTGACGAGCGTCGTGGAACTGCCGTTGGCGTTCGTGATCGTGTAGCCGATGGTCGCGGTGCCGATGAAATTCGACGCGGGCGTGAAGAAAATGTTCGTGCCGCCGATGATGCTGGCGGTGCCGTTGGTCGCGGCGACGTTGGTGATGACGAGCGAAAGGTTGCCGGGCGAATAGTCGTTGGTCAGCGGCGTAAACGTGGCGGCCAGATTGGCAATCGTGGTCAGGAAATCCGGCACGGCGGTCGGCGGGATGTTGGTGCCGCCGGTGCCGACGTAGTAGTTGAAAAAGTCGTTGCCGTTGGTGACGGAGCCGGAGCCGAGCGTGATCGGCAACGGGGCGGTGCCGGTGTTGACATAGTTGGAAAGGACAATTTCGCGGATGATGTAACTACCCGGGACGATGCCGCCGAGCGTGTACGCTCCGTTGGTGCCGGTGAAGACGGACTGCACGAGCGGATCGGCGGGGGAAATAATCCCGTTGCCCATTAAATCCTGCAACAGGTCCACTTCGACGTTGACGATGCCGGTGTCGTTGGTCGAATAAATGCCGCTGCCATAGACGTCGTTCCAGACCGTGCCCCTGGCGACGGCGAGGTTGGTCGGCGAGATGGCGTATTGGAAGAAGTTGATGTTGGTGGTGTACAGCGAGGTGAAGTTGACCATCACGCTGTTGTTCGGCGGGGCGCTGCCGATGTAGCCGGGCAGCAGCGTTTCAGCGACGAGATACGCGCCCGTGGACAGGTTGGCGAGCTGATAATTTCCGTTGGCGTCGGACAAAACACTTTCGATCAGCGTGACGGGCATGCCGTTGGAAACGGAGTAAAGCGACAGGGTGACGTTTTGCAGCGACGGCTCGCCCGGGTTATAAGTCCCGGAATGGTTCGTGTCATTGTAAACGGTGCCGGTGATTTGCGCGGCCTGGATGCTGACGCTCACCGAGCCGGAAGCGGCCGCGATCGCCGCGCCGTTGGTATCCATGCCGTAATCCGCCGAGGCCGTGTTCAACGCCGTGGCCGGACCGCCGATGACCTGCATGGTGATGTCATTGGTAAAGATGGCATTGACGGCGAGGGGCGTGGCACCGATCAGGTTGGTCCAATACAGATTGCCCCCGCCGGTGGAACTCGGCGATACGGTTGCCGAAAGGTACTGCAGATAGCTGCCACTGTAACTGTCATTCAAGGGAATGACACTGATGGGAATCCGTCCGGTGTTCTGCACGAGAATCTGGAATACAATGTTGCTGCCAATGGCGACGCTGCCGCCGCCGGACGGGCTCAAAACGGACTTGGTGATGGTGAACGCGCCGGGGGTCATCGTGAGCAGCACGCCATTGGTCGCGGAGACGACGCCGGGCGGGCCGGCCACCATGTAGTTCGTAAGCCGCGCAGAATAATTGGTGGCGGTAAACGTGACGGTCAGGTTGGTGAAGGCGCCGGGAGCGTAGGTGCCGATGTTGGTCCAGGTCAGTTTCCCGGCGGAGTTCGTCGTGGGCAAAATGCTGGCGGTGACGAATGAAAAATTCGTCGCGGGATAATTGTCCACCAACTGCACGTTGGTCAGCGTTAGCGTGCCGCTGTTGACGACCTGCAGGTTATACTGGACGGTCGAGCCGACGCCGGCCTGTCCGCCCACGGGCGACAGCAGCGACTTGCTGACGGTGATGCCCGCCGCGGGCACACCGGCAATCTTAAAGGTGGCGTAACCGCTGTTGGTCGCGCCGCCACCAAGGCCGTTGGTGGAGGTGGCCGTGGCAGAGTTGGTGATGACGGCGTTGGTGCCGATCGCGGTGAAATAGACGGTGATATTCGTTTCCTGTCCGGGCGCGAAACTTCCCAGATTGGTCCATGTCACACTGCCGGCCGGCGAATTTGTCGCGGTCGCGGGGATGCTGGAGGTGAGGTAGCTCAAATTGTTCGTCGGAAACACATCGGTGAGCGTGAAGTTCGGCAGCACGGTGTTGCCAGTGTCGATGATCTGCAGGTTGAACGACATGGTCTGCCCGACCACCGCCGTACCGCCGGATGGCGAGACGAGGCTTTTGGTGACGAGCACGCCCGGCGCGGGCGCACCATAACCGGCCGGCAAGGCGTTGGTCGCGCTGATGACGGTGCCGCCGATGTTGACGGAGTTGCTCACGCCGGTGGAGCCGACGACCTTGGCGAGGTATTGAAAGGTGCTCGTGCCCTGGCTCAAGATGACCGGAATCGTATAACCGTTCGGAGGCCCGAGCGGAAAACCGTTGGTGGTATCGGGAATCGTAAAGCCGTTCAGGGACGTGCTGTTCGCGACGTATTGCAGCGAGCCGGACGGCGTGTCGATCACGACGGTGTTGCCGAGCGGCAGGAGACTTTTGTTGTCCGTTACCACGGAGTATTGCAGCGTATCACCCACGCTCAAACCGTTAGGCGGGGTGTCGGTGACGATGATGGAGGTTTTATTCAACAGGGGCACGGGAAACGGCAGCACAGATGTGCCGAGGTCAAGACCGGGGTTTCCCGATGGTGCCGTTGAGGCGTCTTCGCCCCACGCGACGCTCAAAAGTGTTCCATCGAGCGTGTAAACCTTCATGCCGCTCTGGTCATTTTTGGAACCGGGAACGTAAACACGTTTTGACTGTAGCGCGGTCAAAGTGAAATTGGTGCTATAGCTGTTTCCCGCCGAATCGGTCAGCGGCGTATTGGTACCCCCATAGGAGACATAAAGCAGAGTGTTTGCCACCGGCGTCACCCAGACCGGACTGCCGTTCACGGTGTAATCGCTGCTGCCCGGTGCCCAACCCACGTTGGCGACCGTGGTGAGGCTGCTTTTCGGCAGCGGTGTGTAGCCCCAGTTGTAGGCGTTGTCAATATTGTCCGTCGGGTTGTTCGTCGGATCCGCGCAGGCCGTGGTGAGCACGGTAAAAGTTTCGCCACCGGCGCTGGTAAAGCTGGCGCCGGAATTGGTCGGCATCGGGTATTCGGCACCCCCATCGGCTGGCACGGTAAAACTGCCGCTCGCAGTCAGGTTCGTGTAAAGGATGGTGATGGGCGTGGCGTTGGGGTTGTAAAAATAATTGATCGTCGTGTAAAGTGTTCCGCCAGAGACCATGGAGGGCACAGGTGTGTAATAACCGCCCGCCCATTCCTGCTGCGGATACAACGTGAACCAGTCGTAAGCGTATTGATTGATCGGATCACCGACCGCGAGGTTGGCCTCGACCGGCTTGTCGGCGCTGATGGTCGCTCCGCGTTTGACTCCGCCATCGACGAGATAACTTTGCCCCTCATTCAGCGTGACCGTAAATGGCGGGGTCGGCCCGGGCCCGTCCAAATCAATGGTCACCTTCGTATTGTCCTGCGCCGCCATCACAAAAAAATCCACGTTGCTGAACAGCAATTCCGGCATGTTCTGGCCGATGGGGCTGACGAAATTTGTCCCGTAATCCAGCGTGGACAGCACCACCACCGCACCGCCATTCACCGGACCCGTTGGCGAAGGCCAGCCCGCGCGCGTCACCACCAGCGCCTTGTTCGCCGCGATACGGTCACCACCGTCGTAATAAAGCTGGACGGGGTTGCGCGGTTTGCATGGGACCGTGTTGGAAAGCGTGATGACCGTGCCCGCCGGAATGCCCACGGGATCATGCGTGAAACCGGGGCAGATGCCGTTCGCATCATTGCCGTCACCCCAGACTTGGGTTGAAGGTTGCGTCGGCGAAGTGAGGTTCGTTTCGTAACCGTCCTCCCATTGGTCATAGTAAATCACCGTGCCGTCGCCCGTGGTCAGCAAGGACGTGACCATGAAGAAATTTGTGTCGGTGATGTCCGGCGAAACCGTTTCCATGCCCTGCAACACCTGCGCCTCCGGCATGGGCAGATAAAATTCCTGGATCAGGTTGACGCCGCGCGCGGCTCCAAGGGTGAAAAGAAGAAAGACGCCTGCCAAAGTCAGCCGCCAAAAATGGCATAAAGACACACTACGTGTATGACGATTCATTTTAAAGAGGATACGCGTCAGCCGGCGGGTTGAGCCGTCTGACCAATCGTCAGGTGAGGAACCTTTATGTCTGCAACAGCCTAAACTAAAAACTTCTGACTACTGCGCGGTCGAATCGTGACACAACCCGCCTAGAACGCAAGTATTTTTGTGAATAACTTGTGAATAGTCAGCATAGCCCGTTGTAAATCAGCATAAAATGAAGAACTAAAATGCTGACATTCCAGACATTTCGTCATTTATCCACAAGGTTGGATTTAGTTGGATTTAGCCTGATTCGGTCGGATTTTGTGGTCCGGCTCGAACCCCGTCCGGAAGGTTTTTAGTGCCCGTCCGGAAGGACTTAGACTGAATTCGCCGGTGATTGCCACTTCGTGGCTTCGTTTTGGGTTCTTTTTTTCGAGAAACCCAATGTTTATGCGGGCAACTTTGGGTTCGTTTTGAAGAAAAAAAACACTTTTCCGGGAGGGATGGCGTGCCGCCGTCCTCACCACCATCGGCCACATCCGTCCCATCGTCCTATTTTCCCTCCGCGCCAATGGTGTAGCGCCGAGACTGTGCCTCGATCGACCCGCAGTCCGAAATCCAAGATCAGCTCCACCGCCTCCCACCTCGTTATTTAGGTTGGATTTGGTCGGATTCGCTCGGATTTTGGTGGGGCGAACGTTCCAACGAGCCGTTTTGCCCTGTAACCTGCAACGTGCAACCAACACTTTTCCCTTTAATACCGGCCTCGCCAGTGGCTCGGTTCAAGCCATTCCAGCCCGGCACTCGCGCCATTGCCCACCCCCATCCCCAGCACCAAGTTGGTGCCTATGTCAAAGAACAGACTGCAAATCGCCGGCCCGAGCTCCGAAAGCCGTAATTTGTTCCCGCTTTGCCGCGCCGAAGGCGGGCTTGTCGCGTCCCACATTCAGGACGGATCTATTATAGTCAAAAAATAGTAACCTCTGTCAATATTAAAAAATCCTATGTTTACTAAATCCGCAGTCAGCCAGAGGCCTTCCAAGAGACCTGCGCGGCCCCCTCGGTTAGCCACGGTCTTAAGTTGCAAGGGGTTTGAGGGAAGAGTTTTAGGTAGATAACGAGATGGCACAGCTCTGCCAGCATCCCCTGCCCAATTTTCGCCCTTTTCGCCGGGGCGTCTGGGGTTACATTTTCACCCGCCATACGCTTTCGGCCAGGGCGAAAATTGTAAGGTTGCCGTTTTTTTGGGCCGCGTTATCTTGATGTTCATGAGTACGGTTCAAGAAATTGAAGCAGTCATCCCGAAGCTTTCACGCGCTGAAGTTGAAGAAGTTCGCGCGTGGATTGATGACTTTCTTGAAGACCAGCTTGAACTCACCGATGACGTGAAGGCCAAGCTGGATCAATCCCGCCGCGAAATCGCCGAGGGCAATTACACGTCTCGCCAGCCGAAATGAGCCGTGGCCGCTGCGCTCCAGGTCTTGTCGCACACTTTTTCCAAGGCGTTTGACGGCTTGCCATCCGGCATCCGCGAAACGGTGCAATGCAAGATTGACGAAATGGGAACGCGCCTGGAAAATTTTCCCCACAAACGGCTGCAAGGCCGGCCCGAATGCAAACTTCGCGTCGGCGACTATCGTGTGCTTTACGAATTCGACGTAAAACTTGGCCGCATATATCTCCACTACGTCGGCAACCGGCGGGAGATTTACAAGCGAAGTTAATTTACCACTTTGTCGCCAAGGCGTTTGGAGTTACAGTTTCAGCCGTCATCAACACGCTTTCGGCCAAGGCGAAAATCAGCGGACTTGCCGGTAGTGAAATGATTTTCGAGTCCTGCAAACCAGTTGAAACACCTTGAAAAAATACGTTCCTAAAAAAATTACCGAATCAGAAATTAAAGAAATTCAGGATTCCGTGCAGTGGGCAAACATGAGGATTCGCACCATGTCGCCTGAAATAAAACCGCACTGCAAGCGGATATTCAAACTTGCCACGGAAGATAGCGATGATTCAGTTGCAGCACAGCAAATCATAAATGAATTCAGCCTGCTTTTAATTCGCAGTGACAGCTCAAAATTAAATAACCACGCATCAAGAAAATCTTAAATACAGCGCTCACCAATAATGATCAAAACTATATTCATAAGTTAAGCAAGGCCCTTAAATCACCAACAAAATTCCACATAACGCCGACGGAAAAATTTCTGCTTTTCTTTTGGGCGTGGGGTTCGTTTTCATTTGCGGACAAAGATAGCTTTCCGCCTTTGGTTCTTTTCACTGTGAAAGATTTGACCCGGCTCGTTCAAATTGTGTTTGGAACGAACGGTGTAACCGAAAGCTCGCTTGAGGCAACCATCGGTCGGAAACTCAGGCTTAAAACTATCAAGCATTGCAAGGTGACAACCGCTCAAGCTGATAGGTGGATTCAGCAGTTTCAGGCTTACAAAGCCACTCATTCCGCACAGATTAAAGATAGGTTTGATATATGGGGGAATTTTTTGAAAGAACAGCAATTGCTTAATACGTGTTGCATTAAATGTGGAGTTTCGCCCGCACAAGCAAAGGAAATTTTGGAATTTTATCTGAATAACCGCGAAACACTTCGGCGGTATTTCAAGGGGAAACATTCCGACTTCCAGGAAGGGTAACCTCGTCGGCACGGTTGCCATGCAAGCGCACTAAAGTTCAATCGTCGGCAGGAGTCAACTTAATACCAGTTGACTTGCCGCATGATTGATATGATTGCGAAAAGTTTAACGCCTGAACCACCGGATGATTGCTGGTGGAAATTAAAATTAATTCTCGATGCAATAAAACTTTTAATTTCCTCAATCGTATTTGCGCGAAATTTTCTCGCCCGCCATCCCATTTCTCGGTTTAATCTCCGCCGCATGAAACAGAAAGCCTACGCCGCCGCCGGCGTTGACATCGATCTCGGCAACAAGGTCAAAGCCACCCTGCCCCGGCTCCTTGCATCCACGCATCGCAAGGAAGTGCTCGGCAAGGTCGGTGGCTTCGGCGGCCTCTTCCAGCTGGATCTCAAAAAATATCGCGAACCCATCCTCGTCAGCAGCGTGGACGGCGTCGGCACCAAGCTCAAAATCGCGTTCCAGATGGATAAACACGATACCATCGGCGCCGATCTCGTGAACCATTGCGTCAACGACATCGCCGTGCTCGGTGCGGAACCGCTTTTCTTCCTCGATTACCTCGGCACCGGCAAGCTGGAGCCGCACGTCTTCACCGAAATCATCAAGGGCTTCGCCCGCGCCTGTGCGCAAAACAACTGTGCCCTCATCGGCGGCGAAACCGCCCAGATGCCGGGTTTCTACCAGCCCGGCGAATACGATGTGAGCGGTACCATCGTCGGCGTGGTCGAAAAATCCCGCATGTTGAACGGCCAGAAAACCGTGAAACGCGGCGACGTCGTCATCGGCATCGAATCCAGCGGTCTCCACACCAACGGCTATTCGCTCGGGCGCAAAATCTATTTCGAACAGCTCGGCTACAAGCCCACGGACAAGGTGCCCGGCCTGAAAAAATCCATCGGCGAGGAATTGCTGAAGGAACACATCAGCTACGGCCCGCTCGTGCAGAAGCTGATCAAGAAGTTCAATCTCATCAGCAAGCCAAATGTCGTGAAATCGTTCGCCCACATCACCGGCGGCGGCTTCGTGGACAACATCCCACGCGTTCTGCCGAAGACGCTCGACGTCGTCATCAAAAAAGGTTCCTGGGACATGCTGCCGATCTTCCGCATCATCGCCGAAAAGAGCGGCGTACCGGACGAGGAACTTTACCAGGTCTTCAACATGGGCATCGGCATGGTCGCCATCGTCTCGGCGGACAAAGCCGCCGCCGCGCTGAAATTCATCAAGGCGCAGAAGCATGATGCCTGGCTCATCGGCGAAGTCGTCAAGGGCAAGGGCGAGGCCCGCGTGGAATAAATACTATCCGTCGTAGCCGCCGACGTCAGTCGGCGCATATTTCCTTACAGAACGTCCGCACTACTCCATCTCCCGCACCGAAAAATAAACCGCAAAGCTGGCGCCTCTTTCTTGTAGCCGCCGATGTCAATCGGCGCAAACCAACTCCCGGTTCATTATCGAGCCCACCAAAAACATCATCTGGCCGCGTACGACATCAACCCGTAGCCGCCGACATCAGTCGGCGCAAATTGTCTACTCCATCTCGCGCCGCGGCAGAACTCGTTGCTTGATACCCGGTTCAACTACTGTGGCATGGTGTTTCCAAAACCAAGGCCAATAGCCCAAATCAAACACATCCAGCCGCGGAAACCCCGGCACCACCGCACCAAGATACGGCCATGTTTCAGGCGATTTTACCAATCCCGCCCGCAACGGGTTCAAGAGCACATAATCTGCGCACGCGACACTAAACGCATGGCGATGCCGTTCTTTTCCCGTCAGAACGTGATCATGCGCCTGATGCTGAAATTTCGCCGGCCGTAAAACCGGACCGAGCTGTGCCCGCAGGAATTTCATCCCGTTGCGCTGGTCTGCGTCCTTGCGAATCCCCATCCACACCAGATGCAAGTGATCCGGCATCAGGCAATATGCCGGACAAAGCAGTCCTTCCCTTGCCGCCGCGTGCAGCAGCATCTCGCGAAAGACTTTGTGGAATAAATCATCCAACCAGCCCTGCTGCCGGTTCGCGACCGGCAAAGTCCAGAACACAACCGCATCGGCCTGATAAAATTCGCGCTTGAGCCGGGGCAGGTAATGGGAGAACTCAGAACGCGGCTTGCGGTCGGCTAAATCCATGGCTGCCGTTTTTGGGAGCACGCCAAAAAGTTAGCGCGGACTAACGTCCACGGCTACGCCTTTTTTGTAGCCGCCGACATCAGTCGGCGCAAATTTTAATCCACCCAATCACGCATACCGAAAAGTCCGCACGGACCAACATCCGCGACTACATCATTTTTTGTAGCCGCCGACGTCAGTCGGCGCAAACCAACTCCCAGCTCATTAGCAAGCCCGCCAACGCATAATTTGGCCGCGCGCAACCTCAACTCGTAGCCGCCGACATTAGTCGGCGCAAACTTTAAACCATTCCCCATGGCAACATCCCCAAATCTGACGGCAGAATTTGGATTCCAAATCCGCGCCATCCGCGTAATCTGCGGGGAGTGATTTCCCATTCGGCAAAGATTTTTCTACTGGCCATGGTCGCAAGCAGCGCGCTGCTGTTTTCGGCCCGTGCCGAAGTCGTTTCCGCCACGATCCAAACGCCGCCGCCCGCCGAAGCCGGCTATTTCAAGCTGGGGTCGAACAAAAATCCCGCCGGGCACGAAATTTCCGTGAACAGCCGCTCCCTTTTGCTCGATGACGTGCCATGGCTGCCCGTTATGGGTGAATTTCACTACGCACGCGTCCCCGAAAACGAGTGGCGCGATGAACTTCAGAAAATGAAGGCCGGCGGCGTGGACATCGTGTCCACTTACGTTTTCTGGATCCATCACGAGGAAATTCAAGGCCAATGGGACTGGACCGCCCAGCGTGACCTGAAAAAGTTTTTGCAGGTGTGCAATGAACTCGGATTAAAAGTCGTCGTCCGTTGCGGCCCGTGGTGTCATGGCGAAGTCCGTAACGGCGGCTTTCCCGACTGGGTCGTGGCGCACAAGGACTGGAAACTGCGCTCGACCGACACCAATTTTCTCGCCGCGGTGAAAATCCTGTACGGACAAATCGCGGCGCAGTTGCACGGCGAATTGTGGAAAGACGGCGGCCCGGTCATCGGCATCCAGGTGGACAACGAATTTGGCGGGTCACCGGAATATTTGATGGCCTTGAAAAACATGGCGATCAACGCCGGTATCGACGTGCCGCTTTACACCAAGACCGGCTGGCCGGCAATGAAAACGCCGCCGCCATTGGGAGAATTGCTGCCGCTCTTCGGGGCGTATGCCGATGGATTTTGGGAACGCACGCTCGACCCCATGGCCGGCGCGAACTGGCTGAAATTCACCTTTCGCAGCACGCGCACCGATACCGGCGTGGGCAACGACACGCTCGGCAACCGCAAATCCGGCGACACCGCCGGCACGGAAAAATATCCCTACCTCACCTGCGAAATCGGCGGCGGCATGGCCGCGTCCTACCATCGCCGGATGAATTACGACCCGCGCGATGTCGAGTCCGTCGCGCTCTGCCAGCTCGGCAGCGGCAGTTCCTTGATGGGTTACTACATGTTCCACGACGGCATCAATCCCGACGGCAAACTTTCGACCCTGCAGGAGTCCACGGCGACCCATTATCCCAACGACTTGCCGGTGAAAATCTACGCTTACAACTCGCCCATCTCCACCGCCGGAATTTTCAATCCGCAATACTTCTGGATCCGCCGGCTGAATCTATTCCTTCACGACTTCGGAAATTACAACAATCCGCTCGCGCAAATGCCCGCAACCCTGCCCGCTGTGCAGCCGGAAAATAAATCCGATACGAACATTTTGCGCTGGTCCGTTCGTTCGGACGGAAACTATGGCTATGTATTTGTGAACAATTACGAACGGCTGCGTTCCTTGCCTGCAAAAGCAAACGTGCAATTCAAACTTAATCTACCGGGCGGTGAATTTGTATTCCCGCAAAAGCCGGTGACCATTCCGGCGGACTCTTTCTTCTTCTGGCCGTTCAACCTGAACCTCGCGGGGGTGCAACTGGTTTATGCCACCGCTCAACCGGTTTGCAGGGCAGATGTCGGAGATGTGCAGGTTTTTTTCTTCGCCGAAACCCCGGGCGTGCCCGCGGAATTTATTTTTCATCCCGGAAGTGTTTTTACTTCACCGGCAGAATTTCACAACGTGCATCCAGGCCGCAAACCGGTGATGACCATGAAAAATAAAATCGGGGAAACCATCCAGATCGTTTTATTGAACGAAGCCGATTCGCTTGCCTTGCAAAAAATCGACGGGAAAATCGTATTCGAAAAACCGCAGAAATTTCCCACGACCAGGGTCAGGGCAACATTGATTCAGCCCGCCGGTCCCGCGCGTGAAATTCCGCTGGCCGGAAAATCGCATTTGGCCGCCGCGCCAACCGACGACGATTTCACCAACGCCGCGATTTGGAAAATCGAGCTGCCTCGGAGCGCCGAGCCTTTGCTCGGCTCGTTTCAAAATAACGTCACCAACCCGCCGAGCAAAAGCTCGGCGCTCCTGCGCATCCATTATCTTGGCGATGTGGCCCGGCTCACCCTTGACGGCAAGCTCCTCGAAGACGATTTTTACACCGGTCGCGATTTTGAGATCAACCTCCAGCGCTATGCCCCGGACATATTGACGGGCGATTTACGGCTGGAAATTTTGCCGTTGCGCAAAGACGCGCCAATTTTCTTCGAGCCAAAATATAAGCCGGATTTCGGCACAAAACAGGCGGTCTTAAAACTTTTGTCCGTTGAATTGGTCCGGCAAAGCGGAAAATAATTTCGCATGAAAAAAACCTTATCCGTCGCCTTGGTCGCCTCGGTCTTATTTTCTGTGCATGCCGCAGCGCCGGACTCGACCCTCTGGCTCGACCAGCCGGCAAAGGCTTTCACCGAGTCCCTGCCTCTCGGGAACGGCCGGCTCGGCGCGATGGATTTTGGCGGCGTCGAAAACGAGCGCGTGGTGCTGAACGAAGATTCGCTCTGGTCCGGTTCCCCGCAAAACGCCGATCGCACGAACGCCTTTGAAGCCCTGCCGGAAATCCGCCGCCTGCTCCTTGAGGGTAAAAACCACGAGGCCGAGGCGCTCGTGAACAGCAATTTCACCTGCGCCGGACGCGGTTCCGGCAATGGTCGCAGCGGCAACCTGCCCTATGGCTCGTATCAGGTGCTCGGCGATCTCCGGCTGAACTTTTCCTATTCGGACACCAACGCCGCAACGGATTATCGCCGCGAACTGAATCTGACCACCGCCACCGGGCATACGGAATTCTCGCGCGGCGGCACAAAATTTTCGCGCGACATTTTTGTCAGCGCGCCGGACCAGGCCATCGTGATACATCTCGGGGCGGATCAAGCCGGACAAATTTCTTTCACGGCGGCGCTGGATCGTCCGGAACGATTCAAAACAGAAATTGTTGATAACGATGAACTGCTCATGACCGGCGCCTTGACCAACGGCGCGGGCGGCGACGGTGTGAAATACGCCGCGCGTTTGAAAATCCTGAATCGCGGCGGAAAGATTTCAGCAGCGGACGGAAGGATTTCCCTGAGCGGTGCGGACGGAGTTCTGTTGCTGGTAACGGCGGCAACGGATTATAAACGCTACGCCAAAATCTCGCACCGCGACGTTGCGGCGGTCACGCAAAAGCAGTTAAAAGCCGCCGCCAAAAAGAACTTTTCCGACCTGCTCCACACGCACCTTGCCGACTATCAAAACCTTTACGAACGCGTGAAGCTGGAATTACCGGATTCAAATTCGGAAATTTCCACGAAGCCGACGCCGCAACGCATCGCCGCGATGGATTTGAAGAACGATCCTTCGCTGGCCGCCTTATATTTTAACTTTGGCCGTTACCTGCTCATCTCCTCGTCGCGCCCCGGTAATATGCCGGCGAACTTGCAGGGACTTTGGGCGGATACCATCTCCCCGCCGTGGGGTGCGGATTACCACCTGAATATCAACCTGCAGATGATTTACTGGCCGGCGGATGTCTGCGGCCTGGGCGAACTTAACGAACCGCTGTTCAGCTACATCGAATCGATGCAAAAAAATGGCGCACAAACGGCGAAAGATTATTACCACGCGCGCGGCTGGGTGGCCCATGTGCTGGCGAACGCATGGGACTTTACGTCGCCGGGCGAAAGCGCGTCCTGGGGCGCGACGGCGAGCGACAGCGCGTGGCTGTGCCATAACCTCTGGGAACATTGGGAATTCACCGGTGACAAAAAATTTCTGCGCGAAATTTATCCCGTGCTGCGCGGCTCGGCGGAATTTTATTCCGACATGCTCATCGAGTATCCCACAAACCATTGGCTGGTCACCGCGCCGGCCAATTCGCCGGAAAACGCCTTCCTGATGCCGGACGGCAAGCCCGCGCACATCTGCCTTGGCCCGACGCTGGATAACCAGTTGTTGCGATTCTTATTTGGCGCGTGCATCGAGGCATCGGCCATTCTCGATACGGACAAGGATTTTGCCGCCACTTTGAAAGACAAGCGCGACCGCCTGCCGCCCACGCAGATCGGCCAGGAGGGGCGCGTGATGGAATGGTTGCAGGAATATCCCGAACAGGACCCGCATCACCGGCACACGTCGCACCTGTGGGGGCTTTATCCCGGCGATGAGATTTCGCCCGCGACCACGCCCGCGCTGGCCGAGGCGGCGCGCAAAACTTTGGTCGCCCGCGGTGATGAAAGCACCGGTTGGGCCACGGCGTTCCGCATGGGCATGTGGGCGCGCCTGCACGACGGCGATCATTCGTTCCTGTTGTTGCAAAACCTCATCAAACCGGCGGCGGCCACCAGTCCGGATCATTCACGCTGGACGGGCGGTTGTTACCCGAACCTGTTCGACGCGCATCCGCCGTTTCAGATCGACGGCAATTTCGGCGGCACGGCGGCCATCGCAGAAATGCTCGTGCAATCGCAGGGCAGTGAAATCGAGCTATTGCCCGCCCTGCCCTCTGCGTGGCCGAATGGAAAGGTCTCCGGCCTGCGCGCGCGCGGCGGCTATGAGATCAGCATTGAATGGGAAAGCGGAAAACTGGCTTTGGCCACGGTCAAAAATATTTCCGGCGACGGGCATTGCAAAATTTGCTATTCAGGAAAGACGGTTGTATTGGATTTGAAAAAAGGTACATCCAAAAATTTAAACTCCGACCTTCAGTAAGACACGGCAAACCCGCGAGGTTTTGGACTGCGGCGGGAAGCGGAGCGCGACGCCGCTTTCGTCCGCACGAAAATTTATCGAACATTCAAAAGCCTTCCACCCGCACGAAAACGGTGTCACGGTAGAAAAGTTCGCCCGATTGCAAACTGCATTGTGAACCACCCCGAAATCGCGCTGTGAATTCCTTCTCCCTCCTAAAGAGGGAGAAGGTCAGGATGAGGGAGCCTTGGTTCCGCCAGACTACCCAATCGGATTATCTCCCATGGTTTCTCCACAGCATATCGCGGCTCCGTCCATCGCAGTCCAAAACGCGCATCTGAACTTTCTAATTTTTTCAATCAGTGTAATCTGCGGACGCATTTTTCATGAACATACTCGTCATCGGTTCGGGCGGACGCGAACACGCCCTCGTCTGGAAACTGGCGCAATCCCCGCACGCCACGCAAATGTGGTGCGCGCCCGGCAACGCCGGCATCGCACAGGAACAGCTCGCCAAAAATGGCAGCATCGTGGAATGCATCAACATCGGTGCGGAAGATTTGCCCAGGCTGCTCGCGTTTGCACAGGAGAAGAAGATTGATTTCACCGTCGTCGGCCCGGATAACCCCCTCGCGCTCGGCGTGGTGGATTTGTTCCAGAAAAACGGTCTGAAAATCTGGGGCGTGAACCAGAAGGCGTCGCAATTCGAGGCCTCAAAGATTTTCTCGCAGAAATTCATGGAGAAATATGGCATCCCGACCGCCGCCGCCGGGACTTTTTCCGATGTCGCCGCCGCCAAGAAATTCTGCGCCACGCTCGGCGGCAAGTGCGTGGTGAAAGCCGACGGCCTCGCGCTCGGCAAAGGCGTTTTGATCTGCCATAACCAGGCCGAAGCCGAAAAGGCCGTGGACGAAATCATGGTCAGCAAGGCGTTCGGCGCGGCGGGCGCGAACGTCGTCATCCAGGAATTTCTGGAAGGCATCGAGGTGTCGCTCCACGCCTTATGCGACGGCCAGACGGCGAAGATTTTCCCCACCTCGCAGGACCACAAACGCGCCCTCGACGGCGATGCCGGCCTGAACACCGGTGGCATGGGCACGTATTCCCCCACGCCGTTCCTCAACGACACGCAGCTTGCCGAGACCGCGCACCGCGTGCTCGAACCCTTCATGCGCGGCTGCGTGGCCGAGGGCATCGACTATCGCGGCCTGCTATATCCGGGCGTGATGCTTACCAAGAACGGCCCGAAAATTCTCGAATTTAACGCCCGCTTCGGCGATCCCGAAACCCAGGTCTACCTCACGCGCCTCGAAAACGATCTGGTCGAACTGCTTGGTGCCAGCGCCGGCGGCACGCTGGCCAAACATGAATTGAAATGGAAACCCGAAGCCAGCGTATGCGTCGTCATGGCCAGCGACGGTTATCCGGGAAATTATCCGAAGGGCAAACCGATCCACGGCCTGGCACAAGCCGACGCCCTGCCGAACACCAAGGTATTCCACGCAGGCACGGCGTTGAAAGGCGCCCAGATCGTGACCAACGGCGGCCGCGTGCTGGGCGTGACCGCCCTCGGCAATAATTTACGCGCCGCCCGGGCCGCCGCCTACGCCGCCGTGGAATGCATCAAGTTCGAAGGTGCCCACTTCCGCCGCGACATTGCGGCCAAGGCGTTTTAAACCGTAGCGGCAGGCGTCCTCGCCTGCCGTAGAGGGCGGCATCCTGCCGCCCGGATAAAACCGTGAAATGCAAGCGACGCGGAAAACTTTTCCTACGCGCCCCGTCATGCGAACGATTCTTCCCGCCGGGCTGAAAGCCACTGCTCTACGGCAGGTAGGCCGCCAACCGCTACGATGAAGGCAATTGCCGTCGCTCGTATGCACTGCTCCACTTCCAATCTTCAGGCGCTTTACATAAGCCCGCTTTCCCCGGGTTGTTCTCTACATAAGCCACCAGCCGGGAGTGTTCTGCATCGTCGCGAATCCAGTGGTCGAAAGATTCAGCTTGCCAAAATTCGCCCGCGCAATGCACCAGTTTGTTCGCCGCCTTGCTCGTGAACGATTTCCAACTGTGCAGAATTTCGCTCAACGTGTGGCCGGGCATCGGCCAGACCACGGCGTGAACGTGATTGGGCATTACCACCCAAGCGCGCAATTCGTATCGCTGGTTGTTGAAATGTTTCAGGGCACCGGTGACCATGTCGGCAATTTCCGGCTTGCTCAACCAGCACGCGCCGCGGCCGGCATCCAGCAGCGCCTCGACCTTGTCGCAATACCATGCGAGCAATTGTTCCTCTTCGTGCCACGTCAGCGGACTTTTGGCCGCGCGCGCCTGTTCCAGAACGGCCTGGCGCTCGTGCTTCAACCGGGCGATTTCGTGGCCCGGCAAAGAGTCCGCCAGTCGGAAGGTGACAAAGTAAACTGCGCCTTCTTTTTTCAGATGCGGCAGCTTGCCGCGAAAATGCAAACCTGCGACCAGTGGACTCGGCGGCGGCGTGTCGGCGGATTTCTTATTCATATCCGTTATGACAAAAGGCTGGCTAGAAGCGTATCGGCCGGCAAGCAGGAACCGTAGCGGCAGGCGTCCCGCCTGCCGTAGAGGGCGGCATCCTGCCGCCCGGAAAAACGGTGGAACGCAGAGACACCAAATAACTTTCTCACGCGCCCCGTTATGCGGACGATTCTTCCCGCCGGGCTGGAAGCCACGGCTCTACGGCAGGCAGGATGCCTGCCGCTACGACCTACGCCGCTGTGGAATGCATCAAGTTCGAAGGCGCCCACTTCCGCCGCGACATTGCCTCGAAGGCGCTCAACTGAAGAAGTTTTCTACTTGCTTCGAATTCAGAAAGCTATTGGTTGAGCGATGTGCGTTGAATCAGTTTCTGTAAGGCGGCCTGTTGTTCGGGCGTGGTGGCATACGGTTGCAGTTGAGCCAGGTCCGTGAATGATTTACCATTGTTTGCCGCCGAGTAAGCGCGGTAGAGGGGTATCATGAGTTGTTGTGTCTCCGTGGTCAAAAAATCCACGCTACCGAATCCATTTGGCCCGATCCCCACGCGCATGTCAAACATGTCGTCCACGGCGTTTTTTTGGGTGATGAGCTGATCACCAAATCCCAGATTGGGAATTGTGTTGGAAGAAACGATTTCCCACCGTTGAAGAATTGAGTCATCCACGGGCATATCAAAATAAGATTGGAGTTGTCCAAGATCCGTCGGAAATTGTTTGTCATTGGCCTGGAGATATTTCCCCAAGGCGATTTCTAACATGTTGGCAAAACGGTTTTCCGCCGAATACCGCAACAAGCCGAGGGCGCGACGAAAATCAACCTCGGTATCCAACTTTCCACGGGTAGCATCAAGCCAGTCCTGGTCGGTCAGATATTGCAATTCCGGGATGCCAGCTTCGGAGTTCGTTGCCAGATGTTGCTTCAATTGAGCAACTCTCTCCGCCCAGAGTTTTGCCGTCTCCTTGGCTGGATCATTGTCCGCATTTTCCAATTGGGTCACCTTACCGCGCAATTTGAGGAGTTCGATCTGGTCTTGCCGTGATCTTAATCGGGCATTTTCCGCCTCCATGGCCGCCAGCCGGTTGGTCGCGTCATCGTGTTCGCGCTGCAACTGCTGGATTTGTTCCTTCAGTGGCGCCTGCTGTTGCCGGAGCGTCTGGACTTGGCTGCCCAGTTGCACGGCTTGTTTGGCCTCATAAATTCCCGCCCCAGCCAGCACGGCTGCGACGGCGATGACAAAAGTTTTTTGAAGTATGGTCATGGCAATGGTTTTGGTTGCGGCGGTGATGATGGTTGAAGTAGTGACGGCTGCCCCCGCGGCCACGGCGGTGGAAATGGTGGTGATGAGTCCGACCGGCGCAGCTTGCACGGCATTGGCGGTGATCAAAACCCCCAGACTGCCGGCGCCAATGGTGATTTTGCGTTTCGAGAAAAATTCGCGCAATTTTTCCACCGCACGGGTAACGCGTTTTTGCGCGGTCTCGTCGGTGATGCCAAGAATTTGCGCCATCTCGACGGCGGATTTTCGCTCAAAATAACGCAGCAGGAGCGCGTCACGGTCGGCCTGGCTCAATTCACCCAGCGCGGCATCTAGTTGCGGTGCGATTTCCTCCCATGAGGCATCCGGGGTCGAGAGCAATTCATTCATGGCAACGGCCTCCTGTTCGCGAGATTGCCGGCGTACCGCCGCGCGCACCTGTTTCGCCGCGAGGTTGCGCGCGGTCGTGTGCAGCCAGCCGGAGAGAACCGGGTGATGTGTCAGGCCCGCGGCGCTTTGCGCCAGGGCCACGAACACCGCTTGGGTGACGTCCTGGGCGGAGTGCGCCTCGCCGGTCATGCGGAACGCGGCAGAATAAACGAGGTCAACGTGCCGCCTGACCAGTTCCGTAAAAGTCGCATCCGAGCGACGTTCGGCATAGTCGCGCAAGAGTTGCTGGTCGGTAAGTTCGTTCACTCATGAGATAATACCCGCCGCCGCCGAAAGCGGACAAAAAATCTGAAGCCGGCAGAGTGTGCACTGCCGCCGTGACTTCGCAGCGAAGGTGTTAAGGCAATTGAAATCCTACGGAGCCGCGTCCACTTTCCATTCGGCCCCGATTTTCTTCATGCGTATCAATTTTTCCGCACCCACGCCGTCAAGGTAAACACGAAAAACCACCTCGTCATCGGCCGGTGATTGTTGATCCAGAATGCGGTATCCGGTCACCTGACTGTATTCCTGCACCGTGGCCGCCGTCAATTCATCCAAAGTCTTGCCGGTCAACTCCATCGTGTCTCCAACCTGCTTTTGCCTTGCTTGCAACAGGTCGGGCGAAAGGCTGGCGGCGTAGCCCTTAAGATCACCTTTGGTGATGGCCAGGATTGCGGTTTGAAAGGCAGCCCGGGGGTCGTCATACCCTGCGGCCGTCCATGAATCGCGCGGAAATAAATCTTGCGGCGGAACTTCGGGTGGTTTGGCTGACACTCCTTTTGGCTGGGTGCGCAGCTTCTGGTTTTGCTCCTGTAATGTTTGCATTGTCGCGGCATTTTGGCGCAACACCCCCACTTCACCGCGCAATTTCAGGAGTTCCGTTTGATTCGAGTTCGATTGCAACCGCGCATTTTCCGCCAGCAATCCGGCCAGCCGGTTGGTCGCATCCGCAAAGTCATTCTGTAACTTTTGGATTTGTTCCGTCAATGGCGCCTCCTGTTGCTGGAGCGCCTGGTTTTGCTCATTTAGTCGCGCGGCCTGGCGGTCTTCGTAAACGCCCGCGCCGGCTACGACGGCCAGCGTGGCGGTGATGAGGGTTTTCTGGAGCGTGGTCATGGCGATGGTTTTGGCGGTGGCGGCAATGAGGGTTGAAGTGGTTACGGCTGTTCCGGCAAGCGCGGCGGTAGAAATGGTGGCGGCCAATCCCACCGGAGCGGATTGCACCGCGTTGGCGGAAATCAATATCCCGAGGCTGCCCGCGCCGATCGTAATTTTTTTCCTGGTGAAAAATTCGCGCAGTTTTTCCACTGCGCGGCTGACGCGCTTTTGCGCCGTGTCATCGCTGACGCCCAACGCAAAACCGACGGCGCGGAAATCCTGATTCTTGAAATACCTCAGCAACAAGGCCTCGCGGTCGTCGTCCTCCAGGCTGTCGAGCGCCTCGTCGAGCACGGGGGCGATCTGCGGCCAGTCGGCGGACGGTTCGGAATCGATCAGGAGCTGTTCCATGGCCTGCCTTTCGTGGTCGCGGCGGCGGCGTTCGTCGCGGAGATGGTTGAGCGCGGCATAGCGCGTGGCGCGGTGCAGCCAGCCGGCCAGCGAGCTGTCCATGCCGATTTTTCCCGCCAATGAGGCGGATTTCTGCGCGAGGTCGCTGAAGACCGTTTGCGCCACGTCCGCCGCCATCGCGGGCGATTCCAGCTGCCGCAGCGCGGCGGAATAAACCAGATCCGCATGGCGGGTGACCAGTTCGTGAAACGCGGCCTCATCGCGGCGGACGGCGAAGTCGTTCAATAGTCGGGCATCGGCTTTTTCGTTCACTCACTTATTAAACAACCGGCGCGGGAAAAATCCGACAAAGTTTTTCCAGGGCGTATCTTTAAAATGCCGGAGGATGCGGTCTTTCCGCCTCGTTACCGGTCCGAGTCCCCCGCCGCCGCACCCCGGGAACTTGGAAAAATCACCCTTGGCCGGTATTTTTATTTGATTTTTTCCGGCACAGCTTTACCGTGCTGGGATGAATTTTTCCCCAGGTTTTGGCGTTGGCCGGAAGTACAAACCCGCCGCGTTTATTCTGATCGCTGCGGCGCTGGTGTTTCTCGCGCCACCGGCAGTGGCCCAGGATGATGACTATCTGACAGTTTACAGCGTCATCGAGCAGGCGGACTCGCTGGCGGCCAATGGCCGGACGGCCCAGGCGCACGCCAAATATCTTGAAGCCCAACGCGACCTGACGGCATTCAAGCAAAACAATCCGACCTGGAATACCCAGATGGTCTCCTACCGCATGGATTACGTGGCGGATAAAATCAAGGCGACTTCGGGCGAGGCGGTTTCCACGGCCGGCGACAATAATTCCATGCCGAAGGCGTCAAGCGCGGCGATTTCCCCCGTCAAACTATTGGATGCGGGGAGCGAGCCGCGAAAAATTTTGCGGCTGCATCCGGTCGTGGGCGACAAGCAATCGATGACCATGAACATGCAAATGAGCATGGCGATGTCCGCCGCCGGCAATTCGATGCCGGCCATGAATCTCCCCGCAATGGTGATGTCGATGGACAGCGAAGTGAAAGATATTTCGCCCGATGGTCAGATCAGTTACGCAATTATGTTCAGCAGTGCGGATGTGGTCCCGGACAAAGATACGCCGCCCGCCACCGCCGCCGTGATGAAAACGGCTCTGGCGGGATTGCAAGGCGTCTCGGGCACGGCAAAAATGTCCGACCGCGGCGTGGTGAAGTCCATTGATTTGAAGGTACCGCCGGATGCGGGGGCCCAACTCGGACAGACTATCGGCCAGATGAAGGATTCTTTTTCCAGCTCATCGTCGCCTTTGCCGGAGGAAGCCGTCGGCGCGGGCGCGAAATGGGAATATCACACGCGCCTCAAGTCCCAGGGCATGAACATGGATCAAACCATGACGATGGAACTTGTCTCGATTGATGGCGACACCCTCAATTTGCGCACCACCATCACCCAAAGCGCCGCCAACCAGAAAATCGAAAGCCCGGCGATGCCCGGGCAGAAGATCGATCTGACCAAACTCACCGGCACCGGCACCGGCACCACGTCCCTCGACCTGAACCATCTCATGCCGCAGACCGCCTCCCTGGATGAGACCACGGAAACCGCCATGTCCATGAATATCGGCCAAAAGAAACAGGACATGGACATGACCATGCGGATGAAAATCGATATCCAGACAAAGTAAACGACCGGCACTTTACTTTCAGCGTCCGCTGAAGCATTGTCTTCATATGAACTGGCGACTGATCCTGCTTTCAACCTTGTTCCTTTCCACCTGCGGATTGCGGGCGGCCGATTCCGTTTTCCTGGTCGATAGCAACCTCGTTTGCGTGCGCCCGGGCGATGTGTCCGGGAATTTTCTTGGAAACATTTCGTCCGTGCGCCTGACCGGCAAACCGGCGGGCACGATCCTCGACCTGCGCTTTGCCGGGGGTGATGCCAGTTCCATCGACGCAGTGGTGAAATTTTTCTCCGTCAAAAAGACCCCGCTGGTCATCCTGGTTAACGGGCAGACCCGCGACGGCGCGGAGGAACTCGCAGCCAGGCTCCGCGCGGCCAGGACGGGAATCCTCATCGGCAGCACCAATTCACCCGAAAAAATCTTCCCGGACATCGCCGTCAACGTCAGCGCGGATGATGAAAACAAATTCCTGGCCAATCCCTACGTCACGGAAACGAACAACTTGCCGGGAACCGCCCGGGACAATTTACTGCCGTTGGTGGACCACATGACCGAGGCCGAACTCGTCCATCGCAAAATCAAGGACGGCGAGGATGCCGAGGAGTCCGACCTGACGCCCCGGCCCGGCCCGGTGCAGCCGGTTTTGCGCGACCCCGAACTCGCGCGCGCGGCGGACCTGCTGAAAGCCCTCGCCGCGCTGGACAAATCACGGGGCTGATTTCGCATTGACGATTCGCCCCGGACGGACGAACCTTTACGGCTCGGTTTTGATGAAGACGATTCTTTTTCTCTGCACGGGCAATGTCTGCCGCAGTCCGATGGCCGAAGGGCTTTTTCGCCACGCCGTCAAGGGCCGCGGCGAATTTCGCATCGTGTCCGCCGGCATCGGTGCGGTGGACGGCCAGCTGCCAACGCCGCACTCTGTGCAGGCGATGAAAGAGCTGGGCATCGATATTTCCGCGCAACGCAGCCGCGCCCTCACGACGGAAATGGTCCGCTCGGCCGACCTGATCCTGGGCATGACGCACAGCCATACCGACACCGTGATGCTGCTGTATCCGTCTGCCGCCGAAAAAACCTTTTTGCTGCGTGAATTTGACGAAACGCTTGAGCCCTATGAAAAGGACATCAGCGACCCCATCGGCAGCCCGTATCAGATTTACGTCGAATGCCGCGACCAGATCGAACAAGGCATCGTCACGCTTTTGAAATTTATGGAACAACAAAATCTGTTGCAAAAAACCGTATCTGCCCCAACCCCGTCCGTGGTCAATTTCGCGCTCGGTGCGGATCATGGCGGCTTCGCGTTGAAGGAATCACTGAAAACTTATCTGCGCGAACGCGGCCTGACGTTTTCCGATTTCGGCGCGCACACGAACGATCCCGCCGATGATTATCCTGATTTCGCCGGGCCCGCCGCCCGGGCCGTCGGCGATGGCCGGGCGGAATTCGGCCTGCTGGTCTGCACCAGCGGCGTCGGCATCTGCATCACCGCGAACAAGGTCGCCGGCGTCCGCGCCGGCGTGGCCGAGGATATTGAGACCGCGGCCATCATGCGCCAGCACAACGACGCGAACGTGATTTGCTTGAGCGGCAAAAGGACCCCGCTCGATCTCGCGAAAAAAATCGTCGATGCCTTCATCGCCGCAAAATTCGAGGGCGGCCGCCATGAGCGCCGCGTGTTGAAAATGGACGCGAAATTCGCGCCGGCCAATCTGCGCCTGCTCAACGTTGATGCTGACGTCGCGACCGCGATCGAGCGTGAACGCAAACGCCAGCAGGAAAATATCGAATTGATCGCCTCCGAGAACTTCACATCGCCCGCCGTGATGGAGGCGCAAGGCTCGGTGCTCACGAACAAATACGCCGAAGGCTATCCGAAAAAACGCTGGTATGGCGGCTGCGAAAACGTTGATACCGTCGAACAACTGGCCATCGACCGCGCGAAGAAACTTTTCGGTGCGGAACACGCCAACGTGCAACCCCATTCCGGCAGCGGCGCGAACATGGCCGTGTATTTCGCGTTTCTCAAGCCCGGGGACAAGATGCTCACGATGGATCTGAGCCACGGTGGACATTTGACCCACGGCAACAAGGCGAATTTCTCCGGCAAATTCTTCGAGATCGTCCACTACGGCGTGAACAAGGAAACCGAGCGGATTGATTACGACCAGCTCGCCGCGATGGCACGTGAACATCGCCCCAAGATGATCACCGTCGGTGCCAGCGCATACCCCCGGGTCATCGATTTCAAGCGCATGGGTGAAATCGCCCGTGAAATCGGCGCATTCCTGCTCGCGGACATCGCGCACATTGCCGGAATGGTCGCCGCCGGGATTCATCCGAGCCCGCTGGAGCATGCGGATTTTGTCACCACCACCACGCATAAGACCCTGCGCGGTCCGCGCGGCGGTTTGATTTTGTGCCGCGAAAAATACGCGAAGGAAATCGATTCGCAGGTTTTCCCCGGCATCCAGGGCGGTCCGTTGGAACACGTCATCGCCGGGAAAGCCGTGTGTTTCCTCGAGGCTCTGCAACCGGATTTCAAGGCCTACCAGCAGCAGATCGTGAAAAACGCCGCCGCCCTCGCCTCCGGCATGACCCGCAACGGCTACCGCCTCGTCAGCGGCGGCACGGACAACCATCTCATGTTGGTGGACGTCGGCGCGAAGGGGATCACGGGAAAAGAATCCCAGATCGCACTCGACGAAGCCGGCATCACCGTGAACAAAAATACGATTCCAAACGAGACCCGCTCGCCGTTCCAAGCCAGCGGCATCCGCCTCGGCAGTCCAGCCTGCACCACCCGTGGCATGAAAGAGAATGAAATGGCCGCGATCGCCGACATGATTTCCGAGGTGCTGATGGACATCAAAAACATCGAAGCCGCGCACAAGGTCCGCGCCCGTGTGCGCGAACTGACGGCCAAGTTTCCGCTGCCGTATTGACAAAATTCCCATCAAGTGGGACAATCCCACCATGACGATTACCGCCGACAGCAAGAAGCGCGTGGTCAACCCGTGGGCGAAAGCCGGAGATGTTTTTGCCTGCGAGCAAAAGGACGAAAATCATTTCCTCTACACCCGCCTGACTCCGCCGCCCCCGATCAAGAAAAAGACCAAAGCCCAAATCCGCCACGCCCTCAAAAACAGCCGGATGAAGTTTGACCTGACTTGGGATGAGTTGCGTAAACTGACACGCGAACCGTGATCCTCCTGGACACCAATGTGGTGATCGACGCCCGCGATGCCTCGCAACCGGACCATGCGTGGGCCGCCGGCCTGATTGAAAGTGCCGCCACCAGCGAAGGCGCAGGAATCAATTCCGTTACTTTAGCCGAACTTTGCTCCGGATCGCCCATGCCGGAAGACATTGCGCCGGAAATCCAAAAGCTGGGAATAGAAATTTTCGATTTGCCCGCTGCTGGATCAACCGTGTGCGGCAAGGCTTACCGGCGTTATTTGCTGGCGCGCCGCGCATCCGGTGGCAGCGGCGCGCCAAGGATTCCGCTGCCCGATTTTTTCATCGGCGCACACGCGGAAATCATGGGCTGGAAACTTGCCACGCGCGACACCGAACGCATTACCAGATATTTTCCAAAGGTGAAACTGGTCACGCCGAAAAAATAATCACATGTTCAAAGTCGGACAAAAAGTTGTGTTGGTGGACGATAAATGGCCGGAAACGGTCAAGGATCTTTACTGGCAGTTGCCGGTGCTGAACCAGGTCTATGTCGTCCGCGCCGTGCGCGTGGGCGTGAAGGCGGACGAACTCATAATGGACATGCGCCGCGTGCTGGAGCCGTCGCTGCTGCTCGTGAGCATCTATAATCCGACAAACAACGTCGGCGTTGAGGCGGGCTTCGCCGCGCACCGCTTCCGCGCGCTGGATGAGTTGAAACAGCAAGCCTCGGAAGAAGCCACCAAGGAAGACGAAGTGACGGTGTGAGAATCACGTTTGCGCCATATTTCAGCGCCGTAGGCGCGTAATCTTTGTAGCTTACGAGTCTAAAAGAGAATCAAGCTCCGTAGGAGCGGCATCGAATATGTCGCTCCTACGGAGCTTATGATTTTTGGCCGGACATTCTACAAATATGCCGCGCCTACGGCGCTAGAGCATTTTAAATAAAGTTATAGCCGTTTTTTTGCCGGTTTGGTAGAGTTTGGTCATGAAACGGCCAATCTCACTGGATTTGAGGCAACGCATCCTGGCTTCTTATGATCAGAACGAAGGCAACCGCGAAGAAATCGCCCAACGCTTCAGGGTGTCTTTGGGCATGGTCAAAAAACTTCTCCAACAACGGCGTCAGACCGGCGAGATTGCCTGTCGGTATGACCGTTGCGGACGCAAGCCCAAGATCGTTGCTGGCCACCGTCAGCAACTCCGCGCCCTCCTGAGCCGCAAACCCGACCTGACGCTGGAAGAACTGCGCCGGGCCGCACAGCTGGATTGCACCATTCAAGCCATTCACTATGTGTTGGAGGGCATGGGGCTGACATATAAAAAAAGACGCTCCGCGCCAGTGAACAAGATCGGCCGGACATTGCCCGGGCGCGCCGGAACTGGCGCCGGCAGCAACCTTCGTTGGACCCGGCCAGGCTGATCTTCATCGACGAGTCCAGCGCCAAAACCAACCTGACCCGCTTGCGGGGCCGATCCCAGCGCGGCCAGCGCGTACACGCCGCCGCCCCACACGGGCACTGGAACAGCACCACCGTTATTGGTGCCATGCGCCTGGACGGCTCGACCGCCTGCATGGCCATTGAAGGCGCCACCGACGTGGAAGTTTTCGGCGCCTATGTCCGGCAGGTTTTAGGTCCCTTTCTCAAACCGGGCGACGTGGTGGTGATGGACAACCTGGCGGCGCACAAAAGCGAGGTCATTCTGGCCTTGATCCAGCAGGCTGGTGCCGAGGCGGTCTTCTTGCCGGCCTACTCCCCAGACTTCAATCCGATTGAGAGGATGTGGAGCAAGCTCAAACACATCCTGCGGAGTCTGGAAGCACGCACGCTACCATCGTTGATAGCGGCCATCGGCCAAGCCTTGGAAGCGATCACACCCCAAGACGCCATTAACTGGTTTGCCTCGTGTGGCTATAACTTTATTTAAAATGCTCTAGATCAATCAAACTTCCAAGGTTTTCAAGTATCAGCCGATTTACCTCAGATTGCTTTATAACGTCATTTCTGATCGCAGCGGCAAGATTCCAACTCGCCTCACCCAAGACGTATTGCTTGTAGAGGTCTCTGGAAACTCCGTCATGGAATTGATGGATTCGCTCGTTTAGTGCAAACACATCAATCTCACCGCGCCGCCAGGATTCAAACTGGTCTTGCAAATCTCCGACAGCTTTTGCCAGTTCTCTCTCATAAGCCAAACCCGCCAATTTCCGAACCTCTTTCAGCTGAGCTTTGGTTAGTGTTCGCGCAGTCATACTCAATCCAATTTTCCGACAAATAGCTACGAT
>Ga0210388_10000568_pt1 | contig 30002 bp, 31 predicted proteins | sample IncBWC19OmetaG_FD_155485 | JGI IMG/M metagenome (GOLD analysis project Ga0210388, IMG submission 155485) | Forest soil microbial communities from Barre Woods Harvard Forest LTER site, Petersham, Massachusetts, United States - Inc-BW-C-19-O ...
ATCTTGGTGAGCGTGTCGTAGCGCGCCAGGTAGCGGATGCGCCGCTCGGCGCGCTTGCGCTCGGTGATGTTGCGCGCCACATAGATGTTGCCCTGGAACTGCGGATCTTCCGTGGAGATCGCCGAACTCGCCATGGACACGGGAATGGTCTGGCCGCTGGCGGTGCGCAGCACGGTCTCGCGCGCTTCGGGCGCCGAACTGGTCAAGTCGAATGCATTGCGGTGCGCATCGTCGATGAAGCTGACCAGCGGCTTGTCGATCAGGTCCGCTTCCTGGTAACCCAGCAGTTTCTGCGTGGCCTCGTTGCAGCTTTTCACGATGCCGTCGGCGGAGGTCACCAGCACGGCGTCGCTCAGGCTGTTCAGCACCGTGTTCAGATAGTTCTTCGTGATGGTGGTTTCGTTCAGCTTCTGCCGCATGCGCTCGAGCGCGAATTGCAGATCGCCGAGCTCATCCTGGCGCACCACGGCGAGCGGCCGGGTGTAGTCGCCCTGGCCGATTCGATCGGCGCTCTTCACCAGCGCGGAGATGGGCCGGGCCAGTTGCCGTGCGATGAACCAGGCGCCGATCAATCCCAGAAGGAACAGCGGCACGGTGATGCCGGCAAACAATCCGCGCATGCGCTTGACTTGAATTCCTTGCTGGCTCTCGAGCTGCTTGCGGATGCTGGCGAGGGTCTCCTGCATTTCCGCACGGCTCATCCAGATCTGCAGACTGCCCAGGCGTTGTATGGGAGCCGACACCAGGTTCGAGTGAATGGTGCTCTGAAAGACGAACCAGTCGCCCGACTGAAGTACGGCCGGATCGCCGCCGCTGAACAGCACCGCGCCGTGCGCATCGAGGACTTCGACCCTTTCGATGTCGCGCTCGTCGAGCAGCCGCTGGGCAATGGACGTGACCGCGGCCTTGTTGCCCGAACTCAAAGCCGGCGCGAGCGAAGTTCCGGTGATCTCGGACAGACTGCTGGCGCGGGTTTCCAGGTCGGCTTCCAGCTTCTGCGCGACGGTGGCGTAGGTGACCTGGTTGACGTCCGCGGCATTGACGCGGTGCTCATAGTAGGCAAGACCCCCAAATACCAGCGACAGCACGGCGCCGACCGCCAATGCAAGCTGCAAGTACTTGGTTTTTAAGCTTCGAGCCATGAACTACACCGGCCAACTTCCCCGTCGAACCCGAAGGAATGATACTCGTTCACGCCAAACCCCATAAGGGGCCCGGTACAATCCCCCCCGGATGGACGAGAAACATGCGCATTGATATCTATTCCGACACCGTTTGCCCTTGGTGCTATCTCGGCAAACGGCGCTTCGAGGTTGCGGTGGCCGCACGCCCGCGGTTCGAGCCGCGCGTGACTTTCAGGCCGTTCGAGCTCAACCAGGACATGCCTACCGAGGGCGTGGATCGCACAGTCTACCTGACCGCCCGGGTCGGGGGTCCGGAGCGCGTGGCGCAGGTGCATGCCGAACTCGAGCGCCAGGGAGAGGCGAGCGGCATCAAATTCCGCTTCGATCTCATCAAGCGCATGCCGAATACCCGCCGATCGCATCTCTTGATTGCCCATGCGGCCCGTTCCGGCCGACAGGCAGCGGTTGCGGAGCGCATCATGCGCGGCTATTTCGAAGAGGGCTGCGACATCGGCGATATCGAGGAATTGGTCCGGCTCGCGGTCGACGCGGGCCTTGCGGAGCGGGAATCCCGGTCCGCGCTGGTGCTGCGATCCGGGCAGGACGGCGTCATCGCCGCGGAACGTCATGCCTCCGTGCTCGGAATCACCGGCGTTCCGACGTTCGTATTCGACGGGCAGTACACCGTTTCAGGCGCGCAGGAGGTGGGTACGCTGGCCCGCATCTTCGACCAGGTCTCCGATTTCGCCGCGGCCCGCGACATCGCCTCATGATCCGCGCGATGGGGCCTCGTGAACGCGGATGAACTGACCGGCCGGGTCTCCTCCCACATAGCTCAGGTGCCGGATCCGCCATGCGCCCTGCACGCACAGGCCGTCGCAGCTTTTTTGAGCATGCGCCGCGCAGCTCGCGCCGACGGATTCGATCTCTTGCCCATCAGCGGCTTTCGCGACTTCTCGCGGCAGCTTGCCATCTGGAACGGAAAATTTTCGGGCGAGCGGCCGATGTTGGATGCTGCGGGCGGACTGATCGATGTACGCGACCTTTCGGCTGAGGAGCGCATCGACGCCATATTGCTGTGGTCCGCTCTACCCGGAGCGAGCCGCCACCACTGGGGAACGGATGTCGATCTGATCGACGGGCACGCGACCCCGCCGGGATACACTCCACAGCTCACGCCCGAGGAGTTCTCGCCGGGCGGACCTTACGCGGCGCTGGCCGATTGGTTGGAGGCGCATGCGGCCCGGTTCGGATTCTTCCGCCCGTATCACGGGGTACTGTCGGGTGTGCGGCCCGAACCCTGGCATTTCAGCTTCGCACCCATTGCCGAAAATGCCCGGCGCAGTCTGAGCGCGGCGGTGCTGCGCGAGGCCGTCGGGGCGTCGCCCTTGCTTGGAAAAGACCAGGTTCTCGCGCGGCTCGACGAGCTGCATGCGCGCTACGTCGCGGCCATCGACTGGCCTTGAGGGGCCGCCGGATTCTGTTGTCGGGGGTACCCTGAAGGGGCTAGGCCCAGAGAGCCTTGAGATGAGTCAGCATGAGGCCGCGCACCTGCCCCAATTGATTGTCGCCCGCAGTGAACAGCGGGGGATTTCGCCGCAGCAGCAGCCAGCGCTCACTGCGAAGCACCCGGTGCAAGAAGATGAGATTGCGGTCGATGGCCTCGAGATAGGGATTCTTGCCGCCGAACAGAGGCTCGACATACCGGTAGGCGTGCTCGAACTCACCCTCCAGACGCTGCACGCGCGTCTCGCGCACGAACTCCGGAGTTTGCCGCAACAGATCCAAACCCGAACTGTAGCGAACCTGCAAAGCGCCGTCGGTTCCCGTGGCGGCGGCGATTCCCCCCAGCACGAATTCCGGATACAAGCGGTCGCGGCACTTCTCGAGATAGCAGCGATCCGCCATTTGGGCGATCAAATCCGCCGTGCCCAACAAATGTCCGAGTTTGCGGTCGCGGGGGTCGGCCAATTGGATTTGGTCGAGCTTGACCTCGTATCCCGTGAAATGCACGATGCGCGTCGAAATCGGCACCCAGCTCTCCATGCCGATGCTGGGCAGGAAGCGGGCCAGGAATCGCGCGCTGCGAGTCACATGGTAAAGAGTGAACTCGGCGCCATTGCGATGCTGACGGTCGCCGAACTCGCGGATGTAGCCCGCATCGTGAAACAGCGATGTGACCAGCGCCATGACGGCCCGCTCCGCGCCGAAGCGCATGCGGCTCTCGACGGTGCGCTCGTAGCCCACCAGCAAGCGCGCCATGGCGAGCGTCATGTCCAGCGAGTGCTGGCGATCGTGGTAGACGGTGTCGACGCCGTGATAACCGGGCATGCGGCCGGAGAAGAGCTTGTCGAACTCTTCGAAGGAAATCGCCACTTTGTCGAACGACTCGCCGGGGTAAGCGGCCGTGAATAATTCTCGAACCGCAGCGGTCACCGCCGCCGTGGAACTGACTTGAACGGAGTTCGTGACGTCGTAGTCGTTACGGCGTAGGTCATGCATCTGACGCAGTTTAGGCTCTTAAGGTCCCAAGCGCCACGTGCCTGGTTCTCCTTTGCTGCATTGCTCACCGCCGAAATGACGGATATGTAAAAGCCCGTGGTTCGGAATTAAGTCAATAAACCTTAATGCCGCCGAACTTGTTCCTGACGCGCCGTGCCAGTGTGGAGTACCCCAGCCAGAAGCCGCAGGCGAGCGCCGCCGCCACGGCAATGAGCAGGGTCCAGGGATGCGCCGCCGAAATGACCCCCATGGCGCCGCCCGGCGAGGCTGTGCTCGCCGCGTCGCCCGTCTCAACGCCGCCGGAAGCGGTCGCAGGCGACGCCAGCGCCCGACGTGCGGCGTCGAGTTCGGATTGCTTGTTCGCAAGCTCGCTCTTCAACTGCTCGAGCTCGCTGCGTGCGGCCGCCACGGCCAGGCCCGGCGTCGTCGCGCGGCTGACGTCCAGCTCTTCTTGGAGCTTTTTTACTCGCACTGTCGCGGGTTCCTGGGAGGTGAGGTAGGCGGATTTGACCCAGCCGGTGGTGCCGTCACTCAACCGAACCTGGGTGTACTCTCCATTGACCGCGAGCGTCTCGACGGTGGCCCCGGAATGCAGGGTGGCCAGACGCTGACCCTGGCCGTTCTGTTCGGCGTAGACGCCAAGCACGAGCTCATCGCTGACATAGGCGGTCGCCGCCCGCAGTTGCGCTGCCGGCAGCGCCGACAGCAAGGCGAGCAGCGCGAGCGTCGGCGCCGCCGCCATGGTTTTCACGCCGCAATTCCCGTTTGCTTGAGCAACGGCCGCACATCGGGCTCGCGGCCTCGAAACCGCACGAAGGCGTCCATGGCGTCGAGGCTCCCGCCCCGTGCCAGAATCGAGTCGCGAAAGCGCGCCGCGGTCGCGCTGTCGAACACCCCGGCCTCCTCGAATGCCTCGAAGGCGTCGGCGGCGAGCACCTCCGCCCATTTGTAGCTGTAGTAACCCGCGGCGTACCCGCCGGCGAATATATGCGCAAAACTGGCGGGCATCCGGTTGAAGGGCGCGGCCGGCACGACGGCGACCCGCCGCCGAACCGCAGCAAGCGTCTCGGCGACCTTCGCTCCCGCTTGCGGGTCGAAGTTCGCGTGCAATTCGAAATCGAAGCTCGCGAGCTCGATTTGCCGCAGCGTATCGAGCGCCGCGTTGAAGGTGCGCGTGCCCAATAGACGCTGCAACATGTCGACGGGCAGCGGTTCGCCGCCATCCACGTGGGCGGAGATGAGCGGCAGTACCTCGGGCCGCCAGACGAAGTTCTCCATGAATTGGCTGGGAAGCTCCACCGCGTCCCAGGCCACGCCGTTGATTCCGGCGATGCTGGGGTAGGCCACACGCGTCAGCATATGGTGCAAACCGTGGCCGAACTCGTGAAACAGCGTGGTTACTTCGTCGTGAGTCAGCAGCGACGGCGCGCCGCCCACCGGTGCGGTGAAGTTGCACACCAACTGCGCCACGGGAAGCGCCGACCCCGTGGGCAGGGATTTGGCGATGACGCATTCGTCCATCCACGCGCCGCTGCGCTTCTCGGAGCGCGAATACGGATCGAGGAAGAATCCGGCGACGATCCTTTCGTCCTGATCGACGAGATCGAAGTAACGCACGCTGGGATGCCAGATACCGACCCCCGGCCGTTCGCGCACGCCGATGCCGTACAGACGCCGAACCAAGCTGAACAAGCCGGACAGCACCTTGGGCAGCGGGAAGTAGGGGCGCAGCGCCTCCTGAGAAACCTTGAAGCGGCTTTCCTGCAGCCTCTCGCCGTAGAACGCCATGTCCCAGGCGTTGAGCTTGCGGCCCGCGAATTCCTCCAGATCCGAAAACTCCTGGCGTGCCGCAGGCAGGCAGCGGCGCGCCAGGTCGTCCAGAAAGCCGAGCACCTGTTTGCTGTTCTTGGCCATGCGGGTGGCCAGTGCGTAATCGGCGAAATTCTTGAAGCCGACGAGGTTGGCCAATTCGTGGCGCAAGGGCAGGATCTCGGCGATGACGGGGGTGTTGTCGAAGCGTCCGGCGCTCGGGCCGAGCTCGGAGCCCCGAGTGACCCAGGCTTCGTAGATGTCGCGGCGCAGCTGCTCGTTCTCGGCGCTGGCCATGACTGTCATATAGGTGGGTTGATCGAGTTTGAACAGCCAGCCTGTCTGATCGGCCTCACGGGCGTCCGCGGCGGCGCGGTCGACGGCATTGGCCGGCAGGCCGGCGAGCTCCGAACTGTCGGTGACGCTGCGCGTGTAGGCGCGCCCGGCGTCGAGCACATTCTCAGAGAACTTGGTGGCCAGCTGCGCGAGGCGCTGCGCGACCTCGCAGTATCGAGCTTTCTGTTCGGGCTGCAAATCGACCCCGGCGAGGCGAAAATCGCGCAGCGCGTTCTCCACGACTTTGCGCTGGGACGCATCGAGCGCGCCGCCCTCGTGCTGCAGCACATAGGCGTAACCCGCTTGCAGCCCCGCGTTCTGCCCGAGTTCCGAGGAGTAGGCGGTGAGCAGCGGCACGCATTCGTTGTACGCCTCGCGCATCTCCGCGGAATTGGCGACCGCATTCAAATGACTGATCGGGCTCCAGACCCGGCTCAGGCGATAGCTCAATTCCTCGACCGCCATGACGAGAGACGCGAACGTGGGCGAGGGGTTGGCCGTCAATTCGTCTAGACGTGCGCGATTCTCGGACAGCACACGCTCGAGCGCGGGCCGGGCATGTCTCGCTTCGATGCGGCCGAAGGCCGGCAGCGAATCCAATTCCAGAAGTGGGTTGTTCACGCCGACAATTCTATCAGACGTTCAACAGCATCCAGGCGAGAGCGGCGGTGCTGCCGACGAAACCGCCGAGGCCGGCCAAGGCGCGGTATCGGAAGCGGCGCGCGAGCGTCTGGGCGTCGCAGGCCGCCAACAGAAACGAGCGGCCGTCTCCCGGATCCGACAGGACATTCATGGAGGGCGGCCGCGTTTCGGCGGCGCGGTGGTCGAGGACTTCGCGGCGGGCGGCCGCGCGGGCCTGATCCCATTCCGCTGCGCTCAAAGTGCCGTCGTGGTTGGTGTCGAAGCGGGCGAGCAGAGCCGCGGGGTCTTTTTTCCAAGCGTGCAGCAGCGCAGCCACCGCGTCGTCGGGATCATCGACGCTGGCGCCGCCGAGACTGCGGAACGCGCCGATGGCATAAACCCGCTCGTCGGCCTGCAGGCGATGCTCCGTATAGCGGTATCGGTCGGTCACCAGGTTGTCGACCAGCCAAGCGAACACTCCGGTGCCGTTAGGTATGTGCACCTGCGGCCATTCGGACGGGCCGTACCAAACATCCGTGGCGCCCGGAAACACTTCCGCGCCGCGCGGATCGATCAGGCACTGACCGGTACCGTCATCGAGGAGAAAGGGCGTGACGCTGGTATCGCTCTGAATCGTGGACCACGAACGCGACCGGCCCGAATAGCGCCGTTCCTCGATTTTGTAGCGCCACCAAGCGCAGCGCGTACCGGTCAGGGGCGCTATGTTCGGGGACCCGGCGGGCGGCAGCCCCTTGCCGGTCAGTTCGACGTAACCCTGCGCGGCGGAGCGCACGCGCGAGGCGGGCGTGTCCTCCACGGTGCGGTTCTTGGCCCACGATTTGAAGGCATACCAAAAGCAATATGCCGCGCTCGCGGCAAGGCCGATGACGAGGAGCCAAAATTTCAATCGATGGTCGGACATGCCCGGTTGCGATATCCAGGATGCCGAACGGCGCTCAGGTGCCGAACAGCGCGCCCACGTTCACATCGCGCTTCTCTTCGCTCGAGAATTCCAGCAGCTGCGCCGGTAGGAAGCCGTATTTTCTGGCGATGACGGCATCCGGAAACACATTCACCCGGATGTTGTTCAGATTGACTTGATCGTTGTACAACTCGCGGCGGTCGGCGATGGACTCTTCGAGCGCGATGATCCTGCCCTGCAATTGCTTGAATGTTTCGTCGGTCTTGAGCTGCGGATAATTCTCGGCGACGGCGAACAGCCTGCCCACGCCCGCGCGCAGCTGCTGCTCGGCGGCGCCGACGGCGGCGACGTTTCCCGCGCTGCTGGCCAGACTCACCGATGCCCGGGCACGCATCACTTTCTCGAGCGTTTCCTGTTCGAATTGCATGTAGCGCTTGCAGGCATCCACCAGCTTCGGCAGCTCATCATGACGCTGCTTCAGCAGCACGTCGATATTCGCCCATGCGACTTTGACGTTTTCGCGAAGACTGACCAGGCCGTTGTAGATACCGACCAGATACACGATCAGCGCGAGGCTCAAAGCTAGGATCACTACGACACTGATCACGACGGCACCCCATACGCGAGTTATGCACGGGCGCAGTATATCATTGGCTTTTCTCAGCATTTGAGCACGGAGTTCACAGTGTCGGACCAAGCCTTCGATCTCATCAGCGTGGGCGGCGGCAGCGGCGGCCTGGCCTGCGCGCAGCGCGCGGCCGAATATGGCGCCAAGGCGGCGGTGATCGAACCGCACCGACTGGGAGGCACGTGCGTGAACGTGGGCTGCGTTCCCAAGAAGGTCATGTGGAACGCGGCGAGCGTCGCCCAAAGTCTCACCGACGCCAACGACTACGGATTCAACATCACTCTAGGCGACAGCGATTGGCCCGCTCTCAAGCGCAAGCGCGACGCCTATGTGCTGCGCCTGAACGCCATCTATGAGCGCAACCTCGCGGCCAAAGGTGTGGCCTATGTGCGCGGCGCCGCCCGCTTCCTGGACAGGAATACCGTCGAGGTCAACGGCGAGCGCCTGACCGCGCGGCACATCGTGATCGCGACCGGCGGCAAGCCCACGTGGCCGTTGCTGCCCGGGGCCGAGCACGGCATCACCTCGGACGGCTTCTTCGAGCTTTCGCAGCGGCCGAAGCGCGTCGCCATCGTCGGCAGCGGCTACGTCGCCTGCGAACTGGCCGGTGCGTTTCACGAGCTGGGCGCGCAGGTGGAGATCTTCATCCGCAAGGATCATCTGCTGATGAGCTTCGATGCCATGCTGGGAAAATCGCTGATGCGCGAGATGCAGGATCAGGGGATCACCGTTCACCGGCACGTCGTGCCGGCCGCAGTGCGCGAGGATGGGGGCATGAAGACCTTGACCGCGGCGGACGGCCGCGAATACACGGGTTTCGATTGCCTGCTGTGGGCGGTGGGCCGCTCCGCCAACGTGGCCGGCCTCGATCTAGGCCAGGCCGGGGTCAGGCTCGATGACTGCAACTACGTCGTCACCGACGGCTTCCAGAACACCGCGGTACCGGGCATCTATGCGATCGGCGACGTCACGGGCCGGGCTGCACTGACGCCCGTTGCGATCGCCGCGGGCCGGCGCCTGAGCGACCGCCTGTTCGGCGGCAAGACCGACCGCCGCTTGGAATACAGCATGATTCCGACCGTGGTGTTCACTCATCCGCCCATCGGCACCGTGGGCGCGAGCGAAGCGGAGGCGCGAGCGGAGCACGGGGACGCGGTGAAGGTGTACGTCGCGGACTTCACGCCCATGTATCACGCCATGACCGAGCGCAAGACTCACACCGACATGAAGCTGGTTTGCGTGGGGCCCGAACAGCGAATCATCGGCTGCCACATCATCGGCACCGGCGCCGACGAAATGCTGCAGGGTTTTGCGGTGGCGATTCGCATGGGCGCGACCAAGCGCGACTTCGACGACACGGTGGCGATTCATCCGACCAGCGCCGAAGAGCTGGTCACGATGCGCTGAAGTTCGCGGCGGCCCGGGCACGGCCGGCGCCTCATGCGTGTTGCGCGAGAGCCTGCAGCACGGGGTGGGTATCCGGCCGAACACCGCGCCAGAGCAGAAACGACTCGGCCGCTTGTTCCACCAGCATGCCCCACCCCTTGGTGGTACGTGCCGCATGCAGCGATTTGGCCCACAACGTGAAGGGCGTGTGACCCCGCCCGTACGCCATGTCGTAGCAAATGGTTTCCTCGCCCACGAGTCCCACCGGCATGACGGGCATTTCGCCCTGCAGGCTCGCCGACGTGGCGTTGATTACGAGATCGTACGGCGGACCCGAGAGCTCTGCGAAGCCGCAGCCGGAGATCTGTCCCAAGTCGGCGAATTCGGCCGCCAGTTTGCGGGCTCTTTCGGGCGTCCGATTGGCGATGATCACCGAGGCGATGTCGCGCTCCAGCAGGGGACCGAGCACGCCGCGCACGGCGCCGCCCGCCCCCAGGATGAGGACTCTCTTGCCGCCGAGGCTTATTTTCAAGTTGCGCTCCAGGTCGGCGGTGAGTCCGAGGCCATCGGTGTTGTCGCCGAGCAGAGAAGTGTCCTCGAAGAAGGCGATGGTGTTGACCGCCTGCGCGCGCTCGGCGCGCGGAGTGAGCTCGTTGACGAGCTCCGCCGCCGCCTGCTTGTGGGGCAGCGTTACATTCAGGCCGCGCACGCCGGTGGCGAACAAGCGCAGCGCCTCGCGGCGAAAATTCTCGGGGGCGATGTCGAACAGCCGGTACACCAGGTTCTGCGCGGTCGCCTTCGCAAACATCCCGTGGATGAACGGCGACCAACTGTGCGCAACGGGATGGCCCACGACCCCATACTGATCCGGCGTATCGGGTCCCTGCGGCTGGTTCACTCGGCAAGCCACTCCGCAGCGCGTTTGGCGAAATAAGTCAAAATGCCGTCCGCACCCGCGCGCTTCATCGACACCAGCGTCTCCATGGCCACCGCACGCTCATCCACCCAACCATGGCCGGCCGCCGCCATGATCATGGCGTACTCGCCGCTTACCTGGTAGACGAAGGTGGGCATGCCGAAGCGATCTTTGACGCGGCGCACAATATCGAGATAGGGCAGGCCCGGTTTGATCATGACCATGTCGGCGCCCTCGCTGATGTCGAGGCCCACCTCGCGCAGCGCTTCATTGGAATTGGCCGGGTCCATTTGATACGTGTGTTTGTTGCCACGGCTCAGGCTGGCGGCGGACCCCACGGCCTCGCGAAACGGGCCGTAGAAGCTCGAGGCATACTTGGCTGCATAGGCCAGAATGCGGGTATTGACGAGGCCTGCGGTCTCGAAGGCGCTGCGGATCGCGGCGATGCGTCCGTCCATCATGTCCGAGGGCGCCACCACGTCGGCGCCGGCGTCCGCGTGCGAGCGCGCCTGGCGCACCAACGTTTCCACGGTCAAGTCGTTGAGCACATAGCCCGCATCGTCGATCAGGCCGTCCTGCCCATGCGTGGTAAAGGGATCCAACGCCACGTCGGTGATGACGCCCAGAGCCGGAAACTCCTTCTTCACCGCCCGAACCGCGGCCTGCGCGATGCCGTTCGGATTCCAAGACTCACGGGCATCCAGCGTCTTTTTGTCCTGGGGGGTCACTGGAAACAGGGCGATGGCCGGGATCTTGAGCCGCAGCACGGACTCGCATTCCCGGAGCAGTTCATCGATGGACAGCCGCTCGATCCCCGGCATGGAAGCCACCGGTTGGCGCTCGCCGCGGCCCTCGACCACGAAAACCGGGTAAATCAGTGCGTCCACGGTCAAATGCGTTTCGCGCATCAGACGGCGTGAAAACTCGTCGCGCCGCATGCGCCTCATGCGGGTATTTGGAAATGAATCGACGGCGGTTCCGGTCATCTCAACTATGGCTCCTGACTTAAGCTTCAGCGCTGCGAACCCTTGCCGGCCGCCCCCGATTTGCACCTTCGGCGGTCGGCGGCATCGGCGTAACGCGGTAATATTGCGGGGAAGATCTCTTCAGCCGGGTGCTGATTTAACCATGAACGATCAGGTTGGCGGAAATCAGAAGCGCGCCCGCTTTCAGGCCCTATGCCAATCCCTGCGCCCCGATCTGCTGCGCTTCGCTTTCTGGTTGTCCCGCGACCGTGCCCTGGCCGAAGATGTGGTGCAGGAAACGATGCTGCGCGCCTGGAAAGCACAGGACACGCTGGCCGACGAGGCCGCGGCGAAGCCCTGGTTCTTGACCATCATCCGCCGGGAGTACGCGCGCACATTCGAGCGCAAGCGCTTCGTGACCGTGGACGTCGATGAGCTGGTTGCCCGGGAGGAACCCATGCTGGCCGCAGCCGAGGAGCAGGATCTCGCCGAGATGCGCGCCGCCCTGTTCAAGTTGCCCGACGAGTATCGGGAGCCCTTGGTGCTGCAGGTGCTGATGGGACTGTCGACCGCAGAAATCGCGCGCGAACTCGATTTGTCGGGCGCCGCGGTGCTGACACGGCTGTTTCGCGCGCGCAAGCAATTGCGCGTGCTGTGCGGCGAGGATACGGGCCTGGATCCGGAAGAATGATGGACTGCAACGCGTACAGACGAGCGATGATGGCCGATCCGCGCGATGCGGATCCGCGGTTGCGCGAGCACCGCGAGAGCTGCCATGACTGCAATTTATTCACCGAGAGGCTGCTGAAATTCGAGTCGCGCCTCGATCGCGCATTGCACGTGGCAGTGCCGGCCGACAACGTTTTGCCGCTGCGTGCCGAAGCGACGCCGGCACTGCGCCTGCCCAACCGCAGAGGGTGGTTGGCCATGGCGGCGAGCGTGCTGATGGCCGTCGTGGTCGCCGGAGTCCTGTGGGTGGCGGGCCCGGGATCAAGCCTCGCGGCCGATGTCGTGACGCACATGGGCGGCGAACCGGACGCATGGAGCACCCGGACCCCCGTGCTCGATTCGGAGCTCGAGGCCGTGCTGCGCGATACGCATCTGCGCCTGAGCGAGGGCGCGGGCCCGGTGAGTTATGCCGCCAGCTGCGAGTTTCGCGGACACCACGTTCCGCATCTCGTGATCCAAACGGAATCGGGGCCGGTTACCGTGATGGTGCTGGTGCATGAGAATGTCCCGAAGCCGGTGCGCTTCGAGGAGGGGGGCTATCGCGGAGTCATCGTGCCGGTGGCGGGCCACGGCAGCTTGGCGGTGCTTACTCGCGGTTCGTCCACCGATATCAAGGCTGTCGAGGCCATCGCCGCGCGGGTGCAGGGTTCGATAACGTGGACCGGCTCCTGACTAGATACCGACCTCGCTGAGCAAATCGACCAACCGGCGCGCGCTCGCCGCCAGCGTGGGGTGATTGGCCTCGAATTGCACCGCGACCCGTTCCAGGCGGTCGGGGAGTGACCCTTGAGTCGAGGACACGGGATCGGCGGGCTTGTCGATCAAGCGATTGATGTCCTGCATCATGTCGCTCAAGGACTCCCTGGATTTAGGATCCGCTCGGAGCGCCTCGGACATTTCCGCATGGAGCTGGGCAACGAGTTCGCGTAAAGAATTCTTATCCATACTTTTTCCTCGAATCCGAACCTTAACATTCGGGGCCGCTTCGACCCCGTAAATCCGGCGCGCAGCGCCTTTACATCGCCATTCGCTCGGGCGTCAGTCGGGCTACTTCTACGTAGCCGGCCCCGGGCAGCGCAATCCCCTGGTGAATTGCGGTGTAGGCCTGGCGCAGATATTCGTCGGCGCCGTAGGGCGGGTTGACGATCATCAGGCCGCTACCCGCGAGGCCCACCCCGGCATCGTCCGGATGAATGGCGAGATCGGCGAACAGCATTTTCGGAATGCCCAGGGCCTCGAACCGCGCATGCACCCGGCTGCGCTGTAGGGCACTGCGGATGGGGTACCACATCAGGAACATGCCGCCGGGCCAGCGCCGATAAGCATCCTTGAACGCCTGCAGCATGAGCTTGAGCTCATCCAGGCTTTCGTAGGGAGGGTCGATCAGCACCAGTCCGCGGCGCTCCTCCGGGGGCAGATGAGCCTTGAGCGCGGCGTAGCCGTCGCCGATTTCGGTTCGAGTTCGGCCCTCGGACCTTATCTCGCGCTCGGCAGCCCGAGCTTCCGCCGGCATCAACTCGACGAACAGTGCCCGGTCCTGGGGGCGCAGGCCGCCGGCAATCAGCGCCGGAGATCCGGGGTAGCGCGCCAGCCGCTTGCCGCGGCGCGCGCGAATTGCCGCAAAGTAGTCGGCGAGCCCGCTATCGCCGATGCGGGTCTCGATCAGGCGCTGGATACCGCGCTCGGCCTCGCCGGATTTCTGCGCTTCCGGCGCCTGCAGGTCGTAATAGCCGCGGCCGGCATGGCTGTCGAGCACGAAGAAGGCCGCATCTTTACGCTGCAACGCACCGAGGCAGTACATCAAGCCGACGTGCTTGGCGATGTCCGCAAAATTCCCCGCGTGATAGATGTGCCGGTAATTCATTGCGCCGGCATTGTGCCAGACCTTAAGGTAGGGCCTGTGAACATAGTGTTCACAGGCCCTAGTGCGAATCGCGCATGTGATTGAATAGACCGCCGTCTGCTTCGATATGTCCGATGCCGCAGAACACCATCACAATCACCAGCACGCAGCGTTCGTTGATCCAAATGACCGGCAGACCTCCCGGTGTGATCTCGACGCGAGGGCGCTGCCAAGGAATGCCCGGCGCTGCGGGCTCCAAGTGATTTCGCTTGATCCAATCCAGCTGCAGCGGCGTGAGTGAGGACAGATCTCTGATATTCCCCTCCCTCTCGGCGTCGGCAACCGCATTTTGCGCGGCCAATTCGGCTTCGTGCTGCCAGTCGACGCTGGGCTTCGGCGGCACTTCGGGCGCGGTAATCGCGTTGTCGGGTGTGGGCGTGGGTGCGGGCGCCGACGCCGGTTCGCGTTTGGCGGAGCGGGCCTTGGATGATGGCGCGGGCCCAGGCGTCGCCACCTCCGTGGACGGCGCAGGTTGGGAGTGCAAGAACATGAGGATGAGAGGCTCGCCCGATGTGCCCAAATTCGTCAATAGGCGCGCGGGGCGGAGGAGCAGAAGCACGATCGCGGCGTGCAACATCAGCACCGCAACAAAGATCAGCGGCCGCGCGTCCAGCATGTCCTTGGTGCGCAACGTATCCCCTCGGGTGCTCTCCCCAACGGAAGACAACGCGCCGGCCGACGGGGTTCCCGCGGCCGCCTATCCCAGTCGGAACACGCGTTCCGCGTTCGTCTGCATCAGCATCTTCTTGTGCTCGGCGCCGATGTCGAATGCGTCGTAGGCGGCGACCTCGTCGGCGGATTGCTGGTAGGGATAGTCCATGGCATAGATCACCCGGTCGGGGCCCAGCACGTCCATGCAGAATTTCACCGACGGCTCCCAACCCTGGCCGCTCGTCGTTATCCAGATGTTGGTCTTGAAATAGCGAGAGATCTTGTGGCGCAGAGTGACGGCCGGAGCGCCCCCGCGCAGACCCGATCTGCCGTCCGCGTTGCTCTGCATCCAGTCGAAGCGGTAGAGCAGCAGCGGCATCCCTTCGCCCATGTGTCCTATGACGATCCGCAGTTTCGGGAAGCGATCGAAGGCTCCCGACATGATCAACCCCATGACATGCATCCACACCTCGTGGCTGAACCCGGCAAGGGCGCCGCCGAATCCACGGAATTCGTAGGGTTGGGACCACTCTCTGGGCGGAATCGTCGGGTGAATGTAGAGCGCGGCGTCGTTCGCCTCCAGTGCCTCGAGAATGGGCCAAAATTCAAGCTCGTCGAGATAGCGCCCGCGCGTATGCGAATTGACGACGGCACCGTTCAGTTTGAGGACTTGCATGCCGCGCTCGATCTCGGCGACCGCGCCTTTGACGTCTTGCGGCGCGAACACCGTCAGGCCCGCGAATCGATCCGGATAGCGCCGGCACGCGGCGGCCAGACGATCATTGGCAAGCCGCGCGAGCGCCGTGCCATCTTCGGGTTCTAGAACCTGCACCCCGGGTGCAGTCAGCAGCAGCAACTGCTTGTCGATGCCGAGCTCGTCCATCCGCGCGATTCGCGCCGCCCCTATATCCATGAGCTGGGCTTGGAGCGCCGGCAGTTTCGAGAACATGCCGGCCATGCGCAGCGAGGGGTCGTCGGGTGCGCCGGGGCTTGCGAGCAGCCGGACTTGCGCCTCGAGGACCTCGGGAATGTTCCATGCTTCTTCGGTTGCGATCCTAAGATAAGGCGCGTGGCGGTCGATCGCCCGCCTGATCGGCGCCAGACCCCGGACGCCGCGATCCGGTCCCTGTTGTTCAACGTTCCACATGATGGCCGCCTCTGCGCGAGAATCGCGTGAAACCTAATTATCCGCAGCGACGCGGCATGCACTCGCACGGCGGTGCATGGGGATTCGACCGACGATGCCTGAGCGCGGACTTCAGGCCGCGCGCAGAGCTTCCGCGACCGGCAGTCGCGCCGCCCGCAGGGCCGGAAACAGGCCGCCCAGCAGGCCGATGACGCAGGCCCAGATGATGCCGGTCACGATCAAGGCACGGGTCACCGTGAGCTGGAACACGACCTGCGCGAAGGCGCCGCCCAGCGTGCTGACGCTGTGGCCGTTGAAGAACAACCAGGCGAGCGAAGCGCCGATCACCCCTCCGAGCAGGGACAGGAGCAGCGCCTCAATCATCACCGACAGCAGCACCGGCAGGGCTCCGAAACCGATTGCCCGCAGGGTGGCGATTTCCTGGCCGCGTGCAGCCACCGCCGAGTACATGCTGTTGAGGGCGCCGAACATGGCCCCGATCGCCATGATGACGGCCACCGTCGTACCGACGACGTTGATGGCCTGGCTCAGGCCCTTGGACTGCGCGGCGTAGTACTGCGGTTCCCGCTGCACATCGACTTTCAGCTGCGGATCGGTGGTCAGCGCATCCTTGAAGCGGTCGAATTGCTCCGGACCGGTGAGCAAACCGACCGCCGAGCTGTAGCCGTTGCGCTCGACCGACGAGCCCACGGTATCGACGTCCGCCAGCAGTTCGGATTCGTGGATATCGCCGTTGCTGGTGAACACTCCGGTGACCGTCCAGTCGGCATTGCGCAGATGAAGCACGCTGCCCACGTTGAGCCCGCGAAATTGCCTCACGGCTCCCACCCCCGCGATCAGCTCGCGCACCGCCGGCCGAAACATGCGCCCCTCCACGATTTTCAGCTCCGGGCGCACTTCGGAGAGCTTCAGTCCGACGCCGCGCAGAGTGACATTGGCATCGGTGCCGGTGTCGATTTTCTGAACGTTCACCACGGTCACGAGCTCGCTCGACAGCAGCGCCTTGCCGCTCGAATCCTTGGCGAGACCGGGCGCATTGCCGATGGTGTCGATGTCCGAGCGCGTCAGGTTGCTGTTGAGCTCGGCGTTCGAGCCGCCGCGCAGGATGATGACCCGATCGGCGCGGCCGGTGTCCGCGAGCGTGTGCCGGAATCCCGCGCCCATGGCCAATACCGAGACCAATACTGCGACCACGCCCGCGATGCCGATGACGATGACGCTGGAGGCGCCGATGCGCTGCGGCAGCGTTCGCAGGCTCATCCCGGTGACCGCGATGAATTGCTTGAACATTTCCTCAGGCTCCCGATTCGTGAGAAATCAGCGCTTGTCCGCCAGGGCATCGACGATGTTCAGCCGCATGGCGCGCATCGCGGGCGCCGCACCGACGATGAGAGCCAGCAACACCGCGACGCCGATGCCGGGAACCAATGCCGCCGGCGACAGTTCCACTCCCTGCAATCCCATCTTGATGATGGGTAGCGCGGCGTAGCTCAGCGCAAGCCCGATCACGGCGGCGATCATGCACAGCAGCAGCGATTCGGCGAGCACGAGCATCAAGATCTTGCCGTCGCCGAAGCCCAAGGTCTTGAGCACGGCGAGTTCCGGGATGCGCTCCCGCACCGATTGCATCATGGTATTGCCGGTGAGGAACAGCAGGGCGAAAAACACCGCGCCCAGGATGGCGCGCAGCACGAAGCCGATATCGCCGTATTGCTTGATGAATGCCAGTGTAAAGTCGTTCGCCGGCTGGGTCTTGGTCTCGTTCGGAGAGTTCGCGAACAGTGCGTCGATCCGGCTGGAGATCGCGCCGGACTGAGACGGATCGCCCACGCGTTCCTCGAACCAGGCCACCTGCCCCTTGCCGAAGCTGCGCCCCTCGTCGAACAGCTCATAGTGAAACACGAAAGTGTAAGCCTGCGCGCTGGCCTGGGTCGGATCCTTGACGTCGATGGTACCGACGATGTCGAAAGTCCAGTCGAGCGAACCGTTGTCCTTCCGGGTCCAGATGGTCGAATGCAGGGGTATCTTGTCGCCGATCTTCCAGCCGAATTTTTTCATCAACGCCGAATTGACCAGTGCGCCGGTACGGGTGTTTCTGTAGGCCTGCATCTGCCGGTCGCTGACGACGAATTCGCCCTTGTGCAGGTTGAAGTAGCTGTCGGTGTCGACGGGCAGCGCAAACACGAAGTTCTTCGATTCTTGGTAATAGCCTCCGAACCAGGAAATCCAGGTGACCGCGGCCACGCCCGGCACGGAACGAATCTGCTGCAGGTCGGCCAGCGGCAGCGGCAGGGTGAGGGAATATTTGTTGGTGGTGATCAGCTTGTCGGCGCCCGTCACGCCGGTGCTTGGGTGCGAGAAGGCGTTGTCGACGGTTTCCAACATGCCGAACAACAGAAAGGCGACCACGACGGACAGCAGCGTGAAGATGGTGCGGGTCTTCTTGCGCCACAGAGTGGCCCAGATGAGCGGAAAGTACTTCATTGCCTTCCCTCCCTCAGACCAAAGCGGTGCCGGCTTCCAGCAGCGCTCCCTTGTCCATGTGCAGCACGCGGCTCGCGAATTCTGCGGCCTTGGGGTCATGAGTGACCATGACTACGCTCTTGCCGTGGTCGCGATTCAGCATCTGCAGCAGATGCAGCACGTCGTCGGCGGATTTGCGGTCGAGGTCGCCGGTGGGTTCGTCGCAGACGAGAAGCGTGGGGTCCGCGACCAGGGCGCGTGCTATGGCGACGCGCTGCGCCTGGCCGCCCGACAGCTCGCTCGGCTTGTGCTTCGCGCGATCGGCGATGCCCACCAGGGTGAGCGCGGCCATGGCGTTGGATTTGCGCTGCGAGGCCGAGAGCCGGGTCAAGAGCAGCGGCAATTCCACGTTGCGCAGGGCCGAGAGCATGGGCATCAAGTTGTAGAACTGGAATACGAAGCCCACGTGATTGGCGCGCCATCGTGCCAGCGCGCCGCTGCCCAGTTTATCGAGGCGCTGGCCGGCGACGGTGATCTCGCCGGCGGTGGGCGTGTCGAGGCCGCCGATCAGATTCAGCAGAGTGGTCTTGCCGGAACCGCTCGGGCCCATCAACGCGACGAACTCGCCCTTCGGGATATCGAGGCTCAGGCCCTGCAGTACGTCCACGCTCTGTTTGCCGCGGACGTAGCGCTTCTCCACGTTTCTCAAGCTTACGATGGCTTCACTCATGCTCTGCTAGCTCCCTGGCAGCCGCCGCGGTGGCGGGGCTATTGTTCGACGCGGATCTTGGTACCGTCCCTCAGTTGGCTGAAATCGCCGACCGCCACACGGTCGCCGGCGGCGAGGCCGGAAAGTATCGTGATGCTGTCGCTGCTGCCGGCACCGAGCCGCACCGCGCGCCGTTCCACGCTGTCGCCGTGTGCGACGAATACCACGCCGGCGGTGCCGGATCCCTGCACCGCGTTGGCGGGCAGGGTGACGCCGCCCGCCGGCTTGCCGCCCGGCGCCTGCGAGGAGTCGGCCAGAAAGGACACGCGCACGCCCATTTCGGGCAGGATGCGCGCGTCCTTCTGATCGAGCGCAAGGCGCACCGTCACGGTGCCCTTACTGCGGTCGGCGGTCGGAATCACGGCGATGACATGCGCCGGGATCTGCCAGTCCGGATAAGCGTTGAGCTTGGCGGTGGCGGCTTGCGCCGGCCGCACGCGATTGATGAAATTCTCGTTGACGTCGACTTGGATTTCCAACGAATCCATGTCGACGATGGTGCCTATGCCGGTCCGGGTGAAGCCGCCGCCGGCCGAGACGGGCGATACCATTTCACCGGGCTGTGCGGCCTTGACGGTGACGATCCCGGAGAAGGGCGCGCGCACGACGGTGTCGTCGAGATTGCGCTCCGCGACGCTCAGGGCGCGCGCGACCACGTCGACATTGCTGCGCTGGGTGGCGAGCTGCGCCCGCATCGCGTCGACGGTGGTCTGCGCATTGTCGACCGTCGACTGGCTGACGAAGTGCCCTTGCATCAGCGTCTTCTGCCGCTGGTAGTCGCGCTCAGCATTGGTGAGATTGACCTGGGTTTCGGCAAGCCCGGCTTTGGCATAGTCGAGCTGGGCGCTTGCTTGATTCAGCGCCGCGCGAATATTGGTATCGTCGAGCTTCGCGATGATCTGGCCTGCGTTGACATGGTCGCCTTCCTCGATGTCGAGCTCCACCATCTTTGCCGTGATCTTGGAAGCCACGGTGGCCTGACGGCGCGCCACTACGTAGCCCGAGGCGTCGAGAATCGAGCCTGCGGCGGCCGCTCCTTCGCCGGCAATCGCCGTTGCCGCGACGAGATGCACTGGTACGGCGCCGGGGCGCGTCCACCACCAGAGCCCAAGGGCGGCGGCGGCCACTACGCCAACGCCCGATCCCAGCCAGATCCCGAGCTTAGGCCCGGTTGCCGGCGTGTGGCTGCGATCGATGCGCAGCTGATTGAGCAGAGTGGATTTATCATCCATGGATGGTCGCGCAGCTATCCCAAGTGAACGGGCATGTAATCATAAAAGGCGGGTGTGACGCCAATGCGTACGCGCGGCTAATGTACGCTTGTCGATCGCAGGCACGGGAGAGCACGCATGAGCACGAAAAATCTTCATGTCTACCTATCTCATCTCATGGTCTTGGCCCTCTTCGGTGCCGCGGCGCTGGGCACGCCCACGGACAGTCCGGACTTCGTCCGAATCACGCCCGCCGATGTGCACTGGCAGGACATACCGGGCGGACATGGTGCGCAGCAGGCCACGCTGCTGGGCGATCCGGACAAACCGGGGATCTATGTGATCCGCGCCAAATTCCCGCCGCATGTCATGGACAATCCGCATTGGCATCCCAATGCTCGATACGTGACCGTGCTCGAGGGGACCTGGTACACGGGCACGGGCGACACCTTCGATCTCGCCCGAGCCGTTCCTTTGAAACCAGGAAGCATCATGATGCACCCGGCGAAGGCGTCTCATTGGGACGGCTCGGCCGGCAACGAGACCGTGATCGTTCAGATCTTCGGCGAGGGCCCGGCCGGGACCACGCCGATCGACCCGAAACAGCCCTTCTGGATCGAGGTGCGACAGTAAGCGGCGCCGACGCTACTTCTGATCCGCGTAGATCTTGACCAGGCGGTACAAGAACTCGCGGCCTTCGAACAGCGATTTGACCCCGACATACTCGTTGAGGCCGTGGATGTGCCCGAGGTCGCGCCCGACAAACACCGGCTCCACGCCGAAGGTGGGAATCCCAACCGCATTCGTGAATTCTCCGTCGGTCGCGCCCGCCTGCAATATTGGCAGCACCGGCACACCAGGCCAGAACTCCGCGGCCAGCTTCTCGATCGGCCCCATCACCGCGGGGGTCAGCGGCGGCGGCGAGGAGGTCGGGCCGCGGGTTTCGAGGGCGGTGACCTTCACGGCGGGGTCGGCCACCAGTTCTTCGAGCTTCGCGCGCACGGTATCCGTGCTGACTCCGGGGAAGATGCGGCAGTTGACGATGGCCCGCGCCCGTTGGGGCAGGGCGTTCGTGGCATGGCCGGCGTCGAGCATGGTCGCGACGCAGGTGGTGCGCAGCGTCGCATTCCAGCTCGGGTCCTTAAGTGAGACCAGCGCGAGCGCGCGCGCGTCGGCCGGGTCGCGCAAGAACGCGGTCATGGCGCCGGCCACTTCGGTGTCGCCCTTGGCCGCCTGGATCTTCGCCATGCCCGCGAAGTACGCGCGATTGGCGTCGGTGAACTGCGCCGGAAAATCATAGGCGCCGATCCGCGTGAGCGCCGCCGCGAGGTGATAGATGGCATTGTCCTTCACCGGCCGCGAGCTGTGTCCGCCGGGATTCGTCACTTCGAGCCGGTAGTTCTGCGGAAATTTCTCGCCCGCCTCGATGTCCAGGGCAATCCGGCTGCCGTTGTCGTCGAGTTCCCCCGCCGCGCCCTCGTTGAGCGCGAACGCGGCATCGATGAGCTCGCGGCGGTTCTTGGTGAGCCATTCGGCCCCGTTGAACGCTCCTGCCGTCTCCTCGCCGCAGGTCAGCGCCACTTTCAGCGTGCGCCGCGGCCGGTAGTTCTCGGTGCGGTAGCGGATGAGCGTGTCGAGCCAGATGGCCGCTTCGGCCTTGTCGTCGCTCGCGCCGCGCGCGTAGAACGAGCCGTTCTCTTCGACCAGCGTGAACGGGTCGCGGGTCCAGTCCTCGCGCTTGGCCTCGACCACATCGATGTGCGCAAGCAGCAGGATGGCCTTCAATTTGGGGTCCCGGCCCGGATAGATGACGACGAGACCGCCCTCCTTCGGATGGTCGGGCGCGGCGAAGGGATGCAGATCGCTGTCCGGAATTCCCGCCGCCTTCAAGCGCGCCGCCATGCGCTCGGCGGCAAGCGTGCAGCTCCCGGCCGACAGCGTGGTGTTCGTTTCGACGAGTTCCTTGTAGAGCTCGCGAAAGCGCTGCTCGCCCGCCGGCGTGTCCGGGGGCGGCGCCGCCAGCGCTGCGAACGAGACCAACGTGGCCGCGAAGGCGAAGAGGTGCTTCATGAGAGCTCCAAATGAGGGGTACGCCAATGCAAGGGTACGAGAGTTTAGACGATTAACGGAGTCGCGCTAGGGATGGAAGATCGCTTCGATGGGCTGCTTGAACAGCCTTGCGATCACGAACGCCAGGGGAAGGCTCGGGTCATATCGGCCGGTCTCGATGGCGTTGACGGTTTGACGCGAGACTCGAAGGTGCTGCGCGAGATCGCCCTGGGTCCAACCGCGTTCGGTGCGCAGATCCCGGACGGAATTCTTCACTTGCCGGTCGCGATGAGTCTGACCATCTGCGCCACGAATACCGCCCACAAAACATTGGAAACCCACGCCATACTCAAGGGAGGCCATCCGAGCAGTTCCAAAAAGAAATAGATCAGCGCCAGAACGGCCACGACGACCGCCGCAAGGGCCGCCGCCTGCAATGTGCGCTGCCGGATGTATTCGTCGCATTTTGCATAGGCACGAACCGTGAGCCCGATCAGGGCCAACCCTGGCAGGATCGGCGCCATGACAAGAATCGTTCTCAAGGCACCTGCCTCCACCGTGTGAACGGTACGGATCGCGGCCACGAGGGCGGCGATGTAAATCGCCATGGCCAGTCCGAACTCGCGCATCCAGCCGATCAGCGCTTGTCGAGTTTCGCCTTGCATGTCAGTTTCCCTTCGCGACCTGTAAAGGAAGCTTTACTATCGTCGAACTCCGGCATCTTGTCAAGTATCCTTTACATCTCGGTGCCGGCGTTTCCGCGGCAACGTCCCAAATCTGAGAGCGATGTTAGAGTGCCCGGCTTTCCGGGCGTCCTAAGCTAAGCGAGGTGAGTCATGGCGCTCGGCGCCACTATCTACTTGTTCAAGATCGATCTTGCCGACTCGGACCGCGGCGTCTACCAGCCCTTGGAGCTGCGCGTGGCGCGCCACCCGTCGGAAACCGAAGAGCACTTGCTGACCCGGGTGCTGGCCTACTGTCTCGAGTACACCGAGGGCATCGCCTTCTCGAACGGATTGTTCGAATCGGACCAGCCGACCATTGCGGTGCGCGACCTGACCGGTGCGCTCCGCGCGTGGATCGACGTGGGCGCACCCGACGCCGCGCGCCTGCACCGGGCGGCCAAACTCGCGCCGCGCGTGGCCGTGTACACCAACAAGGATGCGGTTCAGCTGGCCGCGCGGCTCGGAGCGGAGCGCATTCATCGCGTCGAGGCGCTCGAGCTTCATGCGGTGGATCGCGAGTGCCTCGCGGGGCTGGCTGCGCGCCTCACGCGGCGAATGCAATTCACGCTGACGGTGGCGGAGCGGCACCTCTATATTTCTCTGGGTGCCGAAACATTGGCGGGCGTCGTCGAGCGAATCGAGATCGGCGGGTCTGCAGGGAGTTGAAGCGTACGGCGCCAGACGGTACCGTGCAGCACCGAAACTCACGAGGACGAGACATGGCGAATAGAGTGCTACCGCTGCGCGATCTGACGGCACCCATGGAAAAGGACGCGCCATGGCCGGGAACCGCGGTGAGCGGCGATCCTCATACCAAAACCTGGAATCTGCACACTTCCGACGACGGAAAAATTCTCGCCGGCATTTGGGAATCGACGCCCGGCGTGTGGAAGATCGACTACGACGCCTGGGAGTACTGCCATTTGCTCGCGGGCCGCTGCACCATCGAGATCGAGGGCAAGCCGCCGGTGACGCTCAAGGCCGGCGATGTGTTCATCGTTGAAACCGGCGCCAAGGGGACCTGGACCGTTCACGAGAACCTGCGCAAGTACTACGTATTCGCGCTCGGTCACTAGGATCCTGGGCCGGCTCGAGTAGCCCGGCGATCAAGGGATTTCGACTGCGGCGCCGCTGCGAGCGCTGCCGAGTATGGCTTCCAAGGTCAGCATGACGTCGATCGATTCCTCCGGCGTCGCCCCCGACCACTCGGCCGGGCCCACTCTCACCAGCCGCTCGAGGGATTCGGCCTCCGCCAGGAAGCCGTTGACCGGCGCTGTCTGCACCAGGGAATCGACGGCGTTCTTGTCGGTTCCGACCCGCAGCCGCAGTACCGCCTGCTGCGCAGAGGCGGTGTGATTCATGTAGGTGGTCTCGATCACGCCCTTCGATCCCGCGATCAGCGCCTGGCGATTGGGGCCGGTGTCGAAGCTGCAGTTGATTTGCGCCAACAAGCCGCTCGCGAATTGCAGACTCGCGGCCAGGGTGCGGTCGATGCCTCCGGCCCAATGGGCCACCGCGTGAACGCGAGTGGGACGCGCTCCGGCGACCATTAGGGCGAGACTCACCGGATACACGCCGACGTCCATCAGAGCGCCGCCGGCCAGGCACGGATCCAAGCGGATGTCCACGTCTGAGCCGAGAGTGAAGCCGAAAGTCGCCTGGATCAGTCGAACGTCGCCGATGATGCCGCCGGCCAGAAGTTCGCGCAGCTTGAGGGTCTGAGGCTGGGCGCGATAGGGATAGCCCTCGACGAGGCGCACGCCGTGCTGCCGCGCGGCGTCGAACATCGCGCGCGCCTCCCCGGCGGTAGCCGCCAGAGGCTTCTCGCACAGCACGTGCTTGCCCGCCCGGACCGCCGCAATCGACCACTCGGCGTGCAGGCTGTTGGGCAGCGGGACATAGACGGCGTCGATGTCGGGATCGGCCAGCAGCGCCTCATAGGAGCCAAAATGCCGCGCGATCTCGAGCTCCTTCGCGAAGGCGCGCGCTGTGTCGGCATTGCGGCTGGCGACGGCGCTCACGATGACGCGCCGGGAGGGGCTCACGCCCAGTACGAAGCTGCGCGCGATGCGGGCGGTTCCGAGAATTCCGAAGCGCAGCGGAGATGCGGTGGCGCCGGTCAAGAGCGCTCGAGCTCGGCGAGGTAGTCTCTCGGGCGCAGAAACTCTTCGTACAGCCTCGCCTCGGGGGAACCCGGCTCGGGATGCCAGTCGTAGTCCCATCGAACCAACGGCGGCATGGACATCAGAATCGATTCGGTGCGGCCCCGGGATTGCAGACCGAACAAGGTGCCGCGGTCGTAAACCAGATTGAATTCCGCGTAGCGGCCGCGCCGATATAGCTGAAAGCGACGCTCGCGCTCGCCGAAGGCCTGATCCCTGCGGCGTTCCAGGATGGGCACGTAGGCGGGTAAAAAGTGATCGCCCACGCTGCGCACGAGAGCGAACGAGCGCTCGAATCCACCCTGGTTGAGATCGTCGAAGAACAGCCCGCCGATTCCCCGGGTCTCATTTCGATGCGGCAGGAAGAAATAACGGTCGCACCAGGCCTTGTACTCGGCATAGACAGGCGCGCCGAACGGCAGGCAGGCGTCGCGCGCGGTGCGGTGCCAGTGCAGCACGTCCTCGTCATTGGGATAGTACGGCGTTAGATCGAAGCCGCCGCCGAACCACCACTGGGCCGGCCCCGCGCTCGGGGAGGCCACGAGGAATCGGACATTGCAGTGGGTGGTCGGCACATGGGGATTTCGCGGATGAAACACCAGGGAGAGGCCCATGGCCTCGAAAGGCGCGCCCGCAATTTCCGGCCGGTGATTCGAGGCGGACGGGGGCATTTTGTCGCCGAAGACATGCGAGAAGGACACGCCCGCCCGCTCGAACACGGCGCCGTCGCTCAAGATGCGGCTCTCGCCGCCGCCGCCCTCGGGTCTCCTCCAGGGATCGCGCCGCAACCTCGTGCCGTCGATCGCTTCCACGGCCGCGGTGATCCGGTCATGCAAGTCGTGCAAGTAGCCCTTGACCGCGGATGCGTCCATGAGGTTACGGCTTCTTTTTTGCCGAGCTCTTCTTAGCCTTGATCTTGCCGGTCCGGGGCTTGGCCGCGGGTTTCTTGGGTTTGGCTGCGGCGGCCTTCGCGGGCTCCTGCTTGCTCGCCGATGCGTGCACCACCTTGGCGGCGAGCGCGATCGGTGCCGGGGCCGCCGGCCCCTTGACCGTGCCGCTCCGCCCCTTGGGGGCCGCTTGCTTCTTGGCCGCGCCGTTCTTCCGGCCCCACTTGCCGAAAGTGCGCACCGGTGCCGCCGCCAGCAGAGATTGGCACTCCTCCAGCGTCACGCTCTTCGGGTCGCGGTCCTTCGGGATCTTCGCATTGCGGGATTTGTCGGTGATGTAAGGGCCGTAGCGGCCGTTCAGCACTTGAATGCCCGCATCGGGAAAATCCAGGATCAAGCGGTTGGCATCCGCGATTTCCTTTTCGCGGATGACCTCGAGTGCCCGCTCGTGAGTGATTTCGTAGGGATCGTCGGTCTTGAGCGAAACGTACTTCGCACCGAATTTCACATAGGGGCCGAATCGGCCCACATTGGCCGTGATCTCTTCGCCGGCCGCGGTCAGCCCAAGCTTGCGCGGCAGCTTGAACAGCTCGATCGCCTCCGCGTGCGTGATGGCGTCCATTTTCTGGCCCGGCCGCAGGCCCGCGAACCTCGGCTTGTCCTCGTCGTCCTTGGTGCCGATCTGCACGAAGGGTCCGAATCGGCCCATCCGCACGCTCATCGGTTTGCCGCTCGCAGGGTCCTTGCCAAGATCCCGGGCCTGGGCGACTTCCTCGCGGCTGACCGAGGTTTCCGTATGATTCACGAGCTTGATGAAGGGCTTCCAGAACTTGTCGAGCAGAGGAACCCATTCCTGCTCGCCGTTCGCCACGGCATCGAGAGAGTCCTCCATCTTCGCGGTGAAGTCGTAATCCACGTAGGTGGTGAAGTATTGAGTGAGGAACCGGCTGACGATCTTGCCGATATCCGTCGCCGTAAAGCGCCTGCTCTCGATATCGACGTACTGACGATCGCGCAAAGTGGAAATGATGGACGCATAGGTCGAGGGCCGGCCGATGCCGTACTCTTCCAGCGCCTTGACCAGCGAGGCCTCCGAGAATCGCGGCGGCGGCTCGGTGAAGTGCTGAGTCGGCACCACCCCGGTCAACCTGACCTGGTCACCCTCCTTCATCGGCGGCAACACGTGATCCGAGTCGTCCTGCACGACGTCGTCCATGCCTTCCTGGTAGACCGAAATGTAGCCGGGCGTCACCAGGGTCGATCCGTTCGCCCGCAGCACGGTACGCTTCGGGCCGTCGGCGCCCGCCAGCATTTCCACGGCCACCGTGTCGAAGATTGCCGGGGCCATCTGGCAGGCCACGGTACGCTTCCAGATCAGCGAATACAGGCGGAATTGATCCGACTCGAGCTTGCTTTCGATGTCGGCGGGCACCACGCTCGCCGCGGTCGGACGGATCGCTTCGTGCGCTTCCTGCGCATTCTTCGACTTGGTGCGATATATCCGCGGTTCCTCGGCAAGCCCCGCCTGCCCGTACAGCTGCACGATCACTTCGCGAATCTGGCCGATGGCCTCCTGCGATAGATTGAGCGAATCTGTGCGCATATAGGAGATGAGACCGACCTGGCCTTCGCCGATGTCGACGCCTTCTTACAGCTGCTGCGCGACACGCATGGTCTTCTGCGCGCTGAATCCCAGTTTTCGGGCGGCTTCCTGCTGCAAGGTCGAGGTCGTGAACGGCGGCGCCGGATTTCGCTTGCGCTGCTTGCGATCCACCGACAGTACCTTGAGTTCGCCCTTCGCCGCTTCTTTCAGCGTGCGCTCCACGTCGCGCGCTTCGAGTTCGGTCGTGAAGCTGAACTGCTCGACCTTGGCTCCCTGGTACTCGACGAGCTTGCCCGGAAACTTCTGCTCCGAATGTTCGAGCTCGGCGTCGATGGACCAATATTCGCGCGCGACGAACGCGGCGATCTCATCTTCCCGCTCGCAAATCATGCGCAAGGCCGGGCTCTGCACGCGGCCCGCGGACAATCCGGGGCGCACCTTCTTCCACAAGAGCGGTGAGAGATTGAATCCGACCAGAAAATCCAGCGCTCGCCGCGCCTGCTGCGCGTTCACCAGATCGACCGACAGCTCGCGGGGACTCGCCATCGCCTCGCGGACCGCGTTCTTGGTGATTTCGTAGAACACCACCCGCTGTACGTCCTTGCCCTTGAGTTCTCCCTGGGCTTTCAAGAGCTCGTGCAGGTGCCATGAAATGGCTTCGCCCTCGCGGTCGGGGTCGGTTGCGAGGAACAGCGATTTGGCCTTCTTCAGGGCGCGCGAGATGGCATCGACGTGTTTTTGATTGCGCTCGACGACCTGGTACTTCATCGCGAAGTGGTGTTTCGGATCGACTGCGCCTTCCTTCGGCACGAGATCCCGGACGTGACCGTAGGAGGCAAGGACTTCGAAGTCTTTGCCGAGGTACTTCTTGATGGTCTTCGCCTTGGCCGGCGATTCCACGATAACGAGGTTGCTGCTCAAAGTCGTCTAATGCAGCGCGTCGGAGCGCTCTTCGAAGACCAGGTCTTCCATCTGCGCGTAAGCGGATTCCTGTCCCGGTTGGCTGAACAGCACCATCAAGACGACCCATTTCACTTGTTCAATGTCGATTTCGTCGGCTTCGAGCGCCATGAGGCGGTCGATGACGAGCTCGCGCTCGGTACCCGAGAGTATGCGCACGTTCTCCAAATACATGAGGTAACCGCGCACGTCGGTGTCGAGTCGGAGCAATTCCTGGCTGCTGAAGACGCGCACGGCGCGCGCCGTGGCTTCGGCGACTTTGCCGAGCTGCTCGCCGGACAATCCGTCCAGCCACTCCAGAGCGCGCTCGATGTCGGGTTCGGCGAATCCCGCCTTTTCCAATTCGGTCTTGAGCACCTGTCGATCCGGCCGCGGCTCGTCGTCGGCGCTCATGTAATTTTCGAATAGATAGATGAGTAGATCGAGAACGTTATCTTTCACCTCCGGCTCCTAACGACTCGGGAGTAGCGGCCCCCGGGGGCGGCCTGAACGTGGCCTTCGAGCTCGAGGATCAGCATCATCGAGGACACGGCTTCTGCCTTCAATCCGGTACGAACGACCAATGCATCGAGGTCCGCTGGATCAAAGCCGAGCGCATCTAACAAGATTTTGGGTTCCTTGTCCATGGGGAGTTCATGCTGAACAGGCGGGTAATGGCCCGGCGGGGCCCGCGGCGGCGGAGCGGAAAACGCCGAAAAGTTCAATTCGCTCAATATGTCATGCGCCGTTTCGGTTAACGAAGCACCCCGGCGGATGAGTTCGTGACAGCCGCGGCTCAAGGGACTGTGGATCGAACCCGGAATCGCGAAAACCTTCCGCCCCAGCGCGGCCGCCAGCCGGGCCGTGATCAGGGAGCCACTGCCGAGGGCCGCTTCGACCACCAACGTACCCAGGCTCAAACCCGCGATGAGTGCATTCCGCCGCGGGAAATTCTCGCGTCTCGGGGGAGTGCCCAGAGGGAACGCGCTCACCAAGGCTCCCCGCCGGCGGACTTCCTCGGCCAGGGAACGATTGCTGGCCGGATACACCACGTCCACCCCCGAGCCCAACACGGCGAGCGTGGTTCCCTGTGCCGCGAGCGCGCCTCGATGTGCCGCACTGTCTATGCCTGAGGCAAGCCCGCTTAAGACGGTGAGACCGCGGGCGGCGAGATATTCTGAGAATTCATGCGCGGTGTCCCGTCCCTGCGCCGTGGGATTGCGGCTGCCGACGATGGCCAGTTGCGGATCGTTCAAGGCATCGGCGCTGCCGGCGACGTACAGCGCGAGTGGACGGCGCTTTGCCGCCCGCAGCGCGGCGGGATACAGCGGATCCGTGAACGGAACGACCTGGTGATCGGGATCCTCCAGCCACGCTCGCTCCGCCAAGGTCGTCTCGGCCCGCCCGTCCGACAAGAACTCCCGCGCGGCGGGCGATAACCCCGCTCGCCGGCGCGATGCGTCGGATGCCTCGAGGATGCCTTGGGCCGATTCCAAGAACTCGAGCGCCCGCACCAGAGCGGAAATTCCGAGCGCGGGCGCGCGCGTGAGCGACA